>Ga0105049_10000504_pt1 | contig 43300 bp, 33 predicted proteins | sample MAT06_FD_78087 | JGI IMG/M metagenome (GOLD analysis project Ga0105049, IMG submission 78087) | Freshwater microbial communities from Lake Fryxell liftoff mats and glacier meltwater in Antarctica - MAT-06 | ecosystem: Environmental > Aquatic > Freshwater > Ice > Liftoff microbial mat | place...
GGAACGGGTGAGATTCGGGTGTGAAGAGAACGGACGGTGGTGCCGAAGCCCCGCGGTATCGATGTCGTGTCTTCCCGATTTCGGTGGCTTGCGCTCAGTATAGAAGACCATTGAAGTCCTGAATCGCAATTTGGATGGTCTTCTGCCGGAGTCGGACCAGAGCTGATTATAGATAGATTATGTTTGTGGGAACATTCTAGAAGTAAGATACCGAATTACATTATCATACCTATCCGCTAGTAGAATGTTTTTCTCGGACAAAAACCTATTTTTCGACTGAGTGCAAAAATCTAATGCATCGTTTACCGCTGCGTCAATGTGTTCAACGTTCGGAAACATTGATTTGGCTAACTTGCCGGCATAATCTATACAGTCGTAACCATCTGTAGGGTCATTACAGAGTAGCGACCTACCAGATAGCACCATCTTGGACACAAGTCGTTCAACGGACGATGTACTGCTTGCGAGGCCTTCGCATGCCGCAAAATATTTATTAAGATTTGAACCCACCACAATTCGTGGCCACTGAGCGTGATTGGTCTCTAATTCATATACATTGAGCAGAATTGGCCCATAGAGGCTGTTGGCGGAGTTGTCAGTACCAAGCCCCACATCAAGAGCGCCGCGGATAGGTCTCCCTTCTTGCAGCGACATCAGCATTATTCTCGACGCGACTGCGATGAGTGAAACAACAGCATATGGATTTTGTCCATTTCCATACGCTAGAGGGACGTACAGCATCGTAGCGTCGCCTAGATAATTTATCGATATAGGTGCCGCTGTTACAATGCTGGTCATTTCCATTGCGGAAACGACCTCATCAGGTTCTAGCGTTTGCAATTGAAAGTCGATTGGCGACCCAGTGAGCTGATTAGCAATTTGTTTGATTTTATTCCGCCAAATAAAGACGCGAGAGGCCTCTCGAGATATGTCGTCGAATGTGGCCTGCCCCGACTCGTCATCGGGTACAAAATTGACCGCACGTCGAAGAGAATCTTTTTGACCAAGCAAATCGAGCCACAACACTGCAAAGAAGCGAAATGGGGCGCTTTCAGAATCTTGAGGTTCTTGAAACGTGCTTCCAGATTTTGTTGTCGCAATTCCCGGTCCTGCCCAGTATACAGCCACGCCGAACTCCTTAAGATCTAAACTTGCAAAACTCCCGTCTTAAAACTCCTCGAATAATCCCACCCCTGATTCGCTGCCCCCAGCGCCGCGATCAATTCTTCTCGCGTCTTCTGCGGCTCGATGATCCGGTCCACCCACCCGCGTGCGGCCCCGTGCCGGACATCCGCCTGCTCCGTGTAGCCCGCGTGGATCGCCGAGTAAATCTGCTTGCGAGTCTCCGCGTCGATCTCCTCGCCCTTGCGTTTGCGGCTCGCTTCTTCGATCGTCGTCAGCACGCCCGTCGCTTGGTTCGCGCCCATGACGGCACACTTGGCGTTGGGCCACGCGAAGCTCATGAACTGATCGAAGGCCCGCCCGCACATCGCGTAGTTGCCCGCGCCGTAGCTGCCGCCGAGGATCACGACGATCTTGGGCACAACGCAGTTGGCCATCGCGTTGACCATCTTCGCCCCGGCCCGGATGATCCCGCCCTGCTCGCTGTCGCGCCCGACCATGAAGCCGGTGGTGTCGTGCAGGAAGACAATTGGGATCTTGCGCTGGTTGCAGTCCATGATGAACCGCGCGGCCTTGTCGGCCGAGTCGTCGTAAATCACGCCGGGCATTTGAACCTGCTTGGTAGATCGGCTCTCCGAGCCGACCGTTGGACTACCAGAAGCTGGAGACGAAGTAGAAGCTAAAGAAGTCGGCCCGGAAGTCCGACCTACCGAGGGCATCTGGCGCTGAGTGAGTTTTTTTTGGTTGGCGACGATGCCGCAGGCGTGCCCGCCAATGCTCGCGTAACCGCAGACGATGGATTGGCCGTAGTCGAGCTTGTATTCATCGAAGTCTGGTTGCAGGTTCTCACCGATGACGCAAACATCCACGATGCAGCCGAGGATGTCCTTCACGTTGTACTGCGTGCCGGGCTTGTCCGTGAAGACCGAAAGTAGATCCTCTGCGAGCCGATAGGGCGCGAGATGGCGCGCGTTATCAGCGGGCGCGTCTTGAGCGTGTCGATACTTCGCGACCAGCGAACGCAATCGCTCGATACAACTTGGATCATCCTTCTCCTTGAAATCAATCGTCCCCGAGATGCTCGCGTGCATGCTCGCCCCGCCGAGTTCTTCGTCTGTAACTTCCTGCCCGATCGCCGCCTTCACCAGCGCCGGCCCTGCGAGATACAGCCCGCTCCCCTCCGTCATCAACAACGTGTCGCACAAAACAGGCAAATACCCGCCGCCCGCGACGCAGTACCCCATGATGGCCGCGATCTGCGGGATCCCTTCCGCGCTCATCACCGCGTTGTTGCGGAAGATCCGCCCGAAATCGTCGGTGTCGGGAAACACATCTTCTTGCAGCGGTAAAAAAACGCCCGCCGAATCTACGAGGTAGATCAGCGGCAGCCGGGCCATCTGCGCAATCGTCTGAGCCCGGATGATCTTCTTACACGTCATCGGAAAGAACGCCCCAGCCTTCACCGTGGCGTCGTTGGCGATGATCATGCAGCGCCGACCCTGTACCACACCGACCCCCGTGACCACGCCAGCTGCGGGCGCCCCGCCGTACTCCTTATACATCTCGTATGCGCACCACAGCCCGAGCTCCTGAAAGAACGTGCCGGGATCGATGAGCTTCTCGACGCGCTCGCGCGCCGTCAGCCGCCCCTTCTCGTGCTGGCGTTCGATGGCCTTCTTCCCGCCGCCGAGCTTGATCTCGCCCTCGATTTTCAAGGTGTCGGCCGTCAGCTCACGAAGCGCGTTGTTCGGTGTGGACATGCAAGGCTCCCAAGTGAGCAGTCAGCGTAGCGTTGACGCCGCAGACCGGCGGATGAGCGGAGACCTGAATCAGGTCAGAAACACGGGCAAACTTCGATCATTTCCCGGTGAGCCGTGCGCCATCCCGCGAACACCCCCGGCCTCTACCGCACACTCCGCGAAATCACGATGCGGATCGACTCAATGTTCGGCGACTTCGACCTCACCATGTACGCCGCGCTGATCCGCCCCAAGCACGCAATCACCTCGCGGGTTCGTTCATCGATCCTCGCGCGTCCGTGGCCTCGCGCCGCGTGACCGAGCGCCCGGACGCCGGACCTGAAGGGTTGCGAAGGTCCGGGTTTGGTGCCCTATGCACGTCCCCGCACAAAGTTATCCACAACAGACCAAAGCCTTGACAGCCTGTTCGGGTCTTGGTATAGTCCGCCCGCCGGGCCCGCGACCAGCACCGCCCCCGGCCGTCGGAAGATCGTGTGATCCCTGACGCAAGTGCTCGGCCCCCGCGGGCCCGCGTCCGAAGGCTTGGTATCCGGAAAACCGGCCTCCAAACCGCTCGGCAGGCTTCCCCGCGGCAGTTAGAAAGGTTGGTCGTCTCATGGCCGCAAGTGCCCCTTCCGTCGAACTCAAGCTCGAAAACAAAGAAAAGAACCAGGCTCTCAAGCAAACTCTCGCACAGATCGAGAAGGCGTTTGGCAAGGGTTCGATCATGCGGATGGACGAGGACGCCTACCTCGCTGTCCCGGGCATCTCGACGGGCGCTCTCTCGCTCGACCTTGCCCTCGGCGGCAAGGGAATCCCCCGGGGTCGCATCGTCGAGATCTTCGGGCCCGAGTCTTCGGGTAAGACGACCTTAGCACTGACGGTCGCCGCCCACGCCCAAAAAGACGGCGGCGTCGCGGCCTTCATCGACGCCGAGCACGCGCTGGACCCGTCGTGGGCACGCCGGCTGGGTGTCAACATCGACGATCTGCTGGTGTCGCAGCCCGACTCGGGCGAGCAGGCGCTGGAGATCTGCGAGCTGCTTGTGCGCTCGAACGCGGTCGATATCGTGGTCATCGACTCGGTCGCGGCGTTGATCCCGCGGGCAGAGATCGAGGGCGATATGGGCGACGCGCAGATGGGCCTGCAGGCTCGGCTCATGAGCCAGGCCATGCGCAAGCTCACCGGCATCATCGCGCGGTCCAACTGCACCGTCGTCTTCATCAACCAGATCCGCGAGAAGATCGGCGTGATGTTCGGCAGCCCCGAGACCACCACCGGCGGGCGTGCCCTCAAGTTCTACTCCTCGGTCCGCATCGACGTCCGCCGCACCGGCGCGATCAAGGAAGGCGACGTTACCGTTGGCAGCCGCACTCGCGCCCGAGTGGTCAAGAACAAGATCGCCCCGCCCTTCCGCGAGGCCGAGTTCGACATCATGTACAACGAGGGGATCTCGGCCGCGGGCGACTTGCTCGACCTAGGCGTCGAGACCAACATCATCCAGAAATCTGGCTCATGGTTCAGCTACGGCGAGATGCGCGTCGGCCAAGGCCGCGAGGCGTGCAAAGCGTTCTTGAAAGAGAACCCGGAACTCGCCAAGGAGATCCGCCTGAAGATTCTCGCCGCCAAGCTCAGCAAGCCGGTGAAGATGGTCCCCGCTGGCGAGCGCGAGGCGGACGATGACGCCCCGCCCGAGGAATGATCGAGGTAGAAGCGGCTCTCCGAGCGGCGGCTCAGTTCGAGCGATAGGTCGGCCTAGTCAGGTCGGCCTAGTCAGGTCGGCTCAATTGAAATGATCAAAGCACAATCCTCCGGCGAACGCCGGAGGTTTTTTTTCATACAGGGCGGCCGTTGTTGCGGAGGAAGAAGTCGGCTCGAGGAGCCGACCTACCAGAGGCGAATCTGCGTTACTCGCAGGTGTAGACCAGCGAGCCGTCGGCCAAGGGTGTGAAGAACAGGCCGGAGCGGGCAGATTCGGAGCGCGCGTTGAGGTTGGGCTCGGCCACGAGTTCGACGTAGGGGAACTTGGGATCGAGGTTGATGGTGCGGCGGATGAGACCGCTGGCGCGAGTGGGACCGGTGACGGGCTCCCACGCGGTGACGTGGCCGAGGCGGTCGATCGTTACCGATCGGAAGGTGTTGGGCGCGGCGAGGAATGCGGCCGAGGGCGGGCGGCGGAGCGTGAAGCTTTTGAGATTGCCGTTGGCATCAACGGTCAGGCCTGAGCCGATCTCGAGAGTGCCAATCGTGGGCACGAGGTTCTTCGGCGCGAGCGCGGCGGCTGGGGTGCTCGCGACCTTCACGGGTTGCGTGTTCGTCAGATCGATCGGCACCGGCAGGGCGGAGATGAAATCGCTGTCGGCGCTGGCGATAGTCAGGCGCGTGCGCTCGCGAGACGGCGCGGGCGTGAGTGTCGTGGCAGGAGTCGGTGCGGGTGTGAACACGGGGTTGAGGGCGGTGAGCGCGGCGGCGAGCGACGAGGCTCGGTTGGTGGCCGCGACGGCCGTGGTGATGGGGGGGATCTGCGGTGCGGCTGGCGGCTTGGAGTCGGGCGCATAGTCACGCGGGTCGAGCTCGAAGGGGACGGGAGCCTGCGCGACTCGTGCGCTGATGTTCTGGACTTGAGATTGGACTTTGGACTGGATCGCGGCTTGGACTGGTGCCTGGATGAGGCCCTGGGTCTGCGGCTGGCGTTGCGTGATCGCGAAGGTTTGGCGCACGGCGGCGGAGATGCGCTGGTTCTCGGCGAAGGCTTCTTCACGTTCTTGCGCAGTGGGCTTGGAGTTTGACGAGCAGCCCGCGAGGACCGCCGCGGCCAGTGCCGCCCACCCGTTGTACGCCTGCTTCATGGAATAGCCCATCGTGATCGCTCCTCCGGGTAATTTGGCCCGAGAGCGGTATCGCCGTCGGGCAAGGAGGTATCGGAGCGAACGGGCGGTAGCTTTCACAAGGGACGAAGGAAGGAGCGTGGGTCCGAGAAGAGGAGGGTGGTGAGGTTACCCGGTGGAAGCACGGAAAGAACACGGAATGCACACGAAAAAGAAACCGGACCTTCACAGAGCTTGAGGTCCGGCGTCTGGAAACGATGAGTGTGTTCCAGGAGATTGATGGCGGTTCGAGTTACTTCGCGCCGCTGTCGCGGGCCATGAGAGTGACTTCGGCGGTTTCCTGCTTGCCTTCGCGTTCGTAGAGGATGGTGACTTTGTCTCCGGGCTTGGCGGTGCTGAGCAGTGGCATCCAGGACTCGACGTCGTCGAGGTCCTTGTCGTTCCACTTGAGCATGCGGTCGCCAGCCTTGAGGCCACCTTTGGCGGCGGACCAGCCAGCGGCGACTTCGCCGATGAGGACGCCTTTTTTGCTGTCGTTGTAATCGCCGGGTGTGATGCCAAAGCGGACTCCGACGGCCGCAGGGCTGGCGCTTGGCTTGTTGGCGTCGGCGGTATCTCGGTTCTTGGCGCGCGGATCTGATACGTAGGGGAAGGGGCCCGGGCGTTGCGCCATGTCGAGGGTGATGCGGCCTGTGAGGTCGATGACCTTGACTGCGCCTTCGGTGTTGATGAGGTCGGCGGTGTCGGTGGGCATGTGGTACTGCTCGTGGAGCCCGGTGAAGAAGAAGAGGACGGGGACTTCGGCGGCGAAGAACGATGCGTGGTCGGAGGGGCCTGTGCCGCCAGCTTTGGAGGCGATGGTCATGCCAGCGTGGTCGAGGTATGGCTTGAGCCAGTCTTCGAGGCCTTCGGCGGTGCCGACGCCGGAGACTTCGAGTTCCTGCTGGGCGTTGAGGCGGCCGATCATGTCGAGGTTGAGCATGAAGTAGTGTTTGGTTTTTTCGAAGGGCATATTTTTGGTGTAGTGGCGTGAGCCGTTGAGGCCGGACTCTTCGCCGGTGAAGCCGAGGAAGGCGATGGAGCGGCGGTGGGCGGTGTCGGGGAGTTGGGCGTATTGCTTGGAGAGTTTTTCGGCGAGGACGAGCATGCCCGAGGAGCCGGAGGCGTTGTCGTCGGCGCCGGGGTGGAGTTTGCCGCGGCCGTTGGGGTCGCGTGAGCCGAAGAGCCCGTATCCGACGTGGTCGTAGTGGGCACCCAGGACGATGTACTCGTCGGCGAGGGGGCCCTTGCCAAGGAGGACGCCGCCGACGTTGTCGGTCACGATGGGTGCGCGGTCGACTTGTGTGGTGATGGTGACCTTGGCGTTGGGGAGATCGATGACCTGACCGGCCTCGTCGGCGAGCTTGCGAAGATCGAGGAGCGATCGGCCAGCGGGGTCGGCGGCGCGGACGAGGGCGTCGGCCTGTTCTGTGGAGAGCATGAGTACGGGGGCTTTCTGAACGCCGCTCTGGGCGGGGAGGCTGTTGACGTCCTCGAGCTTGCCGACGCGGTCGTCGTCGGCCTCGGGCGGGGCGACGAAGATGACGGCGGCGGCCCCGCGCTTAATGGCGGAGCCGAACTTGGGATCGACGTTGGCGGCGAACGACCAGCGTTCCTCGGCCCACTTGCTCGTGCCCTCGGCGGTCATGGGCTCGAAGCGCAGGACGATGACGATTTTTCCGGTGAGGTCGGTGCCCTCGGGGTAGCTGGTGTATTCCTCTTTGCCAGCGGTGATGCCGTAGCCGACAAAGGCGAGCGGGCCGGTGACGTCAGCGTTCGCCGACCAGGCGAGAGTGTTGAAGTCAACGCCGGGTTTGAGCGTCACGGCGTTGCCGGTGGGACCGGTCCAGGAGAGTGACTCGTGCGCGACCGAGCGGCGCGTGCCGAGCTGGAAGGGCTGGCGGAAGGAGGCGGTGGGCTTGGTGGATTTCGTGCCGTCGGCGGAGGTTTCTTCGATGGGAAAGGCTGGGATGAGGCCGAGACGTTTGAAGTGGAACTCGAGGTACTCGGCGGCGAGGACGTTGCCGCGTGTGCCGGGAGCCCGGCCTTCGAAGAAAGAGTTGGAGAGGGTCATGGTGTGCTGATGGAAGAGCTTGGCGTCTTCGGCTTGGATGGAAGCGGAAGAGGGTGAGATCGCCTGCGGTTGGTTGGCGAGCTGGGCTTGAGAGAATGCGGGAGTGAAAAAGGCCAAGAGAGCGAGGGTGAGCAGGAGAGCGGCGACGAACGGTGAGCGTGGGGGCATGAGGTCGGTCCTTTGGATCGAAGAGATTGAACGAGAGGAGTCGGCTCGGAGAGCCAGCCTACTCAGAGCGAGCTTGGAGTTGGATGATACCTGCGCAGGTGAGTCGTGGTGGCAATGAAAAAGACACGCCCCGGCGTTGAGCCGGGGCGTGCTGGGTTGAAACTTGAAATTGCGAGAATCGTTGCTGGTTCTGCGAACCATTGAACGATTAGTCTTGGCCCCAGGGGACGCACCCGGTTGCGCAGGCTTTCCCGGCGTAACAGGCGTTGCCGTAGACTTGGCCGTCGCTACAGATGACGGGGCTGTAGACGTCAAGGCAGTTGGTGCCTTTGTTGCACCCGCCGCCGCCCGCGGCGAGAGCCTTGGAGGCGTTGATCGAGGCGGCCGCGAGGACAGCGGCGAAGAGAGCCGCGGTGAGAACTTTGCTGAGATTCTTCATGGATTCGGTCTCCGAGATTGTGTTTCGAAATGAACGCGTGTTGGTCGCGGGTTCTAGCGGTCGCCAGACGGGACGCAGCCGGTGGCGCAGGCCTTGGCGGCGTAACAGTCGTTGCTGTAGGTCTGTCCGTTGCTACAGGTGACCGGCCTGTAGACGTCGAGGCAGTAGGTGCCCTTGTTGCAGCCGCCACCGAACGGACGGGCAACGGCGAACGTGGCGTTCATCACCGCGCCAGCGATGACGAGGCCGAAGGCAGTACTCGCGATCATTTTCGTGCGATTCTTCATCTCGATACCTTTCAACGTGTGGACCTCTCGATCGGCCGCGAGACGGAACGCAGCGGCCTTGAGCGAGCAGCGTACCACGATGCGTGAGGGCGTCAAGTCGCGCCTTGCGGCGTTCTATGCCGGAGTGATTGTTGTTGCCATTTCAACACGAACATTGATGCTCGGGAAAGCGCCCCTAGGCGATTACCCTAGTTGCACTTCGTGTGCGATCAGCAACAATCATGCCCTGTCAATTAGAATGACGACGCTTTTTTCTTGAACGACCGCGTGGTCGCTGTCCGAGTATAAAAGGAAGGAAGATGGAACTTGACATCTTCTCGCTGGTCAACTTCGACCCTAACGGCTGTGCGCAGAGGCCCGAACGGTGCCTGGTCTGGTATGACGCTTTCAATGATCGAAGCCACGGTGGTCCAGATTGTTGAACGCCTTACCTGGGAGTCTTCGTATGCCATCGCCAGAGAGATCGAATCCTGCATCACCGACGGGCGATATGCCGACGCCAGGCGGCCCGGGCGCGGGAAAGCCCGGATGAGGAAGAATGAGACCCTAACGCACCGGACCTCTTCGACCCGAGGTAGTGAATGATTGTTGTTACGATGAGCAAGTGTGCAATTACTGATTTCATGGTCCGCCGGAGCCGCGGCGCCCGACCGCGTGCTGGTTCGTAGTGTGGTCGTCAAGGTCTACGATGCTCTGAGATCGCCGCGATCACCGACGCAGGGCCCGCCGCTGCTCAACGGCTGCGTGCTCGAGTGAGGCGTTGTACGGCTTGTATGAAGAAGCCCGGCTTTCGTCGCGTGGTGCGTGAACTTGGCATCGGCGGGGTCGATGGGCTGCCCGGCGCGGCGCTCTCGGTTCGCATCGCCTATGCTCACCACGTCGCCGGGCAGCCCTACCGTACCATCGCCCGCGAGTTCGCCCTCACCTTTCACACCGTTCGAACCGAGCTCACGAAGTTCAAGGGTAGATGTTGAGTGTGTGTGTGTGTGCGCAACAACCATTCACTGGCCGGTGGTGAGATGAGTCGCGAGATCAATGCCGATGATTGCTGATCCGGTGTCGGTTGAGGGCGAGCTCGAATCTTGGGGCGAGATTCTTCGGCTGAAGGTGGCGCGCGAGGGGGTGAGGCGGCTGAGCGATCTGGCCTCGGCCTTTGGCGGGCGGTGAGGTCGCCGCAGGGCTGGTCGCCTTCGTAATGGACGCGAGAAATTCTGCGATACTGCGGGAATGAACCGCACTCGAATCGTGACCGGCTTGCGTTGCGTCTTCCTGACACCGATGCTGTGCGCCCTGTTGGCCGTGATCTTTCCGGCGCTGGTCGGATGCGCGGTTGATGGCGGGTCGATTTCGGCTGGGCAATTGCAGTGCGAGTACCGCGAGAACCCTGAGGGGATCGCGTCGGTCCGGCCTCGGTTCTCATGGAAGCTCTCGGCGCGAGACTCGGAAGCTCGCGGCCTGCGGCAGAGCGCCTACCGGGTCACGGTGGCCCGAACAGCGGACGAGCTGAACAACCCGAAGAAACTGATCTGGGATACTGGTCGAGTGGACGGCGAGGCTGGCGCGCGGACGAGTCAGATTGAGTACGCGGGTGTGTCGCTGGTGTCGCGCGACCGGCTGTGGTGGCGGGTCAACGTGTGGGACCAGGCTTCGCACGAGAGTCGTTGGAGTGAGACCGCTTCGTTCAGCGTCGGGCTGGTTGATGAGACGCAATGGAAGGCGAAGTGGATCGGGCTGGACGCGGAGCCGAGCGAGCCGTTGACGCGGGCGGTGCGCGAGGAGCTTCGGAGTCGGCCTTGGATCCGTATGGCGGGCGAGCCGGAGCGGAACGAGAGAGTGGCGTTCTTTCGCAAGGAGTTTGATCTGCCAGAAACTGGTCGGCCCGGCGCGGTGGAGAGAGCGTGGATGGCGGGGACGGCCGACATGATCGCGGAGGTTTCGATCAACGGCAAATCGGTGGGGCAACTGACGCGGTGGGATCTGGTGCGGCCGATCGAAGTCGGCGCGGCGCTGATGCCCGGGCGGAACGCGATCGGGATCCGAGTCGAGCAGCACGACGGGTTCAACCCGGCGGTGACGGGGATGCTGGTCGTGCGGCTGGGCGACGGCACGGAGCGCCAGATTTTGCTTGACAAAGCATGGAAACTCTCGGGCGCGTCGGTGGCGGGGTGGGACCGCGCGCGGTTCGATGAATCGGCGTGGACCGCGGTTGAAGAATCGCGTGGTCAGCCTTGGGGCGGCTCGCGGAACACCGAGCACTTCATGCCCCCTGCGCCGTATCTAAGAACGACGTTTGCGCCAGCACCGGAGAAGAAGATTCGCCGTGCGACGTTGTACGCGACGGCCCTGGGCGTGTACGAGTGCCGGATCAACGGCGCGCGGGTGGGGAGCGTTGAGTTTGCGCCGGGCTGGACCGAGTATTCGAAGCGCGTCGAGCACCAGACGTACGACGTGACGAGGATGGTGAAGCCCGGGCAGAATTGTTTGGGCGCTGTGCTGGGTGACGGGTGGTACGCGGGGTTGATGGGGTACACGGGCACGCGGCGGTTTTATGGCGGGCCAGCGCGGTTTATGGCGCAGTTGGAGATTGAGTACGGGGACGGGACCCGGGACACAACAGCGACGGGGCCGGGTTGGGAGGCCGCGTTCGGTCCGATTGTGCGGACTGACAACTACATGGGGAGCGAGTACGACTCGCGGCTGGAGATGAAGGGCTGGGACCTGGCGACGTTCGATTCGTCCGCGTGGAAGAAGGTGGATACAGGGCTTGCGCAGGTGGTGCGCGCGCGGGAGGCGGACGTGACGGCGAAGGTTGTCGCGGCGATGAGGGAAGGTGGCGTGTCGATCTTGGTTGGGCCGGGGACGCTGGGCGATCCGGCGTATGGCGTGGTGAAGACGCTGCGTGTGGAGTACAGCGCGAGGGGCGTGAAGAAATCGGTGTCGTTGCGTGAGGGTGAGACGCTGCTGCTGCCGCGTGCCGAGGATTCGGGCGCGATCGTGGTGACGCGCGCGGTGTTTGGTGAGCCTGTTCCGCCGCCTTTGCCAGCGTTTATGATCGAACCGCAGTCGGGCGAGTCGGTGAAACGATTTGAGGAGTTGCCCGCGATCGCGGTGTCCGAGCCGCGCAAGGGCCGCTACGTGTTTGACCTCGGGCAGAACATGGTCGGGTGGGCACGTGTTCGAGTGATCGGCGTGAGCGGGCAGCGGCTCGTGGTGCGTCACGCGGAGATGTTGAACCCGGACAAGACGCTATACACGTCGAACCTGCGCGGCGCGACGGCGACCGATTTTTACACGCTCAAAGGTGGGGCGGAGACGCTAGAGCCGCCGTTCACGTTCCACGGGTTCCGGTATGTCGAGATCACGGGGCTGACTGCGACGCCTGAACTTTCGATGGTGACGGGGATCGTGGTTCACACGGCGATGAAGCCGGTTGGCACGTTCGCGACGTCGAGCCCGCTGGTGAACCAGCTGGTTCACAACATCGTGTGGGGGCAGAAGGGGAATTATCTGGAGGTGCCGACCGATTGTCCGCAGCGTGACGAGCGGCTGGGGTGGACGGGCGATGCGCAGTTCTTTGTGAATACGGCCGCGTACACGTTCGATATCGCGGCGTTCATGCAGCGTTGGCTCAAGACGTTGAACCAGGATTCTCAGTTCGAGGACGGGACGTACGCGCACGTCTCGCCCAAGGTGGCCGAGCGAGGCGGCTCGACGGCGTGGGGCGACGCGGCGATCGTGTGCACGCACGCGATGTACACGAGCTACGGCGACACGCGGGTGATCTCGGACAACTACGACGCGATGAATCGGTACATGGCTTGGCTGGACACCAGAACCAGCGACGAGATCGCGAAGGTCGGCGGGTTCGGGGATTGGCTGAACCTTGGCGATCCCACCGCGCCGGACCTGATCGACACGGCGTACCGCGCGAACCTGCTGCGGATCATGAGCGAGATGGCGGCGGCGATCGGGAAGTCGGCGGACGCGGCGCGGTTCGACGCGGCGCACACGGCCACGGTCGCGGCGTTCCAGGCTCGGTTTGTGAATGCGGACGGGTCGCTTCAGGAGAGCGGGCAGACGGGGTACGCGCTGGCGTTCACGATGAGGCTTTTCCCAGAGGAACTGCGTGAGAAGGCCGGGGAGCACTTCGCGAGGGCAATCGCGGCGAAGAATAACCACCTGGCGACGGGGTTTATTGGGACGCCGCGGCTGCTGCCGGGGTTGTACGCGGCCGGTCAAGCGCCCGTCGCGGCGCGGCTGCTGATGAACGATGACTACCCGTCGTGGCTGTATCAGGTGAAGCTGGGCGCGACGACGATGTGGGAGCGGTGGGACGGGTGGACGCCGGAGAAGGGTTTCTCGGATGTGGGGATGAACTCGTTCAACCACTACGCGTTCGGCTCCGTGGGAGACTATTTGTACCGGCACGTCGCGGGGATTTCGCCTGCCGCGCCGGGGTACTCGCGCGTGCGTGTTGCGCCGACGCTGACGGCCGGTCTTGACCACGCGGCGGCGACCTACGACTCGATCGCAGGGACGATCGCGAGCTCGTGGCGGCGGACCCAGGACGGTGTTGAGTACGACATCACGATCCCGCCGAACGTGAGCGCTGAGATTCGGTTGCCGGGCGAGCTGGGCTCGGTGGTCACGGAGGGCGGGCGAGCGATCGGGGATGTTCGTGAACTTGTTCTCGTGCCTGCGAGCGGGGATGCGGCGCGGGTCGTTGTGGGGTCGGGCGTGTATCGGTTTGTGGTGACGACGCTGGCGACTCGGTGAGAATCTCGCGCCTGGGGATCGCTTCTGAGAGGTCAATGGCTGCAAAGAAAACGGCCTCGCGAACTGTTCAGGTTTGCGGGGCCGAGTTGAGAATAAGGGAAGAGTTTTTCAGTTGTCCTGCGACAGGATAATGATCGAGTATGGCCCGACGCCGATGTTGCCGTCGTAGCTCATGCCGTCTTTGGCGCCAGCGTTGGCGGTGGTGTCATAGCTGTTGGTATTGGCGAAGTCGCTGCTGTAGCCGTTCCAGTCGGAATTGAAGCGAACCTTCCAAGTGCCCGCGCGAGGGAAACCGAGGTTGTAGCTGGCGTAGGTGGTGTTGGCGAAGTTGGCGATGACAACGCAGTCGTCCTTGACGCCGCCGTTCTGCCAGCGGTGGAACCCGATGAGCTTGCTCGTGTCGTTGACGTGGTGCACGTTGATGTTGTTGCCGCGCAGGCCTCGGGTGGTGTCGTACCAGTTGCGACGGAGGCGGATCATGTCGCGGTACATCGTTTGGATGCCAGCGTAGGTGGTGAGCTTGGTCCAATCGACGGGGTCGGTGTCGGCGAAGTAGCCGTCCTCGAGCACTTCCTGGCCTTGGAAGATCATCGGGATGCCCGGCGCGGTCATGACGAGCCCCGCGCCCAGGGTCGAGCGTTTTTTGCTGGCCCAGGAACCGGCGTTGCCGGGCCAGATTTCTTCGGGGACGCGGCTGTTCCCGTTGGCGACCTCGTCGTGGCTCTCGGTGTAGATGACGCGCTGGGTGGCCGTGCCGTTATAGAGGTGCGTGAGGGCGTCGCGGACGGAGAACATGTTGCGAGCCGAGTCGGTGCCGGTGATGATCGCGTCGCGGATCGGATGGACGAAACCGGCGTCCCACTGGGTGTCAAAGCCCGCGCCGCCCGCGCCGGTGGCCTTGGTCAGAAAGTCGTTGTTCTGAAGGTCCTCGGCGATCGAGATTTTCCAGCCGACGTTGGCGTCGATCTCGTTGTTGCAATACTGCATCAGGCTCCAGCCGTCGGGGATGTCGGTGCCGGTGCCGTTGTTAGTGTTGCGGATGTTGACGGTGGAGTCCCAGCGCAGCCCGTCGGCGCGGTATTCTTGGACCCAGGACATGATGCTGTCGCGGATGTACGTGCGGACCTCGTTGCGACCGTAATCTGGGCGGGTGTCGCCCCAGGGCGTGGTCGAGCGGTAGTCCTGATAGAAGTAGATGCCGCCCTTGTTGTTCTGTTGCCAGCCGTCGAACTGCCACATGTCAAGGTCGGACGGGCCGTAGTGGTTGTGAACGACGTCCTGGACGACGGCGATGCCGCGAGCGTGAGCCTCGTTGATGAAGGACTTGTAGTTGTTCATCCCGCCGTAGATGGCCTCGACGGTGTCAGGGTCGGAGGGGTTGTAGCCCCAAGAGAAGTCGCCGCCGAACTCTGAGACGGGAAGCACCTCAACCATGTTGACGCCCAGAGCCTGGAGCTGGTTGAGGCGGGCGATGGCGGTGGCGAAGGTGCCGGGCGTGCCGCCAGCGGTGTCGTTGAAGGTGCCAATGTGCATCTCGTAGAAAACGGTTTCATTCCAGGGCGGAGCAGAAAATGCGGGCGTTTTGGCGCGGCCGGTGACGGTGACGTCGTCGATGGCCAGCCCGTCCGATGGCAGCGGCGAGTTGTCGTACTGCTGCCAGCGGACCTTGAAAGTCGAGCCCGGGGTGAAGCCGGCGGCCGTCGCGGCGGCGGTGAGGTTTATGGTCTGAAGTGAGAACGCCGCGGAGATTGCCGGGTAGCCCGTGACCTTGGTCCAGGTGGTGCCATTGCTGGAGATGAACAGCCCGTCAGCGGTGTGGATCTCTTCGCCGACGTTGCGGACGTTGTAGGCGAGCGTGAGCTGCCCGTAGTTCGCGGCGTTGAGCGAGAGCGTGAGCTGGCTGGTTTCGTAAGAGCTGGAGAGCGAGCTATCGAAGGTGCAACCGCGGGTGCCGGTGGCCTTGTAGGCGGTTGAGGTCCGGACGCGCCAGGAACTGGTGCCCGAGAGAGCCCAAGACGTGCCGAAGGTGCCGGTCTCGAAGCCGTCGCTGAAAAGCGTGACGGTGGGGCCGTAGACGGACCAGTCGAAGTTGTCGGCGCGAACGATGGAGTTGCTGGAGGAGTTGACGACCTCGCGGCCGCGCGGGTCTTTTTTCCAGATGGTGCTGGCCCCGTTGGTGACGACGAACTTGTACTGCTGGCCGTCGAGCGCGCCGGGGACGTCGACCGACCAGTTCCCGCTGGCACCCTCGGAGAAGAGCGGGTTAGCGGTTCCTGAGAACGAGTTAAAGGTGCCGGCGACCTTGATGGCGCTGGCGTTGGGAGCCCAGACCCGGAAAGTCACGCCGCCCGTGTAGGGGATCGCTCCCATACCGGGCTTGGCTGAAACCTGGGCCCATACGCTTGACGCCAGTGAGGCGAACAGGGCGATGGAAGCAGCAACACGGCTCTTCTTCATCAGTGGTCTCCGATGTGCTTGGCGCTCCGCGAGCGCGGTGCAAAAGAATGAACGCGTGGGCAGCGTACTGGTAGTCTGGGGGGTTCGCAACACGCAAAATCTGAGATTTAGGATATTTCTTGGCAGGGGCGGGCTGGTCTTAGCGCGTGTCCGGTGATCGAGCACCGTGGAGATTTCTCTGGGAGCGCGACGGCATGGCTCTCTAGAAACGAGTAGGGCCGAAGATGGCGACCCGCTCGATGAGACAACCGAGATGACGCATCGCGTTGTTTCCGTTCGCGGGTGAGACGCTGTGCGGAACGTGCATGATGTCGGCCGAAGGATCTGCGTTCGGCGCGAACCAGCAATCGGTTCCGTCCGAGCTTCGTTCGTTCGTTTGGCTCGTTGCCGCGGGTGAGGACTCGCTCGGTACACGCTCGAGCGTCCGCGCTCTTTCGGGCAGCGGCTCGATCGGCGCTGATGCCTCGGCTCAGGGCAACGGCGCTCCCTCTTGGCCCACGATGTGAGAGAACGGCCACCGGCGGTTGGTTCAGACCGCCTCGCCGGGCTTCGCGTGCGCAGGCGAATTTATCTGGGCGTTGGACTTAGCCTGCTGCAAGCGAGCGGCCAGGATTGCTTGAACGAGGTCGCTGAGGATCGAAGGGGGCACGAGATCACTGGGCCGGTTGAACGCGGCCTTGCCGAGCACGATCGTGTGGCGGTAGCTCTCCAGATACGAAACGCACGCGGAGCAGATTTCGAGGTGCTTATCGAACTCTCGCCGGGCGTCGGGCGCGAGCGACTCGTCGAGGTACTCTGCGATGAACCCGATCAGCTCGCGGCAGGTGATGTAGTCGCGGTGGCTCGCGGTGAATGCCAGGTTCTCTGCTGGGTTCAACCCGAATTTGTTAGAGTCAGAATGGTTCATGGGAAGGGTCCACGTGAGTGGTTTGTTGTTGGTGATCCGCGAAGGCCGCACCTCGGTGACTCTGTGCTGGACGTTCAAAGCCCGGTCATCAGCCCGGTCATCCGCCCAAGAGTAACAGAGAAAGTTTGGAGGTGAACACGACGCGTCTGCATGGTTGTTGTGACCAATACTCGCGGCGCGTCACGAGCTGCGACACTGCGCGGACCACCTCGGATAGGTTCACCATGGGACCGGCCGAGGAAATAAGTTCTAGATCTCTGATGCCGTTGTCGGCGGTTGGTTTCTCAAGGCTTCACCGGGTTTGTTCCCGGGGCATCAGCGAAGCGGAGGCATACGCACGCGGGCGAGAAAAACGGGCGATGACTTGCGATTTACGGGCGTGCCTTGTGGCGTGTGACGGCGGACGTTGAAACACCAGCGATGAAAGGGCGTCAGGAGTGGAACTCGAGGCGCGTCACGATCGGCGCAACGAGCACCCGATCGGTCCTAGCATCCGAGAGCAATGCTTTTCAAGCGCCTCAGCAGCAAATCTCGGTTTCGTGATTACTCGCGTCGCCGCAAGGACGCCGCGTGGTCCAAGATGGAGAAGGCCGACGTCCGGGCCGCTGAATTGGCGGCCGGGGGCGGTGCGACGCCCGAGGCGGTCGCCAAGGAAGTCGCCAAAGCGAAGGCCGCCGCGACGCGAGGGCGGTCGTTCTCCGAGCTCTTCCGCGAGTTCTGGAAGCACCTTATCGGCCACCGCTCCACGCTGATGCTTGCTCTGTGTACGCTCTCGTTCTCGACCTTTATCGGGCTGGTCATGCCAGCGTCGACCAAGATCACGATCGACTACATCCTGACCGACCACCCCGGGCCGACGGGTCTGCCAGCGTGGGTGGGCACGGTGCTGGGCATCGGGCCAGAGTTTTCGGTGACAGATCGCAAGCACCTGCTGTGGGCGCTGGCGGGCGTAATGATTTGTGTGACGCTGGTGAGCGTGGCGATCGGCAGTTGGGGCCGCTGGCAGATGACGCGGCTGACCAAGCGTTTGCAGTCGCGGATGCGGCGCCGCGCGTTCGACCACGCGGTGCAGTTGCCTCTGCACAAGCTTTACCAATTCAAAAGCGGCGGGGTGGTGAGCATCCTGCGCGAGGACGCGGGCGGCGCGGCCGAGCTTCTGTTTTCGATGATCTACAACCCCTGGCGTGCGATCATGCAGCTCGCGGGGACGCTGATTATCTTGACGGTGGTGGACTGGCGGATGCTGCTGGGGGCGGCCGCGATCATCCCCGCGACGTGGCTGACGCACCGGACCTGGATCAACCGCATCCGCCCCGTGTTCCGCGATATTCGGATCACTCGGCAGGGGATGGACGGGCACACCACCGAGACGTTTGGCGGGATGCGCGTCGTGCGCGGCTTCGGGCGGCAGCACGGCGAATCTTCGCGCTACTCGCTCGCGCAGAACTACATGGTCCGGCAGGAAATTCTGGTCTGGTGGGAGTCGAGGCTGCTGGAGATCATCTGGGCGGTGATCATCCCGTTCGCGTCGGTGGCGGTGCTGGTGTACGGCGGGTCGCGCGTGATCGATCGCTCGCTGAGCATCGGCGACGTCATGATGTTCTCGACGTACCTGTTGATGCTGCTGTCGCCGCTAGAGACGCTGACCTCGACGGCCGCGAACATCCAGTCGAACCTCGCGGGGTTCGACCGGATCCTGGACGTGCTCGCTGAGCCTAAGGAGTTCGCGGAGAACCGCGGGACGATCCCTGTTTCGCGTGATGTCGCGCAGGGGAGGATCTCGATCCGGCACGTGTCGTTCACCTATCCGATGGCGATCAAGCCCAGGTCAAAGAAGACCGCGGACATAAGGGCGAAATCGGGCGCCGCGATGCAATCGATGAACGAGTCGGCCTCGCTGAGGGCGGCGGCGAACGCGACGGAGCCAGACCCCGAGCCGATCGAGGTTCTTCACGACATCGATCTGGACGTGAGGCCCGGCGAGACGATCGCGCTGATCGGGCCGAGCGGGTCGGGGAAGACCACGCTGTGCAACTTGGTTGCGCGCTTCTATGAGCCGTCGCGCGGCTCGGTCGCGCTTGACGGCGTGGACCTCAAGCAGGTCGATCTGGACAGCTACCGCCGGTTGCTGGGGATCGTTGAGCAGGACGTGTTCTTGTTTGATGGTTCCGTCGCGGAGAACATCGGGTACGGGCGGCGCGACGCGACGATGGAGCAGATCCGCGCGGCGGCCGCGGCGGCCAACGCGGACGGGTTCATCGACAAGCTCGAGTACAAGTACGAGACCGTGATCGGCGAGCGCGGCGTGCGGCTGAGCGGCGGGCAGAAGCAACGGGTCGCCATCGCCCGGGCGATCCTGGCTGATCCGCTGATCTTGATCTTGGATGAGGCGACGAGCAACCTCGATAGCGAGTCCGAGGCCTTGATCCAGCGAAGCCTGATGAGCCTGATGCGCGGACGGACGAGCTTCGTGATCGCGCATCGGCTGAGCACCATCCGGCACGCCGACCGGATTGTGGTGATGGAAAACGGGCGGATCATCGAAGTCGGCTCGCACGACCAGTTGATCGAGCGGTCCGGTCGGTACGCAGACTTGCTGCGGCTGCAGGTGGAGGGGAACCAGGTGGCGGCTTCGCTGCGCGTCGGCAACGAGTCTGGCTTGAACGGTTCGTGAACTGTTCAAGGGCTTGAACGGATTCGGTTCTGGTCAGTGGCTGTAAGGTTTGTCTGGCGGGCGCGACCAATGCTGTGTACCATTCCTCAGGCCGTTTCACCAAGCTTTGTTCCGGTGAGATGGCCGAACATTGTGTCCTTGATCGTTCGTTCCGCCGTTTGCACTTAGATAGGAATTGACCCATGAAGAAGATCGCTTCCCTTTCGTTGCTCGCTCTGGCCGGTGCGTTGTTCGCTGGCTGTGCTGGCCATTCCGAAGGCACCTGCTGCAAGCCCGGCGATCTAAACGCTAAGCCCGTCGCGGGCGCGGTGAACGCCGTGTGCCCGATCGGTGGCGACGACGCCACCCACAGCACCGTGACGACCAGCTACCACGGCAAGACCGTCGCTCTGTGTTGCGCGGGCTGCAAGCCCAAGTTTGATAAGATGACCGACGCTGAGAAGGACGCGGCGCTCGCGAAGGTCGCGGTCAAGTAAGCCAAAGCCGCTGCGCAGAGTCGCGTGCGATTGAGTGAGTTGAGCCAGATTTCATTCTTCGATTGCATCGAAAGCCTTCCATCGAAAGCCCGGGGTCTCGCACCCTGGGCTTTCTTTTTTGGTGTAATCTCTATGTGCGATGTCGCCGGGTGAGCAAGTGTGTGCCGCGCTGTGGCGAAGTTTTCCGGGGTACAAAGGAACGTTCGATGAGGTACGAGATCGATCGGTTGCTGGGCCGGGGCATGTCGTGCGTTCTGTCGTGTGTCGGGACGTTCGCCGTCGGCACCGCGTCTCGCGCGGTCGCGGACGTGCGGCTGCCATCGATCGTGGGCGACAACATGGTCTTGCAACAGAACAGCGACGTTGCGGTGTGGGGCTGGGCCAGCCCGGGCGAGAAGGTCGTCGTGCGGGGCGCGTGGGGCGATTCGTCCAAGGAAGTTGTGGCGGACGAACACGGGAAGTGGCGGTCGTCGCTGCGCACTCCCAAGGCTGGCGGGCCGTTCCGCGTGACGGTCGCGGGGAACAACACGCTGACGCTGAACAACGTGATGATCGGCGAGGTGTGGGTGTGCTCGGGGCAGTCGAACATGGAGTGGCGGCTGGATCACGCCGAGGGCGGCACGGAGGCGGTGAAGGCGGCGACGCACAAGAACCTGCGGCTTTTTATGGTGAAGAACACCGTGGCGGCGCGGCCGATGGAGGATTGTGTTCCTGAAGGCGGCGGCTGGCGCGAGTGCGTGCCCGAGTCGGCGGCCGGGTTCAGCGCGGTAGGTTATTTTTTCGCGCGCGAGCTTCAGAGTGTGATCGATGTTCCCGTCGGGCTCATCAGCGCGGACTGGGGAGGTACGCCAGCCGAGGCCTGGACTAGCGCGCGAGCGCTGCGGCAGTTCCCCGAGTTCACGGCCCGGCTGGACCAGATGGAGGCGTTGTCGGCCGATCCGAACGAGCGGCTCCAGAAAGCGGAGGATGCGGCCAAGGGCTGGTGGAGCGCGATCGATACTCACAAGGACGGGGCTGGCGTGGGCTGGGCGGGCGCGGCGTTTGACGATAGTTCGTGGAAAACGTTGAAGCTGCCGCAGACTTTGGTCGCTGACGAGCTCGATGCGTTCGACGGCGTGGTCTATTTTCGCCGCACGATCGATATACCCACTGGCTTTGAGCACGGCGCAGTGCTGGAGATTGGCCCGATCGACGACATGGACGACGCGTACGTCAACGGCGTGCTTGTGGGCGCGACGCACGAGGACGGGCAGTGGAACACGGCGCGAAGCTATCGCGTGGCGGGAAGCTTGCTCAGCCCGGGGCAGGTAACGATCGCGGCGCGGATGTACGACCACTCTGGGCTGGCGGGGATCAACGGGAAGCCCGAGCAGATGGTGCTGCGGTCGACGCATCCGAAGTTGCCCGCCCAGAAGTTGGCCCAGAAAGCGGGCGACGTAAAGGCAGTTTCGATCGCGCTGGCGGGCGAGTGGAAGTACAAGGTTGGCCCCGCGAAAGCGGCGATGGCTCCGATACCGAGGATGGCGACCGTCGACGCGTACACGCCTACGGCGCTGTACAACGGCATGGTCGCGCCGATTATTCCTTACGCCATCAAGGGCGTGATCTGGTACCAGGGCGAATCGAACCGCAACGACCCGGCACGCTATCGCACGCTCTTCCCGGCCATGATCCGCAACTGGCGCGAGGACTGGGGACGTGGCGAGTTCTCGTTCTATTTCGCGCAGATCGCGCCGTTCACCTACGGCGGCGATCAGGGGCAGACCGCGGAGATCCGCGAGGCGCAGCTGATGACGCTGTCGCTGCCCAACACGGGGATGGCGGTGACGATGGACGTGGGAAACCTCAAGGACATTCACCCGACCAAAAAGCTTGAGGTTGCCGAGCGGCTGGCGCTGTGGGCGCTGGCCAGGGACTACGGCAGGACCGGTGTTGAGTGGTCGGGCCCGTTGTTCAAATCGGCGACGGTAAAGGGCGGCAAGATCGGTGTTGAGTTCGAGCACGCCGAGTCGGGCTTGCTGGTGAAGGGTGATCGGCTCACGCACGTGCAAATCGCTGGCGAGGATCGGCGGTTTATGGACGCGCAGGTGCTGATTGTCGGGAGCACCCTCGTGCTGTCGCACCCGTCGATTCTCAAGCCGGTGGCGGTGCGGTACGGCTGGTGCGATGCGTGCGAGCCGAACCTGTTCAACAACGCGGGCTTGCCAGCGTCGCCGTTCCGGAGCGACGATTGGCCGCTGGGAGATGCGAAGTAGGTGGGCGCGACTTTTGCGCGATCAGTGCGAGAGCATCGCGGCCGAGATCTCCTGTTTGGTCATGCCGGGCCCTTTGACGAAGACCTTCAATTCTGCGCCGCCGGTCTTTTCGAAGTAGGTGACGGTGATCGGGTGCGAACCTTTGGCGAGAGCAACGGTGCCAGATTTTTCTGCCGAGCTGTGCGGGCCGTCGTTGGCGACGATTTTTTCATCGCCGATCCAGAGGTTGCTTCCATCGTCGGAGAGGGTGGAGAAGGTGTAGACGCCGTCGGCCGGGATGGTGACGTAGCCGCGAAAACGGAAGGCGTATTTGTCGTTGGCCTTGGCGAGAGTGATCTCGAACTTGGGAGCGACGCCTTGGGCCGCGGGCTTGGTCTTGCTGAAATCGGGCGTGAGATCCCAGTTGCCCTCGGCGTATTCGTAGCTCACGCCGGGCGCGGCGTTGGGGACGGTCATCGCGGGCTTTGGTGTTGCCGCGGTGAACTTCGCGGCCGTCGGGGTGCTGACGGCGCGGGGGCCTCGGAAAGATTGAGCGGTGACGGTGGACGTTGTGTTCACGCGCACCGGCCCTGCGGCGGCGGGTGAAGCGGCCGTGGGCTTGCTGCCGTCGAGCGTGTAGCGGACCTGAACATCAGACTGCGACGATGCGATCGCGACGTCGATCGAGCCAACAAAGATGTCAGTCTCGGCCTTGACGGTCGGCGGCACCGACACGTCGGGCTTGGCCTTGAGGTCGAGCACGATGACCGAGTCGTCAGACTTGGCCATGTCCGCGAGCATGTCCGGGGGGAGCGCGATCGAGGTTGAGTATTCGGATTGTTTGACCGCGAGCGCGCGCTTGGAAGGATCACCCAGGAGCGTGGCCTTGCCGTCGCCAGCGTCGCCGTTGAGCAGCCCGTCGATGATGAGTTCATTGCTGGCGGGCTTTTCGAAGACGTGAAAATAGAGGCGTGTGACGCCGCCCGGGAGTTGCTTCTGCGTGCAGCGTCCCCACGAGAACTTGCTGAACGGCCCGGCCTGGGTTCCGGAGATGGATTCACCGTTGACGTTCATCCATGCGCCGATGGTTTGCAGGCGCTCGACGCTCTCAGGCGGGATCTCGCCAGCGGAAGTCGGCCCGACGTTCAGAAGGTAGTTGCCGCCCTTGGACGCGATGTCGGCCAGGTTCTGGATCATCTCGCGCGCGGGCTTGAAGTTCTTGTCGGCGCGGTTATAGCCCCAGTGGTCGTTCATGGTCATGCAGGTTTCCCAATCGAAACCAGGGTTGGTTTCGGGGATGAACTGCTCGGGCGTGCCGTAATCGCCCAGGGCACCGCCGTGTTCGCCAGATTCGAGCCCGTACGCGCCGCCACCGCGGCCTACGCGGCTGTTGATGATGATGCTGGGCTGGAGCGAGCGGACGTACTTCTCCAGGTCGCGCCCTCGATCGTTGTTCCAAGTCCCTTCCCACTGCCCGTCGAACCAGAGCAGCCCGATGGGCCCGTAGTTGGTGAGCAGGTCTTTGAGTTCAGCCTTGAGGTAGGTGACGTAGCGATCGAAGTTGGCACCCTCGGCGCTGCGTGTTTCCCACTCGCGCCGCGGCGTGTAGTCGGGGTGGTGCCAGTCCATGATCGAGTGGTACCAGCAGATCTTGATGCCCTCGCGGGCGCACGCCTCGGACATCTCCTTCATGATGTCGCGTTTGAACGGCGTGGACATCACGTCGTAATCGGTGACGGAGGAATCGAAAAGATTGAACCCGTCGTGGTGCTTGCTGGTGATGACGATGTACTTCATCCCCGCGGCCTTGGCGAGCTTAACCCAGGCGTCGGCGTTGAACTTGGTGGGATTGAACTGGTCGCGGAACTTTTCGTACTCGGGGACGGGGATGTGAGCGGAGCTCATGATCCACTCGCCGTGGTCGGTGTTGCCCTTCCATTCGCCAGCAGGAACCGCGTAAAGGCCCCAGTGGATGAACATGCCAAAGCGAGCCTCGCGCCACCAGTCGAGGCGGGGGTCCAGAGAAGCGCGGGGAGCCTGAATCGAATCCGTGATTGCTGGCGTGTCGTCGGTCTGCGGCGACGCGGGCACAGAGCCCGCAAAGCCAGCGTTGATCGAGCAGGCAGTCGCGGCGGCAGCGGAGAGTGCGACGGCCAAAGAGTGACGCGTGTTTCGACAATCGCGATTCATGAACGGCTCCTGCAAACGGACGGCTCTCTTGGAGTGGTGACCACTTGAGGGGTGATGACGCGAGCGGAGCGCGTTGTGCCCGGGCCCGATACCTCAGAGAAGCAGACTACACAACTTCGCGCCGCGTGCGCTGCGAAGCATGCAGATTTTTAGACGCGATCGACGTGTCCGAATCGGCGTCTCGCCGTGGGTACAAAGGAAGATCCGACACCGAGTCGCGCGCAGGCGGCTCGCCCAGCGTGGTCTCGTGCGAGCGTTGACTCTGAGGAACAACTTCGCCGTAGATCGTTCGGATCGAAGCTGGACTTCGGTCTCGGGCACTCCAAAAACAACACCGGCCGCCTCGAAGGCGGCCGGGGCTTTGATAGTGACCCCAGAGGGATTTGAACCCTCGTTACCAGGATGAGAACCTGGCGTCCTAGACCAGGCTAGACGATGGGGCCGAAGGGCTCGATCGAGGACGCAAGACGATAGCCGCGTGGTTCTGACGGTCAACCGTTGAGCGAGCGATGATCAAGCCTCGCCCGCGATTTGTACGCTGGGGCAGGAGGGCCGCGGCCAAAGCCGTTGGCGAGCGCTCAGACCTGCATTCTTTAAGATAATTTGAGATCTTGCGGGTCGGCTTAGAGTTGCGAGGCCGCGAGCTGTCGGCGGAGTTGAGCCAAGGCGTACACAGCCGCCTCGGCGTCCGAGCGACCGACGACCGCGCCGGTCGCAACGCCAGCCGCGTCGCGCCATTCTGCGCGGTAGCAATCGAAGAGTTGTACGTGCCGCACTGTGAGCTCGAAGCCCTCGCCGGTGAACTCTTCCTTGACCCGGGTCACGCTGGGATAGCCGCGCCCGTCGGCGTGATGGTTACACCCGGATGTGTCTAGTGCGGACCAACCCGTGGCGAGCAGTTCATCGATCGCAAAGTCAAGCCCCATTGGTCGATCCTTTCCTGATGAACCTCGAAGTCACTCTGCGGCGAAAGATCAGGCCGCGACGCTTCGAAGACGAGCTCTTGCTCCGTGACCAGTCTAGCAAGAGACGAGTGAAGACTGCCAGTGGCGGCGATCTCTTTTCGCAAAACCCGTGCGAACCCTATGTCGTCCGCGACATCTTCTATACGTACACGATACGAACAACGAACGCCGTGGGATTTATAGACTACGAACCGTTCCCGACTGAAGTGCTGGCGGCTTGAAAGCCAAGCAGCGCCACCACGTCGTACATCGCGTGAACAGCGACCACGATCCCAAAGCCTCGCGTGATGAACAGCATCGCGAAGTACAGGCCAGCGATGAGGTAAAACGCCGCGAGACGCAGGTGGATCGACCCGTCCTCGAGGGTGATGTCGTGGTAGGCCGTGAACGCGACAGCCGAGGCCAGGCCGGCGATGATCGCGGCGACTCGCTCTTTGACACGCCCCAGATCGACGAGCACGAAGTGGACCGCCACGATCAAGATCAGCCGGAAAAGAAGTTCCTCATAGAGCCCGGCCCCGATCGAGAGGGTCAGCCGCGCCAGCTTGCTCATCTGCGCCAGAGCTTCGGGCCCGGTTTGTTGCGCGAGGCTCATCGCCGGGTGCACCGAGGCTGCCGGAGAATGAGAGAGCAACAGGCCCAGCACGACGAGCGGGAGCGTCCACGCGACCGATTCGAGCGCCATCCCGCCCAGAACTTTCGGGTAGAGCCGCCACCGGTCACGCTCGAGCAAGTGCCACACCGCCAAGACCACCACGAGCACCACGCCGGGGAGGTAGATCGTCGCGCTGCCGAAGGCGTTGAAGAAACGGAACAGGATGTTGCGAGCACCGATGGTTTCCATCGTGCCGTGGGCGGGGTCGGAGAGGTACAAGATCGACCCGACCTCGTAGAGCACGATCAGCGGGACGAGAAAAACCAGAACGTGCAGAGGCCGGGTCGAGGCCCAGAAATAACCACTCTCGGCCCCGGTTCGGGGCGAGCCAGCACGGGGCGTCCGATGAGATCGTGCTTTGGACATGGACGCTTGATCTTCGGGAGACTGACCTTCAGAAATCTGTTCTTCGGAGAGTTGCGAGGCACCGGGTCGCGAAGAGTACGAGCCCGGGCACTATCAGACCGGATTTCGCAGAACGATTTCGCTCCGGTCATGGTGGTCGACGAAGTCACCCCTCAAGAACAAACGAACCAAAAACAAACACGCCGCTCCGAGAGCGGCGTTTGAAATAACCCAGAGATCGGTGGTCGACCAGTGCAAGCTCGCTCAGTATAAGCAAACCTAGGCCCGCGAGCCGAGGCTTACCTTCGCGCGTCTTGCCCTCTAGGACTGAACCTCGCTCACGCCTTCGCGAGCTTCTTGGACCGGAGGCGATCGTTCAAGCGGCTCTTGCGACGTGAGGCCTGGTTGGAGTGGATGACACCCTTGCCAGCCGAGCGATCGATGACCGCCACGCATTTGGAGAACGTCTCCTGAGCTTTCTCGGCGGTGCCGTGGACGATTGCTTCGTTGAATTCTTTGAGCGCGTCGCGCATCGCCCGCAAGCGCCAGCGGTTGACCGCGCGCTGGCTGGCATTTTGACGGACGCGTTTCTTGGCGGAGAGAGAGTGAGCCATCGGGGTCGTCTTCCTTACTGCGATACTGGGCGGCGGAACTGGAACGTCTGGGACTGGAACATAAAAGATCGGACTAAGCCAACCGGCCAAACACAAGCGAGTGTCAGAGACACCACGCCAAGTCAGCCGACCGAGCTGGGAGAGAATCATTGCCATCTGGCGGCCGGGATCAAGTCTTCCGACCCAGACACTTGCCGAAGCCTCTCGCGCGGTTTACTCTAGGGATAGCCCATGAGGGCGTGTGCGGGCGTAGCTCAATTGGATAGAGCACCTGACTACGGATCAGGAGGTTAGGGGTTCGACTCCCTTCGCCCGTATTTTCGTCCTCTGCCGCTCTGAGCTGTGCAGAGGCGCGTAAACCCCCAAAATCCAAGGCCTTGCGATCATTCGGGCTGGTGCCCGGGGTGGTGTCGTCGTAGCACCCCGCTGGTTTGCGCCCGAACACACCAGCGGCCGAACGCATGCCACGCCGTCGCCGCCGCGTTGAACGTGCAGGCTCCGGTGCCTCGCAACTCGGCTTGCTCGGAGAGGTGTGTCGTTAGCCGCTCGGCGGCCGGATCGACCAGCTCGCGCACTCGCTCCAATTCCTTATCGATGTACACGGCCGCGATGCGTTCGGCGAGCCGCTTGTCCGAAGTCCCGCTCGCCTTCTCTTGGCGGTTTCCTTCGTGGTCGAAGTACGCCACGGACCAACGCTTGTCACCTTTGCGCTTGAACGCGCTCGCCACGACTCACCGATCCTTCTAGGCCTTGCCCGGTTTGGCCGTCAGAACCAATCTCAAATAGTCGCTCAGGTTGTCGATGTTCTCGCCTCGAAGAGGCTTTCCACCCGCCACGAACCGGGACAAGGTAGATTCAGGGATGCCCGTCGCCTTGCTCACCGCATACCAGGTCTGCCCGCAGTTCTCTAGCAGGCTGTTGAAAAACCCTCTGCGACGCTGAATCGGGACACTTTTCTAGCGCCGCGTCCTAGGTTTGAGTGCTGATTGCCGCTTGAAATGTTTCGAAATAGATCGCTCGAAACGTTTTTCAACAAACTAGCAGCGATCAAGACAATTGAAATCTCGCAAACGCTCAAAAACCGCTGGAAAAAGGCGGACTATGCAGCGAAACGGTATATCCTCGACATCTCGTGCGAGTCGGTCCGATCGAACTCGCAAATTGTTGAAATGTGCCTACGAAAACCGTTCGAGATGACCGCTCGCGACGACCTTGTGCCTCTGAATGAAGCGGAAGAGACTCGAACTCTCAACCCCTAGCTTGCAAAGCTACCACCCTCCCATGGAAAACACTATAAATATAGGGGTTTCCTACACCACTAATCCAGCCCCCAGCAGTAGTGCCAGCAGTTGGGCGCCAGAATCGACCGCGCCCGCCGACCCTGACTTGGCGGTTCTGGTCGCGGCTTGGCCGATTGTGCCAGCGGCGATCCGGGCGGGGATCGTGGCGATGGTGCGAGCATCCGCAATGCCGACGGCCGCGCCGTCCACGGATGGGGGCACCCGATGAGCCTTGCCACTAGTTCACGACTCCGCACCGAAGTGATCGGCGACATGCCTGGACCCGCCGACGGGCGCGGCACCCTATGGGGGGGGGGGAACTGTGGGTGGTGTTGAGTCGGTCAACGACCCGCACGAAACTGCGGCCAAAAAACGTGAGGGCATCTGTGCTGGGATTCCTATCGCCAAGCCCAACCGATCCGAGCTTCGAGCACGCAAAGCCGAGCTGGTACGGGAGACTGCCGACGGTCTATCTCGTCCGCCCCAGCGGCGCGATTGAACCGGCCCCCTATGTGCTGAACGCCGACGACGTGGCCGACCTTTTCCGGCTTCTCCCAGCCTACACGCGATTCTCAAAGGCCACGTTGCGGCGCTACCGAAAACGCGAGTTGAAGTGTGTCCGGGTCGGAAGGCGGACGTGGTACGCGCTGCCAGACGTGCTGGACTTTCTTGATGCGAAACAGGCGCGAGCGAAACTGGTCGAGACGATTTAGCAACCTGCCTCGAACGCCGCGACAAACGCATCAAAGTCCTCGCCGGTGACGAAGCCGTTGCAGCTGAAATCTGCGAGGCAGATGGTGAGCGTGGCCGGGTCGCTGTTTGCGCTCCCACAGGTGCTGGTGACGACGCAGCGATAGCGGACGGCATGTCCGGAACAGAGAGAGAGTCCGCCTGCCGTGTCGGCCGTAATGACGAGCGAGCGCGTGGTGCTTCCGAAGACTAGCCCGCTCCCGCCGCAGCCGTCCCACGTCGTGCGGCCGTTGGAGAGGTTGACAAAGGTGCCGGGTGTGGTCTCGCGTTGCCAGCGGTAGGTGATGGGACCTCTGCCGGTTGCGGTCACGCTGAAACTCGCCGCGCCCGAAGGGCAGGTGGAGACCGGCGCGGGCTGTTGAGAAACCAAGCTCGTCGTGTTCAGGAGCACCGAGACGTTTTTGCTGGTCTGGTTCACCACGGCCAGGTCGAGCCTGCCGTCGGCGTTGAAGTCGCCCACCGCGACGGAGATGGGGGAGACGCCCGCGGCGTAGTTGACCGCCGCGGCGAAGGACAACGGGCACTGAGCGTGGACCGCAGGCGAAAGCCACAGGGCCGCGAGCATGAGGACGACGGCAAGCAAACTGGAATTGACGGCAGTACTGGACATGCTCTCTCCCTCGCGCTGGGCGGTACAGAGCCGCGCTCCGTATCCGCTGGCGGATCGACGCCACGCCTAGTCCGGGACGAATCTAGCGTACCGCAGTCTCTAACGTGAACACAAACGACATCTCGTGATTGGTCGCGTCAACTGACCAGGTGGGCACCCGGGAGCCGTAACTTGGACAGTTTGGGGACGGGGCAAGGCAATCGCGCGGATCAGACGTGCTCGACACGCGCGAAAACGACAGTGCGGCGTCGGGCCTCGCGCTCGCGTCGCAACGTAATCCCTATATATACGCTCAAGCGCGTTTGAAAAGCCCTAACAAGCGCCATGCGAAATCGCCTGTGGCATTTCTGCACCGCTTGAAATCTTCGTGAAGTCGAGCTGCTCGCGACACTGTTCGGCTACGCTCGTGACAACCGGCACGCAATTGATCTCCGCGTGAACGATCGGGCCAGTGCTTAGCATCATATGCCGCGCCCCTATTTTCGCGCAACACGCCACGGCGTCTAGATGTTCGCCACGGCTCCGCGCGACTCTACGCGAAATAACGCAACGGCGCGCGTGCCAGCGGCGTTCTGGTTCGTGGCTCTCGCTTCTCGGGTGTTTCGTGGAACGAGACACCACTGTTGCGCAGTACACGTCCCGGACTAGCACCCGGGGTTGAATGAATCAGATACTTGGAGGGTGACGCATGGACGGGTACCAACTCCGGGAAATTGACTCCGAAGAACTCGCGGACGCGCTGGGGGTTTCTCGGCGCACGGTGTCGCGGCGGATCGCGGCTGGTGTTCTCCCCCGACCCACGCGGCCGGAGCGCCCGAACAGGTTCGCGGTGGACAAGTTGATCGCGCACGTCGAGAAGGCCGACCCGTTCGAGTCGATGAGGCTCGTGGTCGGGCTGGCGACGTTGGAAGCGATAAGGAAGCAGCGGGTTCGGCTTTGGTCGTCGCGTCCGGTCAAATGCTCCGCATGAGGCGACGTCGCTCCCGGCCGCTCTGGTGACGCCCACGGGCCGGGCCGGTGCCTCACGTCGATCGCACACGCTCGGGCCGTTGGCTGGGACTGCGGCGCGGGCGGCGGGGTTCTGGAATGAATCGCGGGCGATCCGAAAGAAAAGTTTCGGCGTGGGTACGGCGGTGCGAACGCGAGCTGGATCGGGCGGAGAAAGACCCCGCCAACCCCACGGGGGCGCGGCCTTCACGCTTTACTTACACCCACTCTCTCAAGTTCGCCGCTTTTTCGACTTTCAAGGTCGGGCGGGCACGCCAGCGATACTGGGCACCGACGAACGGATTCATGCTTTGCGGTTGAGGGCGATTTCGAGTAGGCTGGCGGGTGGTCGTCGGCTGCGCGATGTTGATCCGCTAGCGGTACGTTGTGGGCCGACCAATCACGAGGGGATGAAACATGTTCACGATGTCTTACGTCAGCTTTGTTCGGAATGCCTTGTTCACGCTGTCTACCTGCGTCCTCGGACTCATGGTTTTGCCCGTCACACGTGGCGGTGCGACTATTACGAACCTCGGAACTCTTGGGGGCACATATTCTCGCGCATACGCGGTGAGCAACGACGGCTTGGTCGTCACAGGACAAAGCAGGACAAGCGGCGACACGGACTTGCACGCATTTCGATGGACATCGATGGGAATGCAAGACTTGGGACCGACCGCAAGATCAACGTCCGTCGGCTACGGCCTAAGTGGTGATGGCTCGGTTGTGGTTGGAGCGATAAGGCCAACAACCAGTTCTCAAATTCGCGGGTTCCGCTGGAACGAATCGAACGGGATGAAAGATCTTCCGACGCTGGGGGGCACAGGGGCGTCGGGGGGATACGGCGTAAGCAGCGACGGTTCTATTGTTGCTGGTTTGAGTTTTCAAGCGGGAAGCCAGTTTTCTCGCGCCGCTCGCTGGACGAGCGCAGGAATAGAAGATCTTGGAACGCTTGGCGGCGCGTCGGCATATGGCTACGGAATCAGCAGCGACGGCTCCGCGGTGACAGGCTGGAGCAGCACTGTCGGGAACGCCAAGAGTCACGCGTTTCGGTGGACAACAAGTGGAATGCAAGACTTAGGCACACTGGGGGGAACGTCTTCTTTCGGATACGCAATCAGCGGCGATGGCTCTGCGGTCGTCGGAGACAGTTATACCACAGGGGATAAATTAGTCCACGCGTTTCGTTGGTCTGGGAGTGAAATGCACGACATCGGATCGCTCGGTGGATTCTCCAAAGCGCTCGCAGTGAATGCAGATGGCTCGATTGTCGCCGGGTTCAGCAATCCGACGGGCACGTTCGAAAACCACGCCTTCATGTGGACTGAATCGAGCGGGATGGTGGACCTAAATACTTTTCTACCGACTCTCGGAGTTGACCTTTCGGGATGGACGTTGACCGAAGCTAGCGGACTTTCTGCCGACGGCTCCGCAATCACGGGCTACGGCGCATTCAACGGACAGGAAATGGCCTTTCTGGTGAAACTCCCGGCTCCTGGGGTGATGCCGATTTTGGTTGCGAGCTTGTTGGTTGTGAATCGTCGGCGGCGATAGGGTCGTATCGAGGAAGTCCCGAGACTAAGCACGGTTTGGAGTTTGGAGTAGATCTTGAACGCCCTCAATAGACGTCTGAGTCTTGGCGTAGCCGCATTTGAGGCCTGTGAGGGAAGCTCGGATTTCGATCGTGATATCTTCGTGACCGGGGACGATTTCGACGCCTTTGTCGCGGCGTTTGAAAGCGGGTGCTGATTGGCCGCTGCGCATGCTCTCAATTGACACCCATTGTTGAGTGGCTCCGCCGCCGACGCGGTGTACTCTGGAATCGGGTAGCGGGCTGATCCCCCGCGAATGGTCCGGGCGGCGGTGTCGAAAACACACCGTCCACGATGCGCCGCTCGGCCCAGCCCTTTCAAGGGCGGTGTGAATTGGCAACTTCTGGCCATTTGTGCTCGAACTCCGAACTCGTTCGCAAGGCGCTGGCGTGGTACGAAGACAAGGCTCTCGTCGCGGATATCCGCGAGCATGGCCTGAAGTACGTTCGGCTGATTGACAAGCTCGATGAGCCACCATCGCAACTGAACCACGCTTGCGCCGTGGTCGATGCCTTTCACACGCGCGTGTCGCAACTGGTCGGCGAAGGTGTTCCCGGACACGGTGACTGACGAAACGCGGCTGAAAGACTTCCTGCAGGCCGGGATCGCACGCGAGGTGCCGGTGCTGGACGACGAAGGAAAACCGGTCATGGTTGGGGCGGGCGAGAAGGCCAAGCCCAAGACGCGGATCGTGGCGACGGACGACCAAGGGCGCGTGATCGACCTGCACGCGCTCCGAACCATGCTCGGAACTCAACTCGCCCGCGCTGGTGTGACGCCTCAAGTCGCCCAACGGATCATGCGGCACAGTGACTACCAAACGACATTGAAGCACTACACTGTGCTGGGGCTGACCGACACGTCGGCGGCGATGTACCGGCTGCCGAGCATCGCACGCGAGCGGCAAGCCGAAGCCGCAACGGGCACCACCGACGCCCGGCCGATCAACCTCAAAGCGGTGCCAACTGACACCCAGCAGAGGTGCCAGCAGTTGGGGCGCGAAACAAGGAAAAACAGCGCGGCTCAGCGCGACCAATTCGGGCGCGACCGTGACTCACGCCCCGATCAGAAAAGCCTAGTTTTCTCGGGAAACAACGCGGATTCAAGGGCCGAATCTGCAATGGAGCGGAAGAGACTCGAACTCTCAACCCCTAGCTTGCAAAGCTAGTGCTCTACCAATTGAGCTACCGCCCCGGGGACGGGAGTGTACGGCCCGGGCGGCGTGGGGAATAGTTGGAGGGAGTCGCGGGCCGTGCCTTGGCTCAAAGTGAGGCGGATCTTCAAACCGCCGGCAGTTCACGCGGGGTTGAAAACCTGTGCCGCAAGATTCAAACTGAAGCACTGGCGCGCTGTGAAATTGGTGTCTCCCGTGCGCGAGCCAACGCCTACGCTTGGCCTGTGTTTGGGCCTTGAAACGCAACCGCGAGCAACGCCGGAGATCTGATCTTGCCGTACACTCTTAAACCCGACGATGGCATCGGTGTTGACGCCGATAAAGTTGGCTATCTCGCCTCGCATGTGGACACCGGCGACCGCTGGGTCCTGAACTTCGGCCCGCAGCACCCGGCCACGCACACCACCCTCCGCCTTGTGCTCGAGCTCGACGGCGAGCGGATCGCACGATGCACGCCGCACATCGGCTATCTGCACTCGGGCTTCGAAAAGCTCGGCGAGCACCTCGACTATAACCAGTACGTCACGATCGTCTCGCGGATGAACTACCTCTCGCCGATCGCCAACGATATCTGCTGGCACCACGCCGTCGAGACGCTCTTCGGGATCGACCTGACGCCGCGCTGCAAGGTTCTGCGGACCATCATGGCCGAGATCGCGCGGATCCAAGACCATCTTCTCTGCGTCGGCGCGGCCGGGCTCGACCTCAACGCCTTCACGGGCTTCATCTACTGCTTCAACGTCCGCGAAAAAATATATGACATCTGCGACTTCATCTCCGGTCAGCGCTTCCACCCCGACTGGACCCGCGTCGGCGGCGCGATGCAGGACCTGCCCGACGAGGGTACGTTCCAGAGGATGGTCAAGGCCTTCATCCACAGCGAACTGCCCAGAGCGGTGGGGGATCTCGAAGGGCTGCTCAACCGCAACCGCATCTTCGTAGACCGCACCCGCCATATCGGCGTCATCAGCCACGACGACGCCATCGCGTGGTCACTCTCCGGCCCGATGGCTCGCGCCTCGGGCGTGAAGCGCGACCTCCGCAAGGACGCGCCGTACCTGTGCTACGCCGACAACTGGGACGGCCAAGGGGCCAAGGCTGTGCAGTTCCAGGTGCCGATCATGCAAGAGGGCGACGCGTATGCACGCTACTTGGTCCGCGTCGAAGAGATCAAGCAGTCGATGAAGATCGTCGAGCAGCTGATCGACAACATCCCCGGCGGCCCGATCGATACATTCGCCGACGGTAAGATGACCAAGCCCAACAAGAATGACGTGTACGGCTCGATCGAAGGGCTGATCCAGCACTTCGAGCTCATCATGAGCAACCGCGGCTGGACCCCGCCCATCGCCGAGGCCTACGGCGCGAACGAGACCGCCAACGGTGAGCTCGGGTACTTCGTGGTCAGCGATGGCAGCCCGCGCGCCTTCCGCGTGAAGACCCGCCCCCCCAGCTTCCTCAACTATCAGGTCATGGCCAAGCTGATCGAAGGCCACCTGCTCAGCGATATCGTGGCCGTCATCGGCAGTATCAACGTCGTCGCGGCCGAACTGGATCGGTAGAGCCACGTTGCGGAGGACGGGTTGCAAGCCGTCCTCCGCCTCCTTTGTGGGGCAGGCGTCCCGCCTGCCTTCTCACGATCTTTCTCTACTCCGCGTTGTGAGATAGGTGTTCAACTGCCGCTCCAGCCTCTTCTTGTTGGCCGTCACGCAGCTCTTCGAGTTCGATCCGAAAGCAGCGAAACAGAACCTCCAACAAACCCAGCCTCGTCACTTTTATAGGAGATCGATCATGAAAATCTGCTCGCTCGCGTGCGTTGTGGCTGGTGTCACCCTCTCGCTCGGTCTTTCGCTCGGACTGGGCGGTTGCCTTATTACCAGCCACGACCACACCGACTACTCGGGCCGTCGCGTCGATTTCTCTACCTTCTCGCAGATCGAGCCCGGCAAGACCACCAAGCCCTGGGTCGAGGCGGCTCTCGGTCAGCCCAGCTCAACAACCAAGCTCGATGACGGCTCGGAACTCATGAAGTGGGAGTACACCGAGCGACGAACCAGCGGCGGCTCCGTCTTCCTGATCTTCTCCGGCGACAGCACCAACGAAACCCGCCACGCGGCGTATGTCCAAGTCCGCGACGGCGTGGTCAGCAAGGCGTGGCGCGAGCAGTGAATCGGTAATCCGCGCCGGTACGCCCAAGATCGGGCTGAAGAACTTCCACCACGCCGCGGATCACCATCGAGCTATCGCACAGCGATCGTCGCGAACCGACCCCACGCCGCCGTGTCAGAACCCAGCATCGCCTGAGTCTCTGGTCGTTCAGCACCCGCCGGTGATGAACTTCGCGACGAACTCATCGAAATCATCGGCCGTCACAAACCCGTCGTGGTTGAAGTCGGCCGCAAGATTGCCGGCCACGAACAGGTTCGCGTAAAGATCAAAGTCGTCGCCGTTCACAAACCCGTCGGCGTTGACGTCCGTGGCGGGTGAGACATGCGCGATGGTCTCGGGCATCAGCGTGACGGGGCGGAAGTTGCCGGTGAGGCGGAGGCTGTAGCGGTCCGCGCCGCACGCGGTCCCGGCGGTGATCGTCACGCTCAGCGAGCCGTCGAGGTTCTGAGTCACCGGGCCCGTAGAAGTGAGCGGCGAGCCGCCTTTATTCGTGACTTCCAAGGAAGACGCCAGCAGCGGAATCTCAGCACCGGTGTGGTCGCGGGCTCGCACGGTCAGCACAGCGTTTGACACACCGTCGGCTTGGACGTACGCGCGATCGAGCGTCGCCGTGCTCGTGATGGCGTCGGGCTTGCCGATCAGATCGGTGCGCCACGTGTCGAACCTGGAGCGGAGCGTAAAGACCGGATCAAGGTCCGTGGTAGTCTGGTTGGGCACGTTGAAGGTCATGAAGAAATCGCCGCCGCCCAGCCCGCCCGGGTTCGGGAAGACGCCCTTGCTCAGGGCCTGGGAGATGAGCACGCTCCCCGTGGGCATGACGGCGTCGAGGTCGCCGTCCTCGTCGAGGTCGGCGAGCAGGAGCTTGTTGCGGTTGAAGTTGAGCGAGGAAAAGATCGGTGCCCCAAAGCCCCCGGCGCCGAGCTGCGGCATGATCGACAGGCGCGACGTGGTGCGGAGCGTGGTGACCAGATCGGGCAGTCCGTCGCCAGTGATGTCGCGCACGACGATGCCGCCCATCGCGCCGCCCGCGGGCACCAGCGAAACATCGAACCCAGCGCCGTTGTTCTTGGCGTATCGGATCGAGGTGTCCGTTCCGAACCCGAAGAACAGGTCGGCCTTGCCGTCGCCGTTGGCGTCGACCGCCGCCAGCGAGGTCAGCACCGCGTCCGCGAGAATCTCGGCGGACCGCGTGAACACTCCCCCGGTGTTCGTGAAGATCACGACCGCGTTGGGGGCCGTGGTGCCGACGGCGATATCCAGATCGCCGTCGCCGTCAAAGTCTGCGGTTGCGAGAAAGTTCGGCGTCCCACCGCCGATCGAGGTGCTCACGACCGTGGCGAGCGTGCCGTCGCCGTTGTTGGCTAGGAGCGAGAGCGTCTTGCCGTTGGCGTCGGCGGTGACGATGTCGAGCTTGCCGTCGCCGTTGAAATCGCGAGCCGCGAGCGCAATCGGCCCGTCACCGGTGAAGTACAGCGACCAAGGCGCGAAGGTTCCGTCGCCCACCCCGATGAACACGGCCACGCGGTCGGCGGTGTTCGAGATCCCGACAACGTCGGGCTTTCCGTCGCCGTTGACGTCGACCGCCGCGAGGTCTCGGTTGGTGATGCCGTCGAGCGATCGATACCCTGGCGCGAATGATGCGCCGCGTCCGGGCGGGGTGACATTGTTGAGAACGGCGATCGAGGGGTTCCCTCCACCGGTGACGATGTCAGGCTTTCCGTCACCGTTGAAGTCTGCGATGGCGGCAGACGTGGCGGAGAGGTTCTTATAGAGCGGGTTAGCGCCGTCGCGGTCGCCAGCGCGAGCGATGAGCATGTAGGCGATGTGGGCGGACTTGGTGAAGGTGAGGGGCGGTGAACCGCAACTGTCGGGCGTCCCGGTGGTGCACGAGCAGCGCCCATCACCTCCATAGAGCCGCGCCGCCTCCATCGCGGCCATCAGTTTGGCGGGAATATCGCCGGGCGTGTTCTCGATCGCGGCGACCGCGAAGTCAACCACCGGCGGGCCGGTCAGCACGTTGCCCTGCACCGCGTACACCAGGTCGCCGACCCGACCAGTGCGGCCGCCAGCCCACCTGCCCGCCTGTGTGCCGGTGAACGTCGCGGCGCGGCCCGTCACATCGACCATGCCGTACTGCCGCGATTGTGGTGAAGAATCAAACGTGAGGAGCCCCGCGAGAATGTCCTGCGGGGCGGTGCCAAAGTTGAGCCGATCACGGATGAAGGTGCGGTTGGACGAGTCGGAATCAACCGCGGACTGCGCTGTGGCCGCCCCGATGCCCGTGAGCATCACTGGCGTGTTGGCCTGAAGGTCAAAGCCGGTCAGACAGGTGGCGGACGCGGCGGCGACTTCGCCGGTACGCGTGTTGACGATCACGATGGACCACGTCGCCGAGGCCGACCCGGCGAGTGAAACGAAGGCCGCGACCCCCGCGCAGGACCGGGTGAACGCGCGGGCGGAGCGACGCGCACGGTTCACAGCGCCGAACGTCTTGGTAGAACTGAACATCAAGGATCCTCTCTTCTCGGGTGCTCTCGCCTAGGGAGCGGCATTGTAACGCTCGGCAGCGAAAACCACCAAAGATTTCGAGATCACGTCAGCTCGGTCAAGTCCTGCGAGGTCCAATTCAGCCCCGGCCTCCACCAGTAACGGATCACGTGCCCGGCTGAGTTGACTCCCAGCAGGTTGATCGTCCCCGCCGCGGACGTCACGCCGCGGATCTGGCTCGACGGGAGCCCCGCGCCCGCGATGGCGTCGGTCAGGGGCGTGATGTTCCAGTTGTCAAGCCCCGGCGCCCACCAGTACACGACGACCTTGCCCGACTGGTCAAGGCCCGAGACGTTCAGCCCGCCCCAAGGCGTGACATAGCTCGAGACGCTCGACGCCTGCAGGGCCGGGCCGCTGAACTGGTCGCTGAGGTTTGTCGTGACCCAGGTGCCGCCGAAGCTGGGAACCCACCAGGTCACGGAGAGCTTGCCGCTCGTGTCGATGCCAGCGAGGTTAATGCCACCCCAGCTTGTCAGGTACGCGGTCAGCCCGCCTGACAGCGCTGGCGCCCCAGTACCCACCGAAAGGTTGTCGGTGCGCCACGCCGCCAGGCCCGGGGCCCACCAGACCACTTGGATCGCGCCGCTGTCGTCTAGGCCTGTGATGTTCATCCCGTTCCACTGCGTGACATAGCTGACAAGCCCGCCGACAAACTGCGGCGTTTCCTGCCCGTTGGCCTGCAGACTGCTGACGGAGATGTTGTTGTACGTCCAGGGCGTCGTCGCGGCGGTGGTCGATTCGTCGTAGGTCACGATGTGGCCGTCGGCGGTCAGACCGGCCACGTGCGCAAGGCCGTTGACATCAACGAACACCGTAAGCTCGCTGGTGATCACGGCCGAGCCAGGGATCTCGGTGGTCAGGTTGCGCCCAGTCCAGATATTGCTGACAGGGTTGAGCCGGAACACGAAGAGGCCCGAGGCGGTGGGGGCGGCCGCGAGCGACGCGCTGTCCTGCGCGTCGTTCCAGCTCACGACCTCACCCGACGACGAGGCCGACCCGGTGATCGAGGTCAGGTTGAGCGCGGTCCATGCCCCGCTGCTGTTCTGGCGGAAGACTATGACATTGCCCAACGCGTCGCGGGTGGTGACGGTGAGCTGGTCGTTGGTGTTGGCCGAGCCGTTGGCCGCGGCCCCGGGCAGGGCCACGTTGCTGGCGTTGAGCGCGGTGATGAGGTCCGCCGCGGTCGCGTCCGATTTGACGTTGACGTCGTTGATGGTGACGTCGCGGACGGTGCCCAGCCCCGTTGCGAGGTCGGTCATTACAGCGGAGTAGCTGCCCGCAGGGAGCGCGATCTGATAGTTGCCCGCCGCGTCGGTGGTATAAGTTCCGACGATCGTGGCGCTGCCCTGGGCGCGGATGTCGATCCGAACGTTCACGAGCCCTTCACCCATGCCATAGAAGTTGTTAGAGTCGGTGTCGGTGTAAATCACGCCCAGCAGGTAGATGTTGGGAGTGGACCCCTGATAGCCGAACTCCTGCGCGAAATAGCTGGTGTACGGCGCGGTCGTGGTCGGGTAAAAGAACCCGGGTCCGAACTCGTCGTAGTGGAAGCTGGCGTCAAAGTCCTCGAACAGGCTCAGCACGTTCTTGCGGTGCCCGAGTGACTCGAGCCAGGCCTTGTGTACCGCGTCAATGCTCGAATACCCGGCCGCGATGTTCTCGCCCGCCGAAATCGAGTATCCCTGGTCGGTCGCACGCTGGGTCGGGTCCTTGCCGTCGGGGTTGACGTGCGAGAAGAACGCGCGCGTCGCCATGTCCTGCGCGTGGGCCCGGGCGGCCCGGGTCAGCGCGGCGTTCAGCGCCAGCGGCTCTTGGGGCACTAGGTGGGCCAGCTCGCTCGTGGTAAGAGCCTGCGTGAGGTCCACGCCCAGCAAGGCCGCCTCGGCCGTGGGATTGGCGCGAGCTCGGTTGACCAGTTCGCTGAGGTAGACCTCGCTGGCAGACCACGAGAACGCTGACATCATCGTCCGAGATTCGAGGTGTTCGCAGCACGACAGTTCGCGGACCTTGGTCGCGTTGGTGCGCTGGGTGTGGGTATAAGAACCGGAGCGTTTCAAAGACTTCATGCGCGAGCCTCCCGCTGGCATGTCGGGATTTCCTCCGAGATGGATCAGCGGTGTGGGTGAGAGGCGCAACTTTCGCTGGCGATCGCAACACCTATGCCGGGCGTGGCGCAGGTACGGGCACCTCGCGAACCGCACGCGAAGGCGCATCGCGGACTCTCGCGCGGCTTATCATGACCACGACATGAGCACGATGAACCCAGCCACAGACGCAACCAACCACGCCCCGACCCTCACTCCGATCCAGAGCTCGCGCGAGCCGCAATCGCCCGAAGAAGTTCTCGCGGCCAGCGAGCAGTTTCGTCGCGATTTCTCGGGCGTGCGCGAGCAGGTCGCGCGAGTGGTGGTGGGGCAGTCAAGCGTGATCGAGGGCGTGCTCACGTGCCTCTTCGTGGGCGGTCATGTGCTTCTTGAGGGCGTGCCGGGCATCGGCAAGACGCTGCTCGTGCGCACGCTCAGCCGGGCCCTGTCGCTGTCGTTCGGACGCGTGCAGTTCACGCCCGACCTGATGCCCGCCGACATCTCGGGCACGACGATCGTGATCGAGACCGAATCTGACAACGGCGCCCGCCGCCGCGAGTTCAAGTTCCAGCCCGGGCCGATCTTCGCCCAGATCGTCCTCGCCGACGAGATCAACCGGGCCACGCCCAAGACCCAATCCGCGCTGCTCGAAGCGATGCAGGAGCGATCCGTGACCGTCGGCGTGCAGACTCATCGCCTGCCCGAGCCGTTCCTCGTGCTCGCCACTCAGAACCCGATCGAACAGGAAGGCACCTACCCGCTCCCCGAGGCTCAGCTCGACCGCTTCTTCTTTAAGCTCATCGTCGGAGTGTCGGGCCGGGCCGAGCTGGCGGAGATCCTCAACCGGACCACCAGCGGCACCGAAGCGATCGTCGAGCCCGTCCTCGACGCCGCGACGGTCGTGGCTCATCAGCGGCTCGTGCGTCGCGTGCCTATCGCGGCTCACGTCCAGGACTACGCCGTCCGCCTCGTGCTCGGCACTCAACCTTCCTCCGTCCCGGGCGGCGGCGAGTTCGCCACGCCAATGGTGAACCAGTACATCAGACTCGGCGCGTCACCGCGCGCGGCCCAGGCAATGATCCTGGCCGCCAAGTGCCGCGCGTTGGTCGAAGGACGTGCGACCGCCTCGACCGACGACATCCGTGCCGCCGCCCTGCCCGCGCTGCGGCACCGGCTCATCATGAACTTCGAAGCCAGCGCCGAAGGCGTCACTCCCGATTCGGTCATCTCGAACCTAATCGCCACCTTGCCGGTGGATGTAGGCTAAACAGCTCTACTCCACCCGCGTAACGCTGGTCTTGGTCGTGCTCTTGGAGTTCAACTTGAACCCCTGGCTGCCGCCCTCGATCTCGACTACCTGTTTCATGTCCAGCGTGCTCAGCATGCCTCGCTGCGTGTCCCAGCGGTACGAGCCCTCGTGCGTTGAGTCCTTCACCTGAAAGCTCATCAGCCCGCCAGCAGATTCGACCGACGGCGCGATCGTCCCTTTGAACTCGACGTTGGCCAGAGCCTCGCTGAGCGACTTGAGCACCGACTCGGTGGTGATGGTGAAGCGGCCGATCGGCGACATATCCGTGGTATCGCTGGTCTTCCACTTCTCGCCGACCGTCGCGGTCCCCGTGGCCTTGCGCATCGTGAAGATCGGTCCCCAGAGTTCTTTGACTCCTCCGAGCGTGACGAGCGAACGTGCCGGGTCGCCCGGCGTGGTGGGCACCAGGCCTTCGCCGCCTGAAACTTTTGTGATGTTGCCGTCCTTGTCGATGGTGAGCGTAAGCACCGAGCCGACGATGCTGCCAAAGTTGGCGGTGGGGTCGCCCGATTCGAGCGGATCGATGTTCAAGGTCTGCCCGTCCGCAGGCTCCTTCCTCGCAGGCTTTGAGGCTGGCTCGTTCAAGGGTTTGCTCGAGGGCTTGCTGCTGTCAAAGTCTCCCTTGCCCTCGGGGCCATCGATGGAAACCTTGAGGCTGTCGTAGATTAGCTCGACCGTCGCGGTTTTCTGGGCATCGACGTTGATGACCTTGAACCGCAGCCCGAGGCTCTGCGTCATCTTCTGCGTGGCCTTGATCGTGCCCAGCCCCTTGGGCTCGGGCTTGGTCCCGGGCTTTGCTTTGGTCGAGGCCGGGGCGGAATCGGCCTCAGGATCGGGCGATTCGGTGACGCTCTGGGTGTCGATCTCCATGCGGTACTTGGTTTCCTGCCCCTTTTCAAACTTGGGCCGGAGGTCGGCGGTCTGCCTGGCCGCGGCCGAGGGGACGAGGAACGTGAGTATGAGCCCGAGCCCAAGCCCGAGCCCGAGAAAGCGACTGAGATGAAGTGCTCGCACGGTCGTTCCCTTCTAAAGATGCCGGGTTAGGAGCCAGCGATCGTTCTCGCTCGGCCCGGGCAGCGTATCGACCGGGAATCACCCCGGGGCCCAAATAGGCCGATCAAAAAATCGCGGCCAGCCTTTCGCTCCTTCCGATACAGCTTCACGATCGCCACGGTTCCAGTAACAATCGAACACGCCGACGGCCGACTAAGGCGAATTGTTGGGGGTCACGCTGGGAAAACACCGGACCAACCTAGACCATCGCACGCGGACCAAGCCCCAGAGCGGCTCCGACCAGCTCACGACCGCACGCCGTCAGTTGAGCGCGATGTCGCCCGCCCGCGGCGTTCACGTCCGCGACCTTACCTCCGCTCGACCTCCCAGAATCGAACTCAAGAGTCTGGTGGAAGCAGACCGCGAGCCCTACCTCGAAGCCGTCCGCGTCAGCCGGGCGGCCCTGGATCGCTGGGCCACGCTGCACCGCCCCGAGGAGAGCGACGATGAACTTTTCTGCCGCCAACTCGCGCTGACCGAGTCGGGCCAGGCTCACGCGAACGCGTACCGCCGGGTCGCGTGGTACCAAGGGCGTATCGCTGGCGGCTTCAACCTGACTTCCATCACTCGCGGGTTGCAGTTCGAGGCCGACGTGAACTGGTGGGTGCGGTCGGACCTGACCCGCCTCGGCGTGGGCAGCGAAGGGCTCTCGATGCTCTTGGCTATGGCGTTCACGCCGTTGCCTGGTGGGCTGGGGCTGAACCGCGTTTTGGCGTCGATCCGGCCCGACAACCTGTGGAGCGTGCGACTGGCCGA
>Ga0105049_10000508_pt1 | contig 43154 bp, 34 predicted proteins | sample MAT06_FD_78087 | JGI IMG/M metagenome (GOLD analysis project Ga0105049, IMG submission 78087) | Freshwater microbial communities from Lake Fryxell liftoff mats and glacier meltwater in Antarctica - MAT-06 | ecosystem: Environmental > Aquatic > Freshwater > Ice > Liftoff microbial mat | place...
AGAGGTGCATGAACAATACAGCGCCGGCGATAAACGAGCCGATGCCGCCCATGATGAGGTGGGGATCAAGCCCGATCCAGATACGATACATAGTGCGCTCCTAGATGCGCGAGGGTAAATGAAGTGACGTCTGGCTCAAAACCAGGGACGCCAGGTCCACGCCAGAAGATGCGCGCCGACGGCTCCCAAAACCCATACGCCCGTGCCTGCGATCCAAAACTTGTTGAAGCGAAGGGCTTCTTCCTCGGTCATTCCACCTTTTTCGAACATCGAGACCTCCGGAGAACTACAATGCTACCGCGCTAATCCCGCACGGCTGGGACCCACTACACTCGGAGCATCGAACATCGTTCCTTGCTGCGCTGTAAACTTCACCTGACACTGCCAATCGTCAAGAATTATTTACACTTTTGCACAACATTTCTTTCAGATCCATGACATGACCGTCGATTCCGCGCGCAAAGACAACAAAATGGACCGGAACGGCGATGATTCCCCCCCGCCAGACTGGCCATTTCGCAGTGTATCGAGGCTGCACGACGTCGACGGCATTCGTTGGCACTATCAACAACTCGGTGTTGGGCCCGACTTACTCCTTGTGCACGGCACCGGCGGCTCGGTCCATTCGTGGGAGCGGTGCATCGAACCGCTCGCCGCTGCGTTTCGCGTCACCGTCATCGATCTGCCCGGCCACGGCTTCACGCTGGTGCCACCCGAAGTCGACAGACGGTCTGACAGCTATTCCCTAGACGGGATGTCGCGGGCTGTAGCATCGCTGCTGAAAGCCATCGGTGTCGCACCCACGTTGGTCGCTGGCCATTCGGCCGGCGTGTCTGTGTTGCTGCGCATGGTGCTGGATGGACACATCGCACCGGCACGCATCGTCGGCTTTAACCCCGCACTGGTCGCCCCGCCCGATTTCTACGTCGCGCTCATTGCACCGGTGCTCGGTGCGCTCTTCGAATCGAGCGCGATCGCCGGTAGTGGGGCATGGCTCGCACGCAGCACGCGCATCATTGAAACGATGCTTGGGAGCACGGGAACGCAGCTCAGCCCCGCAGCACTCGAACGATACGAATTTCTGTGCGCACGTCCGGAGCACGTTCATGCGGCCCTCGCCATGATGTCCAGGTGGGATCTGCCGCGAATCATTCGCGACGCTGTCGCACTGCAGACCCCACTTGAGCTCATCGCGGGTGGCAATGATCGTTGGGTGCCCTATCGGTCGCTCGAGCGCAGCGTCACACGTATTTCGCAAGCCACACTGCGATCAGTAGCAGGTGCCGGACACCTGATACCAGAAGAGCGCCCCGACGAAGTGGTCAGGGCGCTCCTCGAGGGCGTGGCATTGGCAGAGTGACTCGATTGTCGTACTGCCACAGCAACAGCAAGGGTACTCCCGATACGTTAGTGTCGCCGGTTACATGCTACGCCGTCGCGCCCTGCAACCCGCGCCGCGATGCAAGCACGTGATCACGCGTCACGATTGTATCGCTGAGGTCCCGCGCATCTTTCTCTGCGAGATCTCGTAGACGCTTCGCCGCCGAGATACGAATGAGCACGGGATACTGATCGACTGTTTCATCAAGCGCCGCCTTGGCATCGTCGTCCCACGGCAGTTCCTTGTGCAAACGCGACGGTGTGGCGTCGATCTTGTCCATGTCCGTGCCCAACGGCAGGATGTGGAAGAGCATATCGAACAGCGCGTTGCACACTTCCTGCACGAGATACGTCGCGCCACTGTAGCCCATGAACGGCGTGCCGGTGTGACGACGGATGATTGCGCCCGGGAAGCTGGACGGTATGTACATCGAGCGGGCACCCATCTCCGCGAGATACATGCGCTCGTTGTAGCTACCGAACATGATCAGCGGCGGCGTGGCCTTGATTGCCGCACGCACCGCTTCGTTGTCGGGCTTCACACCCGGGCGACGGGAGAACGCGAAGGAGCAGGGAAGTCCCATCTCCGTCTCGAGAAAATGTCGTACCCCGCGCGCATACGTCTCGTTCGCGACGATGGCGAAGTTCGCCGTGCCGAAGAAGTCCTGGGTCACGCTGCGCCACAGATCCCACAATGGCTTCACCGTCGTGTGCTTCTCTTTCTCGATGAACGGCTCCGGATCGAGGCCGAGCATTTCGCCCAGCGTCCGCAGGAATTTCGTCGTGCTGTGCAGACCGATTGGAGCCTGCAGGTACGGACGGTCAAGCGCTTCGCAGAGCATACGTCCGAACTCGCGGTACATGCACACGTTCACGTCGGCGTCCACGAGACGCGGCACGTTCTCGAGGTGGCTGCCCATTGGAAAGACCATGTTCACTTCGGCCCCGATGCCTTCGACCAGACGACGGATCTCCGCGAGATCACTCGGCGAGTTGAAGTAGCCGTAGATCGTGCCGACGATGTTCACCCGCGGCTTGTCGCCTTCTTTCTTTTCGCGGCGCTTGGGCGCGATTCCTTTTTTCAGGCCGTACTCCGTCCACAACCAGTACAGGGCGCGTTCAGCCGCTTGCCACTGATCTTCGTCGATCGTACGCGGAAGAAAGCGCTGAATGTTCGTGCCTTCGGGCGTGACGCCTCCGCCGATCATTTCGGCGATGCTGCCGGTGACGACGACCGCTGGCAGTTCAGGATCCAGCGTGCGATGCGCGCGACGCATGGCGCCTTCAGTTCCGTTTCGCCCGAGTTCGTCTTCGCCAAGCCCGGTCACGACAACCGGGAGTTCGTGCGGTGGCAACGCATCGGTGTAGTGCAACACCGACGTCACGGGAAGATTTTCGCAGCCGACGGGGCCGTCGATTACAACCTGGAGGCCTTTGATCGCCGTGAAGACATACACGGCGCCCCAATATCCGCCGGCGCGATCATGATCGAGCACCAGCATTATGCGTTCTCCATCGTCAGGCTGTTCGTCAGGCTGGTCATCAGACCATCTCCTCGGTCTTGCGTGCTTTGGCAAGCTTGGCGAGATGACGCTTGTAGTGATCGCGGAATTCCGGATGATCCTTCGGCACATCTTCCCACACGCCCGTCGCGAAGCCGGTACCGACGCCTTCGAAGAATCCGCTCATCTCGTCGAAGCGCGACTTGTTGCCGAGCGCTGAGTTGACCACTGTCGCGAGCGACCCTGCGCCTGCGGGACCCATGAGCGGGCGCGCCGAGATGAGATTCGTGAAGTAGAGCGCGGGAATGGACATCTCCTTCGCCTTCTGCACGACTGGCGTCGTTCCGATGGCGAGATCGGGCTTGAACTCGTGCATGGCCGCGAGGTCCTGCTCGAGCGACGCGCGATACTGCACGTGAATGCCCTTGCTCTCGAGCCACTCACGATCAACTTCACTATGCGGCGTGCGGGGGCAGGCGGTGCCCACATAGCGCAGGTCGGCGCCGCTCTCCACGAGCAGTCGCGCGACGATCAGTTCGGAGCCTTCGTAGCCCGACATCGTGATGCGACCATTGATAGGCTTCGCCGCAAGCGCGCCCTTGATGGCCGGGAGGAACTTGTTCTTCGCAGCGTCGATCTTGTCGCGTGAGACATTCGCCATCTGGCCGATCGATTCGAGCCAGCCTTCAGTGCCGTCGTAGCCCACGGGGGCGGAGCCCACGATGGGCCGGCCCGCCGCGGTGAATTCGCGAAACGACGCGGTGTAGAACGGATGGATCGCCGCAACACCAACGCAATCGAGTGCGGCATACAGTTCGCGCCATTCGCGCGTTGGTACCACCGGCCCCGCGGCGAGGCCGAGCGGCTCCAGCATCATCGCGATGCCGACGGGATCGACGGGGAACATCTCCCCCACGAGCGTGACGGTCGGCTTGTCACTCTTTCCGCCGCGCGGTGCGGCGACGGGTCCTTGCTCGGCTTCGGTGCGCGCATAGCGCAGCATCGCACCGGCCAGAACGTCCTTCGCTTCCGCATGCGTGGGCACACCGAAGCCCGGCACATCGATGCCGATGATACGCACGCCGTTGATTTCTTTCGGCAGCAACTGCAGCGGCACACCCGATGCCGTCGGCACACAGAGATTCGTGATCACGATCACGTCGTACAACGCGGGGTCGGCCATCTTGAAGACGGCGTCGCGAATGTCTTCGAAGAGCTGACCGGTGACGAGCGACTCCGAGTTGAACGGCACGTAGCCGACGGTGCGACGCGCCCCGTAAAAGTGCGACGTGAACGTCAGCCCGTACACGCAGCACGCAGAGCCCGAAAGAATCGTGGCCGTGCGACGCATACGCAGTCCGACGCGCAGCGAACCGAACGCGGGGCACATGCTTTGCGGCTGATCGTGCGGCCCCTTGGGATAGTCGGCGGCGTAGCGATCGAGTGTTTCGCTCTTGCCCGCCGCCTTCGCGGCCGCGAGCATCTCGTTCGCACCGGCGTGACAGCCGAGTCCATCGGCGGCCGTTGCAGCGGTGTTGATGGCGCTCGCGTCGATGATGGGTAGTGCGCGTGATGTGGCGTGATCGCTGTCGTTCGCGGTGGGTGTGCTGCCCGCGTCGTCGTACACGACCTCGCCAGAGGCGATGCCGGATGGGTTGGTGTCCATGAGTGCCTCGGCGTCAGACAGTGTCGTACATGACTTCGAGCGACGGCTTCGTCACGTCTTCGCGACCAACGAGGTCGAACATCGTCGCCGGCTCGAGGACCACGTTGCCGCCCACTTGGCTTGCGGCAAACAGCCCGAGCAACTGATCCTGTGTGAGCGGTTTTGGACGCACCGGCGGTGCATCGGCGACGGCCTGCGCGAGTTCGCCAAACAACGGACCCCACTGTCCACCGGGATAGCCGATGATTTCGTAGTTCGCGCTCTTCTTCCGGATGTCGTCGTTTGCCGGAACCTTGGCCAGGATGGGGATGCCCGCAGCATTCGCGAACGCCTCGGCCTCACCGGTGCCGTCGTCCTTGTTGATCAGAATGCCAGCGACGCCAACGTTACCGCCGAGTTTGCGGAAGTACTCGACTGCGGAGCAAACGTTATTGGCCACGTACAACGACTGGAGGTCGTTGGAGCCGACGACGATGACCTTCTGGCACATGTCGCGTGCGATGGGCAAGCCGAATCCGCCACAAACCACGTCGCCCAGGAAGTCGAGCAGCACGAAGTCGAAGCCCCACTCGTGGAAGCCGAGCTTCTCGAGGATTTCGAAGCCGTGAATGATGCCGCGGCCGCCGCAGCCGCGGCCTACTTCGGGGCCACCCAGTTCCATCGCAAAGACGCCGTCACGCTTGAAGCAGACGTCGCTGATGGAGACCTGCTGACCGGCGAGCTTGAGGCGCGATGACACTTCGATGATGGTGGGGCAGGCGCGTCCACCAAAGAGCAACGACGTCGTGTCGCTCTTGGGGTCGCAGCCGATCAGCAGCACCTTCTTGCCCTGCTGCGCCATCATGTACGACAGGTTGGCGAGCGAGAAGCTCTTGCCGATGCCGCCCTTGCCGTAGATCGCGATGATCTGCGTTTCCTTGGTGACCGGGCCGGTGTGAACCGCATCGAGAGCCGTGGCCGCTTCATCGCGCACGCTTGAATGCAGCTGATGCAGGGCACCGTTGGTGCTTGTACCGTTGTCGCTCATGCAGCCGTTCTCCAGTCGAGGATCATTTTGACGCAGTGGGGATCGCCGAACGCCGTGGTGTACGCGTCGGCAGCATGGATTACAGGTTCGCGGTGTGTGATCAGGCCATCGAGTTCAAGCGCGCCCGAGTTCGCGAGCTCGGCGATGGTACGCAAGTCGGATTCCTTCCACTGAGCTGCAATGCGAAATCGGGTCTGCCGCATGAAGGCCGGCGGAAAAGTGAACGAGACTGGCTCGCTGTAAAACCCAGCGAGGCAGATTTCGCCACCGGGTGCCATGCGCGCCACGAGCGAGTCGATGAGGCCGTTCGAGCCACTGACTTCGCAGATGGTCCGGTAGTCGCGGCGTGTCTCGGCGTCAGGATGAATGACGTTGTAGCCGCGCGCGCCGTCCATGCGGATGGGGTTGGTCTCCCACACGGTGGGCGTTTTGCCGCCATACAGCACCACGAGGCGTGCGATGAGCCGTCCAAGTGCGCCGTGCCCGACGATGAGTTCCGGAAGTTGCTCCGGTACATCGCGCGGTGACACGCCAGGTGCGGTTGCGCAGAGCGCGTTGTGCGCCGTGGCGGCAAGCGCGAAGAGCGCGCCGCGTTCGCCGAGTTCGGGGGCGAGCACCACGGTCTTGGTGCCAGGCACCACAACGAGCGACGCCTGCCCACCGAAGAGTCCGAGCGCGTCGGTAAAGCCGCGCGACCCGGCGATGTAAACCAATTGTCCTGGTTCGCGTCCGGATTCGGCACCCGCTTCGACGATCTCGCCAACGCCTTCGTACCCGGGAACCAGCGGATAGCCGAGTCCGGGGAAGGGGGGCATCGTGCCCGTCCAGAGCATGCGTTCCGTACCGGTGCTGATGCCAGACCAGCGCATCGCCACAAGGACATCCGCAGCGGTCGCGGTTACCAAGTTCAGCGTGCGTACCGATAGCTGCTTCGGTTGTTCAAAGACGATGGCAAGTGTTTCCACAGACTCCACACGAATACTCGCGGACGGGCGGTAGCAGCTGAGCACTGCTTGGCGGGAAGGTGTAAGGTTGTGTTGACACCACTGACTGTCAAGAATCCCGACCAAGTTAATCGGGATAAAAATGGGTTCGTCGTCCGAATTGGTTCAGACGTGCGCGACGATGAGCCCGGTGTGGATCGGGAAGCGGGTGGAGAGTTCGTAGCTCCGCTTGAAGCCAGCCGTGCGAAGCATGGCATGAAGCTCTTCCGGCCGACGTGCACGCCCCTTACCCATGGCCATCAGGTAGAACGAGAAGTACGCGTCTCCGACGGTCTCGGCGCCGCGGGCGCCGGCCAACGCCTCGGCGATTAGCAGCACGCCGCCCGCGGGGAGCGCCTCTCGGGCGCGAACGAGCAGTCGCTGGACCGAGGCATCGTCGTGATCAAGCAGGACACGGACGAGCGAGATGACGTCTGCGCCGGTGGGAAGCGGATCGGCGTGGAAATTTCCGCCCTCGCACCGGGAGCGATCGCCCATGCCGGCGTGCTCGAGGCGCGAGCGGGCGCGTCCTGCAACCGCTGGGAGGTCGAAGAGACGGAGTTCAAGGTGGCGGTGCCGCTTGCCAACGATGGACAAGAACGCGCCTTCGCCGCCGCCGACGTCGAGGAGACACTTGTGCTTGGATAGGTCGTAGGCGTCGAGCACGTCATCGGCAACCGGCGACAGGGTGGCCGCCATAATCTCCGAGTATGCCGCGACGCGTGTTTGGTCGATGGACTGCGGGCGGGGCGCATCGGCGTAGGACCAATAGCGCGATAACTCGGTGCGGAAGTCCGCGCCCTGTCTGAGCAGGGCGACTGGATCGCTCAGGTCCTGATATGCCATCTGGTGATGGCGGATGAGGGCGACCACGCCGGTGTTGCCAACGAGCGGCGCTCCGAGCATGCCGAGCGCGAAGCGGCCATGGCGTCGCTTGGCGAGCAGCTTGAGTGAGACGGCCGCGTTCAGCAACCGTTCCGTGCTGGACCGGGAAAGGCGCGTGTGGGCGGTTATCTCGTCGATGGTGCGGGCGCCGGCGGCCAAATACTCGAAGAGATCGAACTCGACGCAGGCGAGCAGCGTTTGCGTGTACACAAAGCCCGAAACGACATCGAACAGCGCCTTGGAGCGGCGCATCGTTATTGGGCGAGTGAGCGGAAAGCGTGCGCTCCACTTCTGGAAACCTTCCGTCGCGACCAGAGCGTTCCACCGATCGTGGATTCGCTCAAAGATCGTGGGCGGCGGTACGGCGGCAGCAACGAGTGGTCCGACGGAAGCCGCGACTGGCGCCGAGCTAGCCGGCGTGACGGCTCGGCCACGGTCAGGCGCGGTGGCTGCCTGAGGAGTCGAGAGAATGTGCTCTGGAGGGTTCACGGGCCGAGGATACGGTGTGCGCTTTCGAGTGTCAAGAAATGTGTACACTATTAGGTGTCTGCACTTGCTACCGCCGCAGCGGGCTCCTAACGTGCCGTCGGTCGCGGGCCGATGCTCAGCGCCGATCAACCCAAGTGGAACTGCATGAGACCGGTCTTTCCGTTCAGCGCGATCGTTGGTCAGGACGAGATGAAGCTGGCGTTGCTGCTGGTGGCGACTGACCCCACCATCGGTGGCGTCATGGTATTCGGCGACCGTGGAACGGGAAAGTCGACCGCGGTGCGCGGGCTGGCTGGGCTGCTGCCGAGTATGAAGGTAGTGGCTGGTTGCCGTTACGGGTGCGATCCGACCGCCAACGGCGCGCGGTGTGACGAGTGCCGGGCGCGTGCCGCCCATGGCGACACGCTGAAGAGCGTGTCCGCGGCGGTCCCGGTTGTGGACCTGCCGCTGGGCGCCACGGAGGATCGACTCGTTGGGGCACTCGATCTCGAGAAGGCGCTGACGACGGGCGAAAAAGCGTTCGAGCCCGGGCTGTTGGCGCGGGCCCATCGCGGTTTCCTGTACGTCGACGAAGTGAACCTGCTCGAAGACCACTTGGTCGATCTGCTCCTCGACGCGGCCGCCACGGGCGAGAACGTGGTGGAGCGCGAAGGGGTGAGTGTGCGTCACCCTGCCCGCTTCGTCTTGGTCGGGAGTGGCAATCCCGAAGAAGGCGAGCTGCGGCCGCAGCTGCTAGACCGTTTTGGGCTCGCTGTTGATGTGCGGACGCCGAAGGAGATCGCGACACGCATTGACGTCATCAAGCGTCGCGACGCCTTTGATCGTGATCCGGATGCGTTTCTGGCGCACTGGTCCAAGACCGATGCCAAAGTGCGCCGCTCGCTCGAGAAGGCGCGCAGTCGCGTCGAAACGCTGCAAGTCAGTGACGAGATTCTGGAGCGCGCGGCAGCGTTGTGTTCCCAACTCGGCACTGATGGATTGCGCGGCGAGTTGACGCTGTTGCGCACGTCGCGCGCGTTCGCCGCGTACGAGGGCGCGAGTGAGGTCACGCTCGCGCACCTGCGTCGCATCGCGCCGCTGGCGTTGCGGCATCGTTTGCGTCGCAATGTGCTCGACGATTCCGGCTCGACGACCCGTGTGGAGCGCGCGATCGCCGAGCTGTGGGGCGACGTCCCGGCATCGGCGTGACGCACGGTGGATTTTACTGAGTTTCTCGAGCCGACATTGTCGGATGATGTAGTCGAGGTTCGCGCTCTGGACGGGCCGCTCCTCGTGGCGGCGTTGCTCGCCGTCGATCCGGCCGGGCTAGGCGGGGCGTTGGTCGATCATCCGCTGCACGAACAGGCGCGCGCATTTACGAATGCGATCCAGCGCCTTCTGCCCGACCATGCGCCACAGCGTCGCGTACCGATCGGCGTCAGTGCCGATCGCTTGATCGGCGGAGTGGATCTGGCCGCGACGCTGAGCACCGGACGGTTGGTCTCGGAGCGGGGGGTACTCGCTGCGGCGGATGGCGGCGTCGTGGTGCTTCCAATGTGCGAGCGGGTGTCGGTGTCGGTCCGCACGACGCTCTCCGAAGTCCTCGACACGGCCACCGTGCAAGTCGCGCGCGACGGCATCGGCGCCACGCACGACGTGCGCGTGGTGGCGGTGCTGCTCGACGAGTCCGTTGAGGACGAGGCCGTACACCCAGCGCTCGTCGATCGGGTGGCTTTTCGACTGAATGTTCGAGCGGCGCCCGACGAAGAGCAGGTCGAGGCGATCCGCGCACAGGTACACGCGGCGCGGGCGCGGCTTGCCACGGTGTCCGTGGACGATTCGTGGGTGACCGCGCTGTGCGAAACGACGGAGGCGTTCGGCATCGACTCGGTGCGGGCGCCGCTGTTCGCGCTCCGCTGCGCCCGTGCGCATGCAGCGCTGGCCGGCCGCGATGCAGTAGCGAACGACGATGCCGAGGCGGCCGCCCGGATGGTGCTCGCGCCTCGTGCGACGCGTGTGCCCGTCGAGCCCCCGCCACCGCCACCGCCGGAGTCGGCGGCAGACGAGACACCGCCGCCGGAGCCGCCGGATCAAAATACGCCTCCGGAGCCACCGCCCCCCGAGAACTCCTCGGAGGAACAGGCGCCGGAGAACGATGAGAACGACGCGCCCGATGAACAGGACGCCGAGCAGCCGCTGCCGAGTGACGCGGACTTGCTGCGCGCAGCTGTGGCGGCGGCGTTGCCACCGGGTCTGTTGGAGCAGTTGATGGCGAAGGCAAGCGCCGGTGGGGTACAGGGTCGCGTGGGCGCCGAGGAGCAGAGTCTGTTGCGCGGCCGTCCGCGCGGCGCTCGGAGCGGACTCCCGCGTGGCGGGGCACGTCTGCATCTGCTGGAGACACTGCGCGCGGCGGCACCGTGGCAGAAAGTGCGCGGTCGCGGACCGACCGACGTGGTCCGGTCGCGTGTCGCGATCCGTCGGGAAGACTTTCGGATCCGGCGTTTCGTGGAGCGCACCGGCACGACGGTGATTTTTCTTGTCGACGCGTCGGGCTCTTCCGCGTTGCAGCGACTGTCCGAGGCGAAAGGCGCCATCGAACTACTGCTGGCAGAGAGCTATGCGCGTCGCGACCGTGTGTCGTTGATCGCGTTTCGTGGCAAGGGCACCGAAGTGTTGCTACCTCCCACGCGCGCGCTCGCCCGCGCGAAGAAAGTGCTGGCTGCGATGCCGGGCGGTGGTGGAACGCCGGTCGCGCTCGCCATCGACGCGGGGCTTGAGCAGGCGTTGGCGACGCGACGTGACGGCAGCGTGCCGTTGCTGGTGGTGCTGAGCGATGGTCGGGCGAACATTGCGCGCGATGGCTCACCGGGGCGGCCTGCGGCAGAGAAGGACGCGATGGCGGCAGCGGCGGCGTTTGCGCAGTTCAACGTGTCGGCGCTGTTCGTGGACACATCACCGCGCGGTGAGCCCGTGGCGCGCCGCATTGCCGACGCGATGCGGGCGCGCTATGTGCTGCTCCCGTACGCGGACGCGAAGGCGTTGGGAGGATTGGTGCGCACGGCGATGCAGTTGGCCGACGGTGGAGAGGGGAGTCGATGAGCCGCGCGCGGAGGCGTTCGTGAGCGCGGTGGCCCGGGAGGCACCGTTGGCCGAGGCGGTTGCCGCGCGTCGGCGATTGCTGCCTGCGCTGCTGCGCGGTCGTCATCCCGACACTCTTCATGAGACCGACATCGCGACGCGGGAGACGACCCTGCGTGTCGCGATGCGCTCGTTCTTTGTGGTCGTGCTGTTCTGGTGGAGTGCGACCGGCGTGATCTTCGCGCTCGAGCGCAGTCCAGCCACGCGACTGCTGGGGTTCTTCGTCGCGAGCGCCTTTGCGGTGTGGGGCGCATGGTTGCTGTACGTCGAGCGCGATCGCGAATCAGCGTCGGCCGCTCGACGCGGCTTTCTTGGTGCAGCGTTTCTGTGGACGTGGGTGCAGGTGTCGTTCTACGGCGGCTGGATTGTCGGGCCGTCATGGCTCGCCATGCCGGTGCGCGCGGAGTCGCCCACGTTGCGGTACGCCGTGAGCGCCGTCACGGCCATGCTGTGGTATCAGCTCGCCATGCTACTCGTGATTTGGGTGGCCGGCGTGCTGGTGGCGACACGCGCCAATCGCGTTGGATTCTGGACGCTGCTGATTTTTTGGGGCACGCATCAACTCGCGTGCCTCAACATCTTCGTCGGCGTGGAGAACCCCGGTCGTGGCTTCTTCCCCGAGCCTTTGCTGTTCCTCGAGTCGTACTTCGGCCCGGCACGCAACTCGTGGTTCATGCCATTCTCAGTCGCGCTGCTGCTGGCCATTACGCTGCGCATGATTGTGCACGCACTGCGCGACGCGACGCCGATGCGACGTCAGTCGATGATGCTGCTCGCCGTGCTCGGGGTACTCGGCATTCTTGAGCTTGGAGTGCTCGCAACCCCGGTAAACCTGCAGCTGTGGCAGTGGTTCCTTTCCGTGCGGGGTTATTGATCTGATTGCGTGCCTTGCCGGTCGCGAACACTATTCGTACCGCAGCGCTTCTATCGGATCGAGTCGTGCGGCGCGACGTGCGGGGAGCATTCCGAACACGATGCCAATGCCAACGGACACGGCGACCGCGAGCAAGGTGAGTCCGACCGGAACCGGCGCATCGACGGCCAGGGCAAACGACGCGATGCGCCCCAATGCCAGACCAAACACAATGCCGATCACGCCGCCGATGCCGGTGAGCGTCGACGCTTCGATGAGGAACTGCAGCAGGATGTCGCGTCGCGTTGCGCCAAGTGCCTTTCGGACACCAATCTCACGAGTCCGACTGGTGACGGAGACGGTCATGATCGCCATGACGCCAATTCCGCCCACGAGTAACGCCACCGCTGACAGCACGATCATGACGAGGAAGAACACGCTCGTAAGACCGTTGAACGTGTCGAGCACTTGGTCCTGCGTAATGACGTCGAACGTGTTTCCATCGCTTGGCCGCAACCGACGCATCTCGCGAAGCGCCATGATCGCCGCGCCCTGTGCGTCCGACACGCGAACACCGTCTCGCGGTTTGATGGGAATCCAGAGTGCGCCGGTGCGATCGATCGTGAATTGATGGTCGAGCATCTTGAACGGAATAACGGCACCGACCGCCGCTCCGGGCGGTGCAAAAATGTTAGCTGGCTCCTGCCATAGTCCAATCACCTGCGCGGGACGGCCACCGATGCGGACCCATTGTCCCGCGCTTTGCTCGCGGCCGAACAGGCGAAGCGCCGTACGTTCCTCAAGGACGACGACCGCCGCACCGGTGCTCATTTCGCTCTTGGTGAACCAGCGGCCAGACGTCAGTTCTCCGCCTTGAATTTCGGTGAAGCCGTCGTCGGCGCCGAACACCGCCATCGGTTGTGATCGGACGCCGCCGGCTTCGATCCGGACCAGCGCCTGGCCCCACAGCGACGCGTACGCGATTTCGGGGAGACGTCGAATCGTTTCCGCTTCACGTTCGCGAAGGTCCGGCCTGATGCGCACATCTTTGGGAAGATTATCCGGGTTGAGCGGCACCTGCGAAAACTTCTTCAGCACGTAGAACGTTGTCGGGCCGGCAACTTCGAACGTGGTATTGATCTGCGCTTGAATCCCCTGAACGATTGCCGCCATTGCCATCACGGTCGCCACACCGATGACCACACCCAGGATGGTCAGCGATGAGCGCAATTTGTTGGTGCGTAACGCATCGAGGGCAATGCGGACGTTCTCAGAGAGCGCGCTGGTTGCAAACATTCCGAATCGCTGCTCAGATTTCGGCGCGCATGGCGGTGATCGGATCGAGTCGTGCGGCGCGCGAAGCAGGATAGACGCCGAACAACACCCCGATACCGGCACCGAGCGTCAGTGCAAGAGCCACCGACCACCCTGTGACGCGTGCAGGCAGCGGCGAAACGGCAGCGACGGTTGCAGCCAACCCCCAGCCGGCAAGCACGCCAAGAATGCCGCCGAGCGTCGCGAGTGCAACTGCTTCGGCCAGAAACTGTTTGCGCACATCGGCCGACGTTGCGCCCATGGCCTTGCGCAGGCCGATTTCGTGTGTGCGTTCGGTGACTGCCATGAGCATGATGTTCATGATCACGATGCCGCCAACGAGAACACCGATCGCCACGACTGCAGGCACGACGGCGAACAGCACTGCTGTCAGCTGATTCCAGAACTCGACGAGAGCGTCGGCGGTACTGACGGTGAAGTTGTTCGCCTCCGAGGGGCGCAACCCGCGCGCGACGCGCATCGCTTCTTCGGCGCGCGCCATTGCCGGTGCCACGTCCGCGGCGGTATTCACCTTGACCGACACCGTCGTGGTCTGGCGCCGTCCGTAGATCCCCTCGAACGCCGTGATCGGCATCAATGCGAAGCCGTCGAAAGATTGGCCAAGTACGCGCCCTTTGCGGGCCACCACGCCGATCACAGTAAAGCGCTGCCCCATGATGCGGACGTCCTTGTCGATCGCGTCGGCGCCGTCGAACAACGTCGTCGCAATGTCGGCGCCCACCACGATCACATTGCGTCGATCCCGAACGTCTATATCGCTGAGCGGACGTCCGGACGTGAAACGATAGTCCTGCACGACTTGATAGTCGCTGGTAACGCCGAAAATCTGCACGCTGCCAAGTGTACGATCGCGCCATACCACATCTGCCTGCGGTGTCGGCCAACCGGATTGCAGACTGATCGCGACCGCGTCCGGAAGTGCCGCACGCACGGCCTCGGCATCGGCCTCGCCAATCTTTGGTCGACGCTCGATGAGGCGAAACTGATCGTCGTTGAAGAGGCCGATGCTGATCGGAGATCGGCGCACCTGAAAGGAATTGGTGCCGACCAGGGCGTCGGCGATGTTCTCTTTCACATACGCGTTCATGCCCTGAATGATCGCGACGACGGCGACGAGGAATCCGACCGACACGACGATGCCGAGCAGCGTGAACGCCGTGCGCAGCGGATTTACACGCAGCTGCAGCAGCGCGAGGCGAATCACGTCGGAGAAGCGCATTTGTGGCCCTGCGTTACTCGTGGCGGAGTGCTTCGACCGGATCGAGCTTGGATGCGCGCAGGGCGGGGAGCATACCAAAGGCCACACCAGTGACGGCGCTGGCCACGAGCGCTGTGACGACGATGTTCAGCGGTAACGAGGCGGGGATGGGTGTGTTTGCACGGATCACCCACGCGAGCAGCGCGCCGATGATGAGGCCGATGACCGCGCCGATCGTCGTCAGCGTGGACGCTTCGACGAGAAACTGCCAGCGGATGGTGCCGGCCGTTGCCCCGAGTGCTTTGCGCACGCCGATTTCGCGGGTGCGCTCCGTCACGGAGATCATCATGATGGCCACCACGCCGACTCCACCGACCAGTAGCGCCACCGCGGACAGCGCCAGCCCGACGGCGAAGATCGCGCCGAACAGTTGGTTGAAGGTGTCCATGATGCGATCCTGCTCGACCAGGTAGAAGTCGGCACGGTCGCCGGGCTTGAGTCCTCGGCGTGCGCGCATAGCCGCCTGCACCTCGTCCATTACTTCGCTCTGGACTGCGTCGCCGTACGGACGCACTAGTAGTGATAGTCCCCGCTTAAAGGCGTCGAGATGGCGCACCGAGCTCTGCAGCGGAATGATCGCGCGCGGCGTGTCGGGACCTTTTCCCTCAAGCGTCTTGAGGAAGCCGGCCTTCGGGTGATAAACGCCGATCACGGTGAACTGCTGGCCGTTGATCTGGACTTCTTTGCCAATCGGTTCGGACTGCCCGAAGAGCTGCGCCTTCAGGGTGTCGTTGACCAGGATGACGGGCTGCCCGGCGTCGTGCTCGTTCTTGGTGAAGTTGCGCCCCGGGAAGATGTCTGCCGCATCGACCATGGGCCATTCACTGCTGTAGCCATCGTAGCCGACGTTGTCGATGCGGCTGTTGCGGTAGGCGAAGTTGCCCTGGCCACCCAGCACCCCGATGACTGTCTCGACGCCGGGCACGCGCTTGATCATCTCCCACTCCGGGAAGGAGATCGCGGGATTGCGCCGGTCGGGACACTTCTCGTCAGTGCCGTCGCAGGCGTTGATGCCGGTGCCTTGGCGCTGTACGATGAACGTGGTCGCACCGATCGCCTGCAGGTCCTGCTGAAACGACTGTTTGATGCCGTTGACCACGGCCCCCATCGCCACGACGACGAACACGCCGATGGCGACTCCGGCAATGGTAAGGGCGGCGCGCACCTTGTTGATGCGGATGGCCTCGAATGCCATGCCGACACCCTCGAGGACCAGGAGGAGTTTGTTCACGCGACTACTCCTGACGCAGAGCGGTGATGGGATCGAGCTTGGACGCGCGACTGGCCGGGTACATGCCGGCCGCAATGCCAACACCGGCGCCGGTCAGCAGCGCGGCGCCGATGGACCAAGGCGCGACCGCCGCCGGAAGCGGCGTAAAGACAGAGACGAGGTACGCCAGCCCGATCCCGAGGGCAATGCCGACCGCGGCGCCGAGCACACTGAGCGTGGTCGCCTCGACGAGGAACTGCGACAGGATGTCCGATCGCTTGGCCCCTAAGGCCTTCCGAATGCCGATTTCGCGCGTTCGCTCCGCGACCGCGACGAGCATGATGTTCATGATAACCATCGCACCGACGACGAGACTGATCGCGGGTAGCGCCGTTCCGAAGAGTACCAAACGTCCTTTCAGCTCGTTGATGAAGCCGAAGGCGGCGTCCTGCGTAACGAGGCCAAAGTCGTCTGGCTCGCCGGCGCGCAGCCCGCGAATGGAGCGCAGCGCGCCGCGCGCCAGTTCGATCCCCTCGTCGATCTCGGGGCGGGTATTCGCCTGCACGATCAGCGAACTGATGTCGCCGCGCGGCTTGATGATGCGCCCCATCGGTGAGGTGCGCGGCGCGATAGCCAGCCGGTCGAGGGAGAACCCGAACACCGAGCCTTGCTTCTCCACGACACCGATCACGGTGAAGGGGATGCCGTTTACTCGCAGCTGGCGCCCTTCAGCATTCAGACCGGGAAAGAAATGCTCGGCCACTTCGACCCCAATCACGATGACCGGCGACCCGGTTCGCACTTCCTGGTCGGTGAACGCCCGACCGGTGGTGATGCCGAACTTCTTGATGGTGAAGTAGTCGGCGTCGGTGGCGACGGTCTGCACCTGCTTTGGGCGGGCACCGGGCGCACTCGCATATGTGAACGACTCCGATGTCGCCGCCGACGGCATGGTTGGCGGGAGGACGGCGCGAACGGCGTCGACCTCGGTCATCCGAATGAGCGGTCGCCGGGACGCCATGCGTGAATCCGCGCCGCGCGGCCCCCCCGGGCCGACGTTGTCGAACCGTCGGAGGGTGAACGTGTTCGCGCCAATCAGTTTTCCGGCGAAATCTTCTTCGACGTAGCGGCCCATGCCCTCGACGATCGAAACAACGGCGATGAGAAACATCACGCCGATGGTTACGCCGAGCAGGGTGAACGCGCTCTTCAGCTTCTGGACACGAAGCTGGGACAGGGCAAGGCCGATGGCATCACGAGTCTTCACTCGTAGAGAATAACCCTGGGCCTACTCGTAGCGCAGGGCCTCCACGGGGTCAAGCTTCGCCGCCCGTGCCGCCGGTACCATTCCAAACAGAATCCCGGTGAAGGCGCTCGCGCCCAGCGCTGCGAGGACGGCAAGCGGCGGGATGGATGCTTCGATCGGGGTGAAGGTGCGAATGAGCATCGCGCCGAGCCAGCCGACGAACAGGCCGATGGCGCCACCGATGCCGGTGAGAGTTGCTGCCTCGACGAGGAACTGCCACAGAATGGTCGCACGTGTGGCGCCGAGCGCTTTGCGGATACCAATCTCGCGGGTCCGCTCAGTGACCGAGATCATCATGATGGCCACTACGCCGACCCCACCGACAATCAAGCCCACGGCCGACAGCGCGATCATCACGAGAAAGAACAGGCCGAAGATCTTGTCGTACGTCTCCATCAACTTGTCCTGCGTGATGATGGAAAACGACGACTCTTCGGTCGGGCGCGTGCCGCGCTGGCCGCGCATCGTAGCCGTGACATCGTCGACCGCTTGGTCACGCGTCACTCCTTCGCGCGGCTTGATGGCGAGCGCCATGTTTTCGGCGCGCGCACCGAGATAACGGATCATGGCTTGGACGGGCACGACTGCCTTGGGGCGCTCGCCGCCGGAGAGGAAGCTGGCGTTGTCCTTGAACACACCAATCACTTCGAACGGCACGCCGTTCATCGTGATCTGCTTACCGATGGGGTCCGCGTCGTCGAAGAGACGTGTCGCCATGAGTTTCGAAACCACCGCCACGCGCGCGCCTGTTCGGGCCTCTGCGCTGGTAAAGGCGCGCCCCGGGAACACTTCGGGCGCACTGATTGACGTCCACTCGGCCGAGTACCCTTCGAGCGGCGCTGACGAGAGGTTGCGTTCGCGGAACTTGACGGACGCGCTCCAGTCCAAGCGGGCCCCAACCGCCTCCATCGTCGAGAGACGACGCAGTGCGTCGATTTCGTCGGGGCGGATTGGCGGATTGCGGAGCCACGTGCAGGTGTCGTCGGAACCGTCGCAATTCTCGAAGCTGATGGGATAGCGCGACACGTAGAAAGTCGTCGGGCCAGTGGACGCGAAATCCTTGGCGACCGACTGGTTGATGCCGTGCACCGCGGCCGACATCTCGACGACGACGAAGACGCCGACGGCAATTCCGAGAATGGTCAGCCCAGCACGCACGCGATTGGCCCGGATCGCGTCAATGGCGATGCGGACGCCTTCACCCACGGCCGAGAGTCGAGTAGAAAGAGCGGTCATCGACTACTCTTGGCGCAACGCCGTGATAGGATCGAGACGCGAGGCACGACTGGCCGGGTACACGCCGGAGATGATGCCGACGCCGGCGCCGAGGGCGATGCCGACGACGATCGACCACGGCGCCACGCTGGCTGGTAGTGGTGATAGCGCTGAGATTGCCTTTGCGAGACCAATGCCGAGTGCGACGCCAATGGCCGAGCCGACGGTGCCGAGGGTGGATGCCTCGATCAGGAACTGCGAGAGGATGTCGCGCCGGCGGGCGCCGAGCGCCTTGCGAATACCGATTTCCCGTGTGCGCTCGGCCACGGCGACGAGCATGATGTTCATGATCACGATCGCTCCGACGACGAGTCCGATCGCCGGGAGCGCGATGCCCGCGAGCACGAGGTAACCCTTGATCTTGTTCCAGAATTCGAGCGCCGAGTCGGCCGTCTGCAGCGAGAAGTTGTCTTTCTGCGCGGGGCGGAGACGATGGAGTGCCCGCATGGAGGCGCGCACGGTTTCCATCGTCTCGGTCATGGCCATCTCGCTCGGTGATTGGATCATCACGGCGTCGACAATGTTGGGACGCGAGTTGAGCAATCGACGCGCCTGCGAGTGCCACGGCGCGATCATGAAGTTGTCGAACGAGATGCCGAGTGCGCTGCCCTGGGGTTCAGCAACACCAATCACTTGATACGGCACGCCACCGAGCTTCACGTCTCGGCCGATTGGGCTCAGCGACGGGAATAGGCGCTTGGCTGCGTCAGTGCCGATCACGACGACGCGCTCGCCGCGCTGCAGTTCCTGCGGCGTCATGATCCGTCCTTGTGTGACGCCAAGTTTTTTCATCTCGAAGTACGCACCATCGATGGCCGTCACGCGGACGCTGCGCGGTTTGCCGCCGGTTGCGGTGGAGACCTGAACGTTGTCTTCGCTCGTGATGGCCCACTTCGCATCGGCAGGCAGTGCATTTACAACGGGTGGGACTTCGGTGATGTCAAGCCGCGGACGGCGACGGTATGACTCCCAGGTTGCCTCGTCGATGTCGCCCATGGTGATGTTGGGACGAGAGCGAAGTTCGAACGTGTTGACGCCGATCAGCTTGCCGAGGAGATCATCTTCCATGTAGCGCCCCATCCCCTCGACAATGGAGACGACGGAGATGAGGAACATGACGCCGATACAGACACCAAGCAGTGTAAATGCGCTCTTGAGTTTTTGCGTCAGAATGGTGTGTAGCGCCAGACGGATCGCGTCGTATATCGGCATATCATGGCCTCGCGCCACAAAAGGGTGTGCGAGGACGTACGGCGCGTGCTACGCCGGGTTTCGCTAATGCACGCGTTCAGTGCCGATTCGCGCCGCGTATGAGTCCCGCTTCTCGTCGCTTGCGATTACGCCGTCGCGCAGCACGATAATGCGCTTTGCATGCACGGCGATATCGGGTTCGTGCGTGACCATGACAACCGTCTGGCCCTGCGTGGCCAGCTCTTCGAACACGCGCATGATTTCTTCGGACGTCTGCGAGTCGAGGTTGCCGGTGGGTTCGTCGGCGAGCAGGATGGACGGCCGGTTCACCAGCGCGCGCGCGATGGCGACGCGTTGGCGCTGTCCGCCGGAGAGCTCGTTGGGGCGGTGTCCCATCCGACTGCCGAGCTGCACGCGATCGAGTGCTTCGGAGGCACGCTTTTTTCGCTCGTCGGATGAAACGCCGGCGTACACGAGGGGCAGCTCGACATTTTGCAGCGCGGACGCACGGGGGAGCAGGTTGAACGTCTGGAAGACGAACCCGATTTCCTTGTTGCGGATATGGGCGAGCGCGTCGTCGGTCATCTCGCTCACCAGCATGCCGTTGAGCCAGTACTCGCCATCGTTCGGCGTGTCGAGGCAGCCGATGAGGTTCATGAGCGTCGACTTGCCGGATCCCGACGGCCCCATGATGGCGACATACTCGTTGCGGCGGATGGCGAGATCGACGCCACGCAGCGCCCGAACGATTTCGCCTCCCATGTCGTACTGCCGCTTCAGCCCACGCGTCACAATGACCCAGTCACTGCTTGGCGCGGCACCGTGCGTGGCTGTAACCGCGAGCCGTTCGCCGGTGGTGCTGATTCCGATGTCGTCGAGGGTGTCCGTCATAGTTTCTTTGCGGTGGCCGGAGTCTTCTTGTCATCTGGAGTGGCGACCTTGATCAGTGCGCCATCTTTAAGCTCGCGAATGGCCTGATAGGTGCCAGCCACGATGGTCTCGCCGGCCTTCAGTCCGTCCAGGACTTCGAAGTGACGCTCGCCCGCGATCCCGACCTTTACGGGACGGAAGCTCACTTTGTTGTCGGTGCCCACCACGAACACGCCTTCGACATCCCGCTTGCCTACTTCCTTCGTGGGCTGCCCACGCCCGACGGTGACGGCTGTATCAGCGTTGGGGAGCTTCTCGTTCTCGCGCACGGTGAGCGCGATGATCGGGATGGAGAGCACCTTCGCACGGCTCGCGGTCACGATCTTGGCCGTGGCCGAGAAGTCAGGTCGCGTATCGGGGGGCGGGTTGAGCAGCTGGACCCGCACTTCGTAGTCGATGGCCTGATCGCTGGCACTCGCCGTTGTGCCGGCCTTGGCCACCGAGCTGTTGGAGATCTCGATGACTTTGCCGAGGAACGTCGTGTCGGGGAAGGCGTCGATCTGAATGATCGCCGAGTCGCCGACGCTGATGCGTGCGACGTCGGTTTCATCGACCTTGACCTTGGTTTCCAGCACGCTCATGTCGCTGATGGTCAGGAGCGTTGCCGCGTCCTTGTTGAGCGTACCCATGATCGCCGTTTCGCCTTCTTCGACGACAAGGCGCGTGATCTTGCCGCTCATGGGCGCGACGATGGTCGTGCGCGTAAGTGCCTGTCTCGCGTCGCGCACCGAAGCGACGGCCTGCACGACGCTGAACTTCGCGGCTTCGGCGAGTGCCTTGCTCACTTCTGTCTGTGTTTTGAGCTGCTCGAGCTGCTCTTCGGAGACGCCGAGTGCTGCGGACGACTTGAGCGCGACCTGTCGATCGTAGTTCCGCTGCGCCTGAATCAGGTTGGCCCGCGACTGGGCTTCCTGCGCCTTGGTTGACGCCAGGGCGGCTTCGGCGCGCTGCAACGCGGCGGTCACCTGCTCGGGGTCAATCTGCAGCAGGAACTGCCCCTTCTTGACAATGTCCCCTTCTTTGACCGCGAGGCGCACGATCTTGCCCGTCACGTCGGCGGAGACGTTGACTTTGGTGTGCGGTTGGATCTGGCCGCTGGCCGTGACCGATGCGACGAGGTCGCGTGACTCCACCGCCTCTGTCCGAACTTCCACAGCTTTCGACTGGTTCTTCTTGGCACTGACAACAGCCAGGGCGGCGACGGCGACGATGATCGCGCCGCCGATCCCGAACTTGACGGTCTTGGTCATGAATTCTTCCGGTTAACGAAGGGGACGGCCGACTGCTGCTTCCAGCGCCGTAAACGCCCGTTGTACGTCATAGACTGCATTGATCCGATCTGTCTCTGCTCTTTCGAAATCCCCACGCGCCTGCACGAGTTCCACCAGACTGATCGCACCAACCCGGTACCGCTCCTGCGCCAACGACAGCACCGTGCGCGCCGTCGCGACGTTCTGCACCTGCAACGCGACGGTCTGTTGCGAGGTCGTCAACGACAAATATGCAGCGGTGACATCGGCCGTGACCCGCAGTTCCTGAGTGCGGAGGTCGTTGGCTGCATTGCGACGCTGTACCTGCGCCTGCTCAATCGTCTGCTCGCGGCGGAAGCCGTTGAAGATGGGCAGCGAGAACTGCGCCGAGAAGCTGTAAGGGTTGCGCGTGAAGTCCAGCGGGTACGCGCCCTGTTGTGCCCGGACGGCCGCTTCCCGATCGGGTGTGAACGCAATCGCCTGACACTGCGCCAAGTTGTTCGTCAGGTTGAGCGCTGCGCGCACCTCTTCGGAGCGGATACAACTGGCGCGCTGGCCGAGGACGCTGGCCTGACTGCTGGTGATCAATTGCCCGGTGTTGGTAGACCGGAACGTGTTCCCGGAGACATTGGCCGAGAGCGACAGCGTCGGGATGTAGCCACCGCGCGCCGAGGCCACGGCGCGCTTGAACCCTTCTTCCCGCAGCCGGAGCCCTTCGAGTTGCGGATTTGCCTTGCGGGCCATGTCGAGGATGGACTGCAGCTCGACAGCTGGCGTCGCGGCGAGGTTCGGATCGAGGCGGAGTCCGGGCTGCGCGGTGATGCCGATTTGCTGCACGAGTCGCACGATTTCAATCGCGGCTTGATTGCGTGCGTTCAGGGCGGCGACGCGCTGCTGACCGTCAGCGACTTCCGCCCGCTGCACATCGAGCTGGGTGCCGGAGCCGACCTGCAGGCGAGCCCGGGCCAACTGCAACTGTGCCTCGGTGGTTGTCTGAAGCGTATCCTGGAGCACGGCGCGTGCCTGTGCCTGCAACGCCGCGAGATACTGCGTCGTGACATCCGTGCGCAGTCGCTGCTCGGCGGCGGTGATGTCCGTTTCCGTCGCGTCCTGATTGAACTTGGCCTGCCTGCGATCGTTGAGCGCGGCCACCGAGAGGTTCAGCGAAGCAGACCCGCTCACATCGGTGGTGAGCTGGTCGTTGGTGGCACCGAATCCTTGGCCTTGGAAGAAGGTCTGGCGGCCTTCACGGTAGCCGGCGCCGAAGTTGGTGTTGACGCTCGGCAGGAAGGCGCCGTTGGCGGACCGCACGATGGCGGCGGCGTTGCGACGTGCATTCGCGGAGGTAGCGTAGCCGGGATTGTTGCGGCGCGCGAGCGCGATCGCGTCGGCGAGGGTCAGCACCGCGCCCTGGGCCGGGACGGTGGTCGCGGCGGTTTGTGCCGCCAGTGTCGGTGCGAGCAGCGCTACACTGGAGGTAGCCAGTGCGAGCAGGAGTGCAGGGATACGCATGTGATGGAGTCGTGTGGAAGTCATTGGCAGCGGGCCGTACGGGCCCACGGCAACAGGGTTTCAGACGCAGGGGCACCATGTCCAACGGGCGGCGATCCGGCCATGTCGGTCATCGGGGGACATCGTCGCGCACCGCATCGACCCCGCGCGCCGGCAGTAGCACGCGCAGCAGTCGACCGTCTGCGTCGGCCCAGATCGTACGCGAGTCGCTGCTGGTAAGTACTACGCGCCAGCGCCACGCTTCGCGGCGAGCACCGGCGATGACGACCGTGTCCCGCTGTGTTTCGAGAACGAGGCGGACGCTCCCTTGCCGATTCGCACTCGGCGTCAGCGTCGGGATGGATTGCGTCACGCCTACCTCCGCGTGCCGATCGCGGACCAGCAGTGCGTATTGCACCAGCCCCTCGTCTTCAAGGATGATCGCACCCGGGCTCAGGAGATACTCGCGGGCCGCCTCACCGGTGACTGCGCGCGCGAGGGTTGAAAACCGCCCGCGCAGGCGCTGGCCGCTGAGTCGACGGGTGATATCTGCCCCACGCCGTTCTTCGAGCGAATAGCGCAGCGGCGTCCCGGCGGAATCCGTCTCGAGCCGCATCGCCGTGCGCTGTTCGCCACTCGCGGACTCAGCCCGAAGCTCGAACATCGCACCGTCGGGCGATAACATCCGGCGAATGGAAAACTGCTCACGCCCGGCACGCTGCGAGCCAGCAAAGAGCGTGAAACTGCCGACATCGAGTCGGTCCCCCGGCTGCGCCCCGGAGGCGCTATGAACCACGCTCGTGGGAGGCAGCTCAGGGGTTTGGGTCGACCCGCGCGACGCCCCGAAGAGCAGTGCGAGGGCCATCGAAACGACGCGGATCGACGACATCTCTGCAAGATAGCCGGTCCCCCTTCGCCATGTGGAGAGAAGCGGGGTATTGTGCGGCAATGACAGCTACCCTCGTTGAACCGCCACCTGTGTCGACCGCCGCGCAGCCAGCGCCCCGCGGCCGTGCCAACCAGGACCAATGGCCGGTGGCGTGGGTGTTGTGCGCGGTGGGCGCCGTCATCGCGCTCGCGACGTGGCAGAAAGCGCCGGGCTGGGGCACGCTCATCACGGCCGCAATTGGCGCGATCGGCGCCGCGGTCTGTACGCGTTGGATTCGTCGCCCTCGGGGGTGGGGGATCGGCGCGGTGATCGCGCTGACTGCGGCGGTGGCCGTCTCTGCGCGCGAGACCAGGACGCTGGAGGAGGTCGCCGACAATTGGGACAGTTGGTCCGCACAGGAGCGTGAGGATCGCGGCCAACGGGTTGCTGCAAACCTGACCGACGTCAAGGAGACGCTGCTGCGTGCAGCGCGCGCGGCGGTTGATGATACGACCCTCGTTCGATCGATCGAGGCCGGCGCCATGCCGCTAGCTGCACTGACCCCGCCAAGCATTGTTGGCGGCGTCGAGACGGCGCTGCTGGTGTTCAAGGGGGAGCGCCTGATCGCGCGGGCGGGGCAGTCGCGCACCCCGATTTCGCCGATCGGCGCCGAAGCGATTCATTTGGTGTCCGGGCCGTTCCACGCCTCGCTGGTCGCGCGCGCGCTTTCGCCTAGTGGTGATGTGCAGGCGGTGGCTGTCGCGCTGATTTCGTCTGCACCGCCGGCCGATCGGTTCGTCCAGTCGCTGACGCAATCGTTGGCTGGTCGATTCTCGATCGATCGCACGGTGATCGAGTCTCCCGATTCTGCACGCGTTGTTCCCGGGTCGACCGTTGTGGTGGTGCCTGATGGGCCGCGCCGATTGGCGCGGGTCCGCGCCCTTGCTTACTCCAAGGGCGAAACGCGGGAAGCGCTGTTGCAGCGCGCGCGTGCGCGATCGGGTGTGCCGCTCGCGCTTGCCGTGCTGCTGGTGTTGGTCACGAGTTGGCGACGACCGGCACGCACCATACATCGCGTGGCGATGATCGTTGCGCTGCTGCGGGCCGTAGCCGTCGCACCACTCGGGGCGCTGTCGAATGTGTCAGGGATTTTCGACGCCTCCAATTATTACAGTCGGATAGGTGGCCCGCTGACAGGGAACGTTGCTGCATTGCTGATCACGGCATCTTTGGTGCTGGCGACACTGTTTCTCGTGATGCGCTCGACGCGCGCGATGCGGTCGCGTTGGGTTGCGGTCGTGCTTGTGGTGCTCGTTGCAGGGCTTGGCCCATTTCTGTTGCGCGATCTGGCGCGCGGCATCCAGTTGCCACAGGCTGGCGCGAGCACGCGCCTGTGGATGGCGTGGCAGTTGGCGTTGGCGCTCGCCGGCGCATCGGTGTTGCTCGCTGGTGCAACGGCAGGGCAGGCTGCGATCGGACGCGCGCGGGGCGTACCACCAATCACTGCGCCGTTACTCGCGATCGTGGCGGCGCTACTCGGCCCAGTGTTGTGGCAAGCACCCGGAACTTGGCCTGCGTGGTATCCGGTGTGTTGGGTGGTTGCGATCGGTGCGCTCGCGCTGACACGACGCGGTGTCGCGCTGGTGATGGGCGCGGCGGTCGTTGCAGGCGCCGGAGCCGCAACGCTCACGTGGGGCCAGGTGGTGCGTGCACGGATGGAGCTCGCGCAGCAGGACTTGCCGCGGCTTTCGGTGGTCGATGAGAATGCGCGTCGACTATTGGCGCAGTTCGCGTATGCGCTTGGCGAGGAACAGCGCCTGGATCAGGGGAGCGACGAGCTACTGCGTCGTTTTGCGGCGAGCGATCTGGCACGCGCCGGGTATCCCGCTCGAATTGCGCGATGGATCCCGACGCAACCCAACACACCCATCGCGGAGATTTCACTTGCGCCCATCAGCGATACGCTGAGTGCGATGGCAGTGACTGCCGTACTTACGCGCCAGAGTGGAGCGACGGCGTTTTTCAGTGTCAATGATGGACCGACGACAATTCTGATTGCCGCCGTTCCGGCCGCTGATGGCAGCGTTACAACGGTCGCCGTGCCGCCGCGCACCGGCCTTCTGCCGTCCGATCCGTTTGCGGCGCTCACCGGCATCACTGGGGCGCGTGGACTCGAGCCGCCGTATCGGTTAACCCTCGCCGCAACGACCGTCGACGAGACGCCGACGCAAGCACTCACGTGGCGTCGGCGCGGCTCGACGATGCACGGAGATGGGGTGGTCGGCGCGGGCCGCGACGTCCGGAAAGTGCACGTTGAGGTGGAGTTGCGTGGTGCGGACGCACTGGTCCCGCGCGGTGCACTGCTCATTTTGCTCGACCTTGCCGCGGTGATGTTGCTCTGGGGGGCGAGCGCGATGGCGGATGGCGCATTCGGACGTTGGCTCCGCGTCCGACGCACGCGCTGGCGGCGGTCGTATCGCGTCCGACTCAGTCTCACGCTGCTCGGCTTCTTTGTCGCGCCCGCCGCGATCTTTGCCGGGTGGTCGTGGTATCGGCTGCAGGCCGACGACGCAGCCGCGCGTGAATTGCTCGTCCGCGAAGCGTTGCGAGTTGCCGCCGTCGACGTTGAGCGCAACGAGCTGTCGGCATCGGCGTCGAGCGTGGGCACGCCGCTCTTTCTGTATCAGGACGGACAACTCGTTGGCGCAAGCGACGTACTCCTCGACGCGCTCGCGCCACTGGGGCGGCTGGTGCCGGTTTCCGTGGCGAATGATGACGGCGATGCGGACGAACTGTTCTCGACGCGTCGGCTGACCATCAGCGGACGACAGGCCCTCGTTGGTTTTCGGCGCATACCGCAATTCAGTTCGACCGGTGTGCTCGCAACTCCCGCTCGTGGCGACGAGTTTGCCCTCGATGCACGACGTGCGGACCTCGGCGTACTGGTACTCTTTGTGACGGCCCTTGGAGCGCTCGCCGCCGTCTGGTCGAGCGGCGTCGCCGCGCGATCGCTCGCGCGGCCGGTGGGTGCGCTGCGGGAAGCCGCACTCGCCATCGCGGCTGGCGGCAGGGACCCGTCGCTTGGCGCGCCACCGGCAGCGGAGTTCGCCCCGGTGTATCGCGCGTTCGGTCGCATGGCCACCGATCTCGCCACGAGTCGGGCAGCGCTCGAAGCCGCGCAGCGTCGGACGGAGGCCGTCTTGCAGAACGTCGCCAGCGGTGTGCTCGCGCTGCGCCCGGATGGAGAAGTTCTCGTCGCCAATCCGCGGGCAGAAGCGCTGCTCACCATGCTGCTACGGACGCCAGGCACGACGCTCAGCATGTTTCCTCGTTCGCTGTCATCACTGGTGGCGCGATGCACCGCGTTCCTCGCCACAGCCGATGCCGGCGGGCAGACCGAAGACGCATTCGACATCTCGGTGCAGGGACGCCAGCTGCGCGCACGGCTCACGCGCTTGCCCAACGGCGCCGTACTCACTCTCGACGACGTGACCGAGCTGGCAACGGCGCAGCGTGTGCTCGCGTGGGGCGAGATGGCGCGTCAGGTGGCGCACGAAATCAAGAATCCACTCACGCCAATCCGACTCGGCGTGCAGCACCTGCGTCGTGCCTATCGCGACGGTCGCGGAGACTTCGGGGCCATCCTCGACACCAACGTGACGCGGGTGTTGGAAGAGATTGATCATCTCGACGAAATCGCGCGGGCATTCAGTCGCTACGGCATGGCACCAGCCGATCGCGAGCCGCCGGTGCCGGTTGACGTTGGCGCCGCCGTGCGCGACGTGCTCGCGCTCGAACAGTTGGGAGAGGGCGAGGTGACGTGGCACTTCATCGCCGATGCAAATGGAGCGGGAGGCACCACGCCGCTCCGTGCGTTTGCCCAACGTGACGAACTCAAGGAAGTGCTCCTCAACGTGCTCGAAAACGCCCGCAATGCGAACGCCCGCGAGGTGACCGTCCGCACATCGTGCGTGGCCGATCGCCTGTTGATCCAAGTGCACGACGACGGCAGCGGCGTCGCCCCGGAGGTCCTCGGCCGCGTCTTCGAGCCGCACTTCTCAACCAGTACCAGCGGGAGTGGACTTGGGCTCGCGATCAGTCGGCGACTCATTGAAGGGTGGGGTGGGTCCATTGCACTGCATAGCACACCGGGCGCTGGCGCTGAAGTCGAGATCGTCCTTCGCGCTGCACCGTGATACTGTACGTTTGACCCCGTACAGCATCGGCCTCGCCGGCTCCGGCTGTGCCCGTTTGCGACACAGCTCCACGGCCGCTTAGAGCGTTACACTTCAGCATGGTTCCTGAATCCATCCTCACGGTTCATCGCGCAACGCCATCTCCACCGCCGCACCTTGAGCCGTGGACGCTGCCGCCTGGATGGTCGTGGGGGAGCGAAGGGGTGTTGCTCGAGCATCGGCACTATCAGGAAGTGGTTGACGCCCTGGGACGCTCTCTGTCGCTTGTGAGCTGTCCTGACGAAGCCCATGGCGCCTGGCTTTGGCACGAGGCCCGTGCACTCGCGCATCGCAATCATCCGTCGATTCCCACAACCTATCACTACTGGGCATCGTATCAGGAGAGCCGCCGCGGTCCTGGCTATCTCCGTCGATGGATCAGCGGCGAAACCGTGCTGTCGCGTGTGAGTCGACTCGGGCCTGAGTCGGTGCCGGTTGCGCTCCAGGTGCTTCGCGAGGCCGGTAGCACGCTCGCGTACTTGCACGACACAGGCGCAGCGCACGGCGATATCTCCGCCAACTCCGTCTGGCTGACACCCGGTGGCCGACTCTGGCTGCTCGGCTGGGAGTGGGTGCTCCCCAAGGATCAGATCCCGGCCGGAATTCGGCCGAGTCCGGAGTACGCTCCGTGTCCGGCGGAGTGGGGGGACGGGCAGTGGCGTCCGACGCCCGCGTCGGATCAGTGGCAGCTCGCCGCGATGCTCTTCACCATGCTGACCGGCGAGACGCCACCGGAGCGTGACGCGCCGCCGATTTCGTTGCTGCGCCCAGACTGTCCGCAGACGTTGGCGAATGTGATCGAACGCGCGCTCAATCCCGATCCCGGATTGCGGTTCCCATCGATTGCGGCGCTGCTGCGTGACATGGACCGGCATGTGTCGGTGCGACAGGTGATGATCTCGCCGGAGGGCGATGAACTTCCGCCCTCGCTCGACACGGCAGACGCACGACTGCGGTGGGCGACGGCCGACGACTACGAAATTCTGTCGCCGCTGGGCAGTGGCATGTTCGGAAGTGTGTGGCGCGCCCGCGATCTGTCGTTGTCGCGCGAAGTCGCCATCAAGGTGCTGCATCCGCACATCGCAAAGGACGATGTCGCAGTCGCGCGGTTCCGTCGCGAAGCACGCCTCGCGGCTGGGCTCGCGCACCCATCGATCGTGCCGATCTACGACAGCGACAGTCGTGGTGACATCGTGTGGTATACGATGGAACTCGCCGAAGGGGGTTCTGTTGCCAGCCTAGTGTCGCGCAGTGGACCGCGTCCGTTTGAAGAAATTGCGCAGCAGGTGGACGACGTCCTCGAAGCGCTCATTGCTGCACACTCGAGTGGCATCATTCACCGCGATCTCAAGCCGGAAAACATCCTGATCGATCGCTACCGTCGGTGGCGCATCGGTGACTTTGGTATTGCGTACGCGTTGGGCGAGGAGCGCGCCGGGACCTCAGGCACGCCGTCGTTTGCCGCACCCGAACAGTTGCTTGGTGAAGCGCAGGGGCCTGCGACCGACTGCTTCGCGATTGCCAGCATCGTCTACTTCGTGCTAACGGGACATCCGCCGTTCGGTGATGGCCCGGGCGAAATGATTCTGGCGCAACAGTTGGCGAATACGCTGCCGGGACGTTTGCTGGCCGACGGCTTCTCTGACTCGATCGCGGAATGGTTGGGCCACGGTCTCGCGCCGCGCGTCGAGGATCGTTTCAGCGACGCGCAGGAGATGCGGATTGGTTGGCGTCAGGTCGTGCGTAGCGTGCGGCGCGCAGAGGACCAGCGTCCGTGGTGGCGTCGACTTATCGAAGGCCCGCAAGAGAGCGACGACACACCGGTGTAGTCGCCGCTCCTGCGCGGAGTTGCCGCGCTCAGCGCCGAATGCGCACTGTTTTCACGTTCGTGAACTCTCGAAAACCGGTAAGGCCGAGTTCGCGTCCCACACCTGATTGCTTAATCCCGCCGAACGGATAGCGCGGGTCGGAGACGACCATGTCGTTCACGAATACCATGCCGACGTCGAGCGCCGCGGCGAATCGGTCAGCCTCGGCAGCGTCGCGAGTCCACACACTCGCGCCCAGTCCATAGGGCGAGTCATTCGCCAGTATGAGCGCATCGTCCGCGTCACGCACGCGAAACACCGACGCGACAGGCCCAAAGAGCTCTTCGAACGCTGCGGACGATTGTGCCGGAATGTCGACCAGCACGGTTGGCGGAAAAAAGAAGCCAGCATGGCCGTTGAGGTCGCCCCCCAGGACGGCGCGCGCGCCCTGGGAGATCGCGGTGCGCACCTGTGCGGCAAGTCCGTCGCGTACGCTCGCCGTCGCAATCGGACCAACCGTTGTACGCTCATCGCGCGGGTCGCCGACAACGAGCGCGCGCATTCCGGCGCAAAACTTTTCCAGAAATTCATCATAGACAGGCTTGCAGACGATGAACCGTTTTGCTGCGACGCACGATTGCCCCGAGTTCACGGTACGCGCCAACACCGCAATCGTCGCGGCCCGCGTGACATCAGCACTCGGCAGCACGACAAACGGATCACTGCCGCCGAGTTCGAGCACGACTTTCTTGAGATGCCGACCGGCGACTTGCGCCACGTGACGACCGGCGCGGTCGCTGCCGGTGAGTGTCACACCGGAGATACGCGCGTCGGCAATGACGTCGTCGAGCGACTCGATGTCAAAGAGTGCGATATAGCATGGTGCTTCCGGCGTGTCGGTGTTCGCGATCGCCGCGCGTGCGTCGTCGAAGCACCGGTCGAGCAGCCGCGCTGGGCCCGGCACGGATGGGGCGGGCTTGATGAGGACCCCGTTGCCGGCCAGCAGCGCCGGAACCGTAAAGCGCAATGCTTGCCAGTACGGAAAATTCCACGGCATGATGGCCAGCGCATTCCCCATCGCATCATAACGCACGCGTACAGAAGCTGACTCGTCGTCCAGGACGATTTCGTCGGCGAGCGCAGTGGCGGCCATCGCGGGCGCTATATCGCACAGTCCCGCACACTTGTCGACCTCACCGCGTGCGGCGACGATCGGCTTCCCCATCTCGAGCGCGAGTGCTTCAGCCAGTGACTCGCGATGCGCGCGGAGGGCGGCACCGAGTGCAGTGATGAATCGCGCACGACGCTCGAGCGACGCGCGTCGCCATGCGGGTTGCGCGGCGGCGACACGTGCGAGCAGTGTCTCGCGCTCAGACGCGGAGAGTGCGGCGGTTTCGTAGAGGAACTCGCCGGTCGTTGGATTCGTAGCCCGAAAGGTCATGGAACGAACGTCGGTGCGCGACCCATGCAGGGTCAAGCACCGGCCGTCGATCTGTCCCGTCTTTAATGCACTTTCCGGTTGGAAGCCGGTTGAACGCCGGTTGAACGCCGGTTGAACGCCGGTTGAACGCCGGTTGAACGCCGGTTGGCGCCGAGCTGGAACTTCAGGGCGTCCGCGAGGCGTGTGCGGACGCTATGCCTGGCGCGCGGTGCTGAAGCTTGGGCTCGACGCCGCGCTTGCCGCCGCGCTTGCCGACGCGCCGGCCACGGCGGCGGCGCGTGCGATTGCCGCTTTGTCGGGGGGCAACAGCGTCGTGGAAGAAAGCCGCGAATTATCGCGCACCGTTGGCATCGCCACGCTCGAACGACGTCCAGCCACTCGCGACGACGCAGCGAGCGTGAGCTTGCGGCGGCGTTTGCGCGCATACAGGAGTTGATCGGCGCGGGCCAGCAGATCGGTGAGCGACGCGTTGTCGCTCGGCCGGACTCGCGTGTAGCCAATGGTGAGCGAAAGCGGTGCCGCGAGTTCGTTGCTCGCGTTGAGCAACTCGATGCGTTCTTCGATGCGACGTTGAATGAGGCGCGCGGCGGCGCCGTCGGCATCAAGGGCCATGATGGTGAACTCATCGCCGCCCATCCGGGAGACGACGTCGCAATCGCGAACCGCCCGACGAAGCAGCCGTCCCACAGCCATCAGGGCACGATCGCCTTCCCCGTGGCCGTGCGAATCGTTGAGCTGCTTGAAGTCATCCATATCGACGTACAGCAGCACGACGTCCTTTTCCTGACGGCGTGCGATGCGCAGATGCTGTTCGGCGAGCGTCATGAAGCCGCGGCGATTGTACAGCTGCGTGAGATGGTCGGTCAGGGATGCACGACGCAAGCGAACCTCTTCGCGCTTGCGCGTCGAGATATCACGAATCGTGACGGCAACACCTTCTGCGGTAGGCACCGCCTGATGGAGCAACCAACCGGCGGCAAAACAACGACGATCGACCCGGACGTCTTCGACCAGCGGTGCGTTCAGTGCGATTGCGTCGGCATATTGCTCGAGCAGCGTATTGGAGATGTGTCGTGAGAGGTCGCGCCGCAGACGACGACCAACGAGTTCACCGCGCGTTGTCCGTACGAGCCGGGCACCGGTGGGATTGGCGTCGGTGATCTCGAAATCGACAACGTGCCCGGCCTGGTCGCGGAGCGCGCGCAGCAAGAAGACGCCGTCGGCGCTGGCGTTCATCGCGTCCTGGAGGCGCCGCATCTCCTGCCGCAGTGCGGTTTCATCCGTTCCCCGGCGGGCCGTCTCGCGGCGCAGCAGCCACCAACCGGCGAGCGCGAGCACCAGCGCCGCGAACGAGAGAAATGGCGCGGCCTCGTCAAGCGATGAGAGACCGGCCATGAGCGGGCGCATGGCGAGTTCCGAGAAGTGAACGCTCTCGTGCGCCGCCGCCCCGCGCGCGGCACCATCGAGGGACGCGAGTCCACCGGTGATGGAGACGACTGTGAGCGCTCCCCAGTAGCTGGCGCGAGTGGCCAAACGATCGAGCATGTCTGAATCGGAGATATCTGTGGTAGATCAGCGGAAACCTGCGTCGGTTTCGAATCCATCAATCCCGTAGGCGCTGGAATCACGTAGGGTTGGGACGCAACGGGCGTGCCAAACTGGACCATTGAGGGCATTAAGTGGGTCGCCTCGTCATTCGATAGCGCCCAAAGCGTTTATAAGTAAAGACTTAGCCAAACGGAAGTTCCGCCGCCTGAAGCTCGATTCCGAAGTCGTTGCTGCAACAGGCGCGCACGGCCGGGTGGGTCGATCGGGCGTGGACTGACCGCTGCCTGCCCGGCAATTCTCGCCGGTCAGGCGTTGCCGAGTGGTACGTAGCCGCTCCCTTTCGTCGAGCCGTGCGTCATATTCGAACTCAGCTACCTGTTCGTCCTATCACCCGCTCAATCACCACTGTGACGCAACGCATGGGGATCGCGTTGGCGAGCCTGATCTCGGGGATCGTCGCGCTTTATCTGCACCTCTGGAAGCTTGGCCTGACTGGTTCACTCGCGTGCACCGAAAGTCATGGCTGCGAGTTGGTGCAGGGAAGCCGCTACGGCTGGTTTTTGGGCTTCGACGTCGCGCTCATTGGCACGGTCGGCTACACGCTGCTCTTTGTGGCGGCGATGATCGGTGTGTGGCCCAAGAACGAAGACGAGCGGTGGCCCAACACGCTCATGCAACTCCTGATCTGGCCGGCGGTGCTCTTCACGATCCGGCTCAAGTATGGCGAATTCATCGTGCTGAAAAGCTTTTGCCCGTGGTGCGCGATTTCAGCGGCTGCGATCACGATCTGCGCCGTGCTGGTCCTTCTCGACAAGCGCCGCCTGAATCGTCTCGGACCAGCGAACGCGTAGGGGGCGGCTCAGGGCGGGCGGCTCAGGGCGGGCGGCTCAGGGCGTCTCTGCGTCGCCAACCATGACCGCAAACCAATGTTCCATTTCGGCGCGGATGGGATATCCCGGCATCGTCTTCACTACGCGACCGTTCCGATCGATGGCGACAAACGTCGGCGTGCCTGGGTAGCGAAAGGTGAGCAGCACTTGATCTGAGCTGCCAGCCGGACCAATCAACTGGGCGCCTGAGATGTGTTCCTTGGCGAGCATGGCCACGCCTTCAGGTGCGCCTTCGAGTGTCAACAGCTTCAGCCGCGGCAGCGGACGACCCGCGGACATTTCGCCGAGATCCTTGAGCGCTCGCTTGCACCAGCTGCAGCTGACTGAGCTGACCATGACGATGGCCGGCTCGCCTTTGGTGACCAACGGAACCAAGCGGCCCTTGAGATCGCGCACATTGAACGTCCCCACCGATTGGCCGGCAGTCGGCGCGGTCTGTGGCGCGGTGTCGCTGACCACGGGGGGACGCGTGCTGGCCGCTACATTGGCAGAGCGATCACCTTCGGAGTGGTCGTAACTGCGCTTGGCAAACGCGGCGGTGGTTCCCACGGCCAGTACGACGGCCAGCAGTTGGCCCAGCGTCACGGCACCCCGGCGCGCCCGACGTGAACGGAGTTGCTCGACCGAAGCGCGCAACTGCGCCGCGTCGGCAAGAGACGTTTCAGACGAGAGGTCGTAGCGAGGCATGACGAAAGATCACCCGGAGCGGGCAGGGACGGTAGCGTCGCGAGGGAAGCTCGGCGATCTCGATGTGGATGCATACCTGCGCGATCCAGCGAGAAAGCAGGCCTTTGTGACGCCGATGTTCGATATCATCGCCCCAAAGTACGACGCGTTTACGCGACTTTTTTCGTTTGGGATGGACGCGTCGTGGAAACGTGAGGCGATTGCGACGATCACCAAGTCTGCGGCGGGAACCGCCACAGCGCTTGACCTCGCCAGCGGCACCGGTGATATCGCCGTCGCGATTGCACGCGCATTTCCGGCAGCCCGGGTGACGGCACTGGATGCCTCGCCCGGCATGATCTACGCAGCAAACGCGCGACTGGCGGACACCGATCACGCTGTGTCCGCGCGCGTGACCACGATGGTTGGTGATATGTGTGCGCTTGCGGTTCCGACCGCGTCGATGGACTTGGTGACGGCGGGCTACGGTGTGCGCAACGTCCCGGATCCCACGCAATCGGTGCGCGAAATGGCGCGCGTGCTTCGCCCGGGTGGTGTGCTCGTCACGCTCGATTTCTATCGGCCGGCGTTCACGCCGTGGCGCGCGCTGCTGCTCTGGTATCTGTCAGTCGCGGGCAACGCGGTCGGGTGGTGGTGGCATCGCGATCCGATTGTGTATGGATACATCGCGCGCAGCGTCGACCACTTCATGAGCTGGCAGTCTTTCAGCGCGCTGCTCGAGCGCGAAGGCTTTCGCGTGGAACGTGTGACGCGACATCTGGGCGGTGGAATTGCGCTGCACGAGGCCCGTCGCATCGGGTGACCACGTGTTTCGGGTGACCACGTGTTGGTAACGGTCGCGCCTAGTCGCGCGACCTTGCCGTCGTCACGATCCACCGGTCGTCGCGATGCCAGTGAGCATCCACAGACCACCGTCGCTCGGCAAACTCCGGCAACAGCAGCTGCACATCGGCCCGTCCGTCATCGTGCACATCGACCTCGACTTCGGTGAAGCGCACATAACGTTCGACGATGGGATCGATTGCCTTGTAGATCGCTTCCTTCAACGCAAAGCGCAGCACTGTAGCGTCACGATGCGCGAATGGATTCAGCGAGGCGATCGCATCCTGTTCACGCGCCGTCAATACTCGGGAAGCAATCGAAGGCCGTGCCGAATCGGATACGTGCGGACGATCTTCGAGGTCAATGCCGATGTGTCCCCGATCGCCGGCAAGCGCAACAGCGAGTGCGTGCGTGCGCTTGTGGCTGATGGAGCCGAGTACGCCGTGTGGCAACGTCGGTGCGCCGCGGGTGGTGCGAAGGAGCGGACGTGCAAGCAACAACGGCACGTCCTCGCTTCCAGGTGCGACAGCATGGATCGCGGCGCGCAGCGCAACGCGACCGGCCACAAACGCGGCCCGTCGCCCTGTCGGCAACGTCATGGCGAGCGCCGCTTCTCCGTGGTGCAGCGCCCCGGTTTCGACGAGCATCGCCAAGTGCTGCTCGTCGTGCGACTCATCCGGGTTCGGCGTCCGAATGGCTGTCCATGCCAACATCCCGTCGTTCGCGTGCGCACCAAGCGGGACGAGTGAAGCGCCTGCTGAAATAGTCGCGGCCCTGTCCATGAATACCATGTCACAATCTCGTTCGGCGCGACGGCGATTGCCACGCAGTACCACGCAAAACCCACGCGAGGGCCATGTCACGCAGGAGCCACATTCGTAGCTGCGCGGGCGTGTGCATGCTGTCAACTTTCGATCAGTCCGCGCGCCGCTGCTGACATTTCTCGCGCCAATCCGTGTATGACCAAAGGCACTGTTCCGTCGCAATCGATGGAAAGCTCTGACGACATGCCGCGCTCCGGGCTGACGGGTAATCAGGCTTGGTTCATCGTGATGGTACTCACGCTGGCCAACGTCTCCGGTTTTGTCGACCGCCAGATTTTGACGCTGCTCGTGGGGCCGATCAAGCGCGATCTGCACGTCTCAGACACGCAAGTCAGTCTGCTCATGGGACTCGGCTTCGTGATGTTCTACTCTGTGCTGGGATTGCCGATCGGACGCTGGGTGGATCGCGGACGCCGTGGTGTTATCGTCGCGATCGGTGTAGCGGCTTGGAGCGTCATGACAACGATTACCGGCGTCGCGCACAGCTTCGGCCACCTGTTCGCCGCGCGCATTGGCGTAGGCGTCGGTGAAGCAACGCTTGGTCCTGCCGCGGTCTCGCTGATCGGCGACTCGTTTCCGCGACGCGCACTGGGGAGCGCGATGGGCGTGTACGCAGCCGGCATTTTTTTCGGCTCCGGCGTCGCGTACGCGCTGGGCGCCTATGTGATCGGCGCGTTGGACGTGCCGGGTGTTGTGTCGGTTCCGTTCATTGGCGACATCTTCCCATGGCAGCGTGTGTTTTTCATCGTTGGCCTGCCCGGTATGGTGATCGCGCTGCTGGCGTTGACGATGAGAGAACCAGCGCGCGCAGCGAGCGCGCAGCTTGCCACCAAGGAAAGTGGCGCAGCAAGTTTTGCAGACCTGCTCGCACACGTACGACTGCACAAGCGCACGGTCGCCGCGCTCACCCTCGGCTTTGCATTCTCGGCATCGGTGAATTTGGGTGTCGGGGCCTGGATGTCGACGTTCTTTGTGCGCACGCACGGTTGGCGAATTCAGGATGCAGGGCTGCTGCAGGGTTCGATGACGATGTGCTTCGGCGTGCTCGGCAGCCTGCTCGGTGGGCGACTTACCGATCGACTCGCAAAGCGTGGGCACCCGGATGCTCCAATCATCGTCGGGATGATTGGTGCGGCCGGGATGTTGGTGTGCGCTGGACTTTATCCACTAGTGTCATCCGCCGCAGTTGCCGCTGCGCTCATTCTGCCCGTCAATATTTTCGCCGCAATGCCGTGGGGAGCGGCCAACGCCGCCGTCGCCGAAGTGATGCCGCCGCGGTTGCGGGGGCAGGGGAGCGCGCTCTATCAGATCATTGTCAGTTTGATTTCGGGCACGGTCGGACCAACGGCTGTCGCGCTACTCACCGACCGTGTTTTTCACGACGAGGCATCGCTCAGATACTCGCTGAGCATTTGCACCGTGGTCGGCATGACCGTGACACTGGCGCTGCTTGGATGGGGACGCCCAGCGTTCAGAGCTACAGTCTCCGCGCGGTCGGAGCGGTAGTTCCAACGTCCCCGACACTCCGTTTACATCCGCCTTCTCGCGCTGCTTGCCACGACGTTGCCGGCCAACAAACCGGCGGCGAGCGAAATACCGATGATGAGCACGCGAAAGCCGGTCGCAACACCGACTTCGACCTGCTGACCAAGCAGCGACGTCACACTCCGAAAGCCGATGCTTCCCGGCACGAGAATCAGCAGCCCGGGCACGACGGTCACCATCGCCGAACGACGGAAGTATCGCGCAATAAGGTTGCTCCCGGCGCTCACAACGAACGCGCCGAGGAATGCGCCGAGTTCTTCGCCCATGGCGGCGCCGGCAAAACGAGATGTGAGATAGGCCGCTCCGCACGCGAGCACCACCCAGCCGGCGTCACGCGCTTCGGCGTTGAGTAATACGGTGAACGCCAACGGTGCCACGAGCAGCGCAAGCCACTCCGTCCAGAATGGGAGCGAGGTGTGTGGCATCCACGACAGCCCTTCCGGCGGCACGGACAATCCGAAATTGGTGCCGATATAGATCCCGAGTTTGGCGCCAAGTGCGAGCCCGAATCCGAGACCGAGAAAGACGATGAGTGCGCCGCTCAGTCGAGCTGTGCCGGAGGCGAGATGACGGGTGGAAAGTTCCGTGAGTGCGATCGTGAATGTCAGCCCCGGGAGAAGCACCACGAGACCGGCGAGCGATGTTGCGTAACCCGTTCCCGAGTGCGTCACTGTGTCGATCGACAGCGCGACCGTTGTGACCAGAAACGCGGCGAGCGGTTCGGTCACATGGCGCCACGATTCATTGCGCGTACAGAAAATGGCGATGCAGCCGGTTAGCAAACCGAGTGCTGCGGCAATGAACACGTCACTGGTAAAGACGCGCAGAAAACACGCAACCGCTCCCGACGAAAGCACAAAAGCCAGCAGCGAGAGCCAGCGCGGCCAGCGCGGCGGCTCCGAGAGCAGCGCCTGAATGCGACGCAGCCCCTCGGTTGGTGACATGCCGTTTTCGATGAGGTCGCGAGTGATCGCGCCGAGTCGCGAGATATGGCCCAGGTTCGGCTCACCGGGTTCGACTCGCATGAGGTGCACACGCTGTTCGACCAGGTCCCCGAAACCAACCATGATGCTGGTGGGCGTGGAGAAGAATTCGGCCGTGAGTCCGAGTCGGGCCGCGACGGTCGAAAGGAGCGCTTCGAGGCGATGTGCTGGTGTGCCGTGAGAGTGGAGCGCGCGCGCCAGTTCGAGCACGAATCGCGTGGAGACCGAATGCTGTGGGTCGTTCGGCGCTATCTCGGGCACGGGGGGCTTCATGGGTCGCAGCGTACCCCTCGCGGTCACCACACGCAACGGGCGGGTCGTTATCTTTCGCCCGGTCCTTCCGAATGTATGAACCCTGCGCCCCGCGCGCTGTCCGCACTACCATCACCAGCCCGTGCAGCCATGCTTCGCATCAAGTCAGTGACCCGTCGTTCGCTTACCGCACTCGCAATGATCCCGGCCATGGCCGCCGTTGCGCTCACCGCCGCCTGTAGCAAGGAAGAAGCGTTGGATATTCCATCAAACCCTGCCGTGGAAGTGTACGCCGGGAGCCTTGGCGTCAGCATCGCCGCGATGACCAAGAAGGCCGAAGGGCTCTACGTACAGGATCTCGTAGTCGGCACTGGCGCTGATGCGATTTCCGGCAAGACGCTCCGCATGACCTATTCCGGCTATCTGATCAACGGGACCAGGTTCGATTCGAACGTTGGTGGTTCGCCGTTCTCGTTTCAGCTGGGAGCCAGTCAGGTGATCGCCGGATGGGATCTGGGCATTCAGGGCATGAAGGTGGGCGGCCGTCGCAAGCTCGTGATGGGCTCGGCGCTCGGATACGGTCGCTCGGGCAGCGGGCCGATTCCGCCGAACTCGACACTGGTTTTTGACGTGGAAGTGCTGGCCGTGCAGTAGGCCGGCCGGCGCGGCCCCGTGCAGCGCCGAGCATGACAGTGGAACCGTTCCAAGAAAGCCGCGCCCGGTTACTGGCGCGGTTTTCGTTTTCACGCGCCGAGTGGCTTCAAGAGCCGGCTGAGCCCGGGGCGCGCACGGGTCGTTGACATCGGTGGGACCGTTGGTCGGCGGCGCATTCGATCGCGCGCGGCACGTCGCGCTGAATGCGCGGCACGATTGAGCGACCATATGCAATGAAATGGTTATGCCCCCGACCAGCTTGACTGCTACCCTGCCTCCACGCCGATAGCTGACGACGACGCACAAGAGTTTGCGCCCGTCGCAGCAACACCCCATCGGCGCCACTCCGCAAAGAATGTGTCGTGCATGCACGACCGTCCCGAGCGCAATTCACAATCCATCCCAGTTTGGGAGGCTCAACTATATGCACACGCCGAACTTCCGCGCAGTCCTAGCGGCCATCGCCATCACCACCGCCCTTGGTAGCGCTCCTGCACTCTATGCCGCCGACGATCCGATCGCGTTGGACGACGGCGTCGCCGCCACCTGTTCGTCCGGAACAAACAGCGTTTGTCACACCCACTCGTCGACCACCACCACGTGCCTCGAGTGGGTTCCAGTCAGTGCGAATGGCTCAGTCTCACTGGGCGGCGGCGGCCTGGGGGTCACGTTGCAATGCAAGACGACGAAGACGACGTCCACGACGGTCAACTATAACTGGTCCAAATGATCGTCGCAGCTTCGCGTGAGCACGCACTTGATCACGTACATGACGACGTACATGAAGTCGCACGTGAGTGGTCACGCGTGTGGTCACGTGAAGCTGACCTGGTCGTAGATCGGAGGCACGTACATGCCTTACTACGATCCGACAGAGCGGATGGTGATCGTCGCCCGAGCGCAGCACCATGACCAAAGTGCTACTTCGATTGGCGATCGCCATCCTCTTTGCCGAAGCAGGGTTCGTCGCGCACAAACAACTCGATCGGCGCAGAGCTGATGTCTCCGCATTGCTGCCCGCCCCGACACCAGACACTGCGCGCTCCATTCGAATCATTCTCCTGCTCGGCGAAGACGATTGTCGGGATGCCGTATCGTTCGTCGATCTGCTGGCCGCGATCGCCGCAGACAATCGTCGCATCTCTCAACTTGTCGTCGTCGCCGGATCCCCGAATGCAGTACTCCTCGCACGGCAAAGTCTCCTGGGCCGCGCATCAAACGTCCCGATCATCCACGCGTCATTCCGCCAAATCGCATCACTCGGCGTCAACCCGGCTCGACGACTCGCACGGTTGCTACTCGTCGATTCCCGCGGCAATACCCTGCTCCACACCGTCGTCCCTGCATCGCCGAAAGAAGCGGCCGCAATCGTTTCACTGTCCGCCACAATCGCCCAACGCGAGGTCGCTCGGCGCTGATCACCACACGTTGCAAGAGAACTCTGCCCGGTTACACTCCAAACCCCGATTCTCGTAGACACAAACAATGCGAATTTATCTGAGTCCGAGCCCAATCGTTTCGGCCGTCGTTCTGCTCATCGCCATCACCGCATGCGCTGATTCGTCCGCCCCCAGCCGACGAGCCGAAGCCCACTCGCCAGACAGTGTCAACACCGTTCGGCGCACCGTCACCCCCAGCCTCGATTCGAGTCGCTTCCTCGAACTGCAGCGCGATCCGGCAAGCGCTTGGCAAGTCGAAGGGCTGGTCCTGACACGCAGCAAAGTGCTCATCCACGACGCCATCCGAGACTCCGTCCTCGTCTTCGAACTCGATAGCGCCTTCCGTCGCGCGACGTCCGCGGAACGCCTCATCAACGCCGCTTTTAAACCCCGCATGCTCCTCTTCCCAGCCAGCGATACAACGTTCGTACTCCTCGATCGGAACGCGAATATCGCGCACTTAATGAGCGACTCCGGGCACGAGATCTCCGCGTGGCGCTGGCTGTCACCCGGCGAACCGTCGGCGGTGTGCATCGCCAACGATTCCACTGCGTTCGTATTCGCACACGTAGCGGAGCACTATCAAATGCTGCAGATAAAGCAGAACGCCAGCGTCTCACGACAGTCGGTCGCGCCCGAACCATGGCCCAACTACTACAACCTGCACTGGCTTGTCGGACACGTCGTTGCCGGCGGCGTGACCACGGCAGGGGAATGCGTCTTCGGCCACCTCTTCCAACTCGGTGTCGCCTTCGTGCCCACGAGCGGCAACGCGCTCACCACACCATACATCGAGCGGTTGTCCGTTCCACACGTCCGTATCGACACAAGCACCGCAAACGGTGTTGCGCACAAAAGTGAATCCATCGAGCACGCCGAACGCGGCGCACGTTCGATTACAACCTCCGGCGACTCCGTCCTCGTCCTCTTCGAAGGCAACCAAACTGGCGCTAGCACGCGCATCGATGTCTACGACGCCACAGCGCGATCCTATCGGCATACGGTCTCACTCGGTGAACGAGTCGACGCAGTCGCAGCATCCTCGCGATCAGTCGCGCTCCTACTCCGAAGAAACGGTCGCGTCGGAGTTCTGATCACAACAATCCGGTCAGCACCGGTCCGCAACTGAACTGTCGACATTTCCCTCCAATACTTCGCGATATGAACGCGCACGGCCACCGATTGCATATGCTCGCTACAACTCTCCCGCTATTGCTCACGGCCGGAAACTGCGCTGAGCTGAACGCACAACCCACGCAGTATCTCCATGCAACGCCAGTCTGGACCACCCCCGATGGAGACGCAGGCACGCTGAGCAGAGCGGTTCGCTTTGCAGTCGATCGATCAGGGCGCATCTTCGCACCAGAACCCACGGAGTCCGCAGTCTTCGTGTACGACTCCACGGGCGCGTACGTCGGCGCAATCGGCAGAAAAGGCGGAGGCCCAGGTGAGTTCCAGGGCACCTGCTGTGCAGCGTTCGATCTGAAAGGCCGGCTCTGGGTACGCGACCCCGGTGGCGGTCGCTACAACGTCTTCGACGTGTCCGGTAGCACGGGCAAAAAACTTCGTGCGCGCCCGCTCTTCGTCGTAGCACTTCCGCACACCGAAACAAATCTGTGGGTTGCCCTGACGTTCGACTCGACTGGCGCCCTATTCGACCTCGGCTACAAGCACGATCCAAACCGCGCTTCGGGGAGTCGATTGCTCCGCTATCTCGTCGACACCACGGGAACGGTGCGCCGAACCTTCGAACTGCCGCCCCAGCTGACCGATATCACACCTCCCTTCGAGGTGAAGTCGCAGATACCCGGCGGCACCCGAACCATGTTCTACCCGCAACCCTACGGCGCCCGGCCCGTTCGCGCCGACGGCCCACAAGGCGATTTCGCCATGGCAGGGAGCGGCAAGTACGAAATCACCTGGAGACGAGCCGACGGTTCCGTGAGGTACCTCATCCGTCGAGAAATCGATGGACTCGCGCTCGCAGACGCTGAAAAACGCCACGCAACC
>Ga0105049_10000510_pt1 | contig 43138 bp, 36 predicted proteins | sample MAT06_FD_78087 | JGI IMG/M metagenome (GOLD analysis project Ga0105049, IMG submission 78087) | Freshwater microbial communities from Lake Fryxell liftoff mats and glacier meltwater in Antarctica - MAT-06 | ecosystem: Environmental > Aquatic > Freshwater > Ice > Liftoff microbial mat | place...
GACCACTCCGGCCGACCAGCTCGAACGCATTGCGCTTCGCAGCGCTACCGCTCGCCTCGGGCTCGACGGCGCTGGTGCGCACGTCGTGTCGGCGACGTCGCGGATCATCTGGCACCTTCCCGGGCCTGGTGTGGCACTCTTGATCTCCCGTCCTCGCGCGAAGAGATTCGCTGACGTCGAAGCCGAGGCGCGCGCTGTCCGGGTCGCGACCGACGTCGGTGCGCGCACACCACGTCTGGTGGCCGGCCCCGTTCCGATCGACGGTGAGCGCATCGCGCTCGTATACGACTGGGTCGAGGGTCGGCCGCTCACGACTGCCGACTGGCCCGCCGCGGCCCGTGAGTTCGCAGCTCTGGCCCGCGGGAGCGCTCGCGGTCTGGCCGTTCTGCAGTGGCCGGCCGATCTACCGGACGACCGGTGGGCCGAGGTTCTCGGCGCCGAGCTCCACGCGACGTTCGCCGAACGCTGCCAGCATGGGGCGACGACCATTCGCGCCATGACCACGAACCGGGACGCACTCGTGCTCTGTCACGGCGACATCCAGCCGGCGAACGTCATCGTCGACTCGGCCGGCGCGCCGTGGCTGCTCGACTTCGAGTACTCCTGCCTGGCTCCGCGCGAGTGGGACCCGGCCAAGGTAGTGATCCTGAACAGCCGGTTCGACGACCCGCATGATGTCGACGACGTGCTGTCGTCGTGGCCCGCACTCGACCCCGCGCGCGTCGCCGAGTGCGTCCGCGCGCAGGAAACGATGCTCGTCGCCTGGCTGGCGCGGATGGCCCTCGACGGAACCGCGGGCGCGGCCGGCGAAGCGCGCAGGCGCGCCCGATCGCTGGACGACAACGCGCCTTGGCGCCACCTCGGGTAGCAGTCATTGCAAGTCCATCTGATCCGCAGCCGGGACGCCGGTACTCACTTTCCCGGGTAGTCAGGGCCTGCTCGGCCGCTTCATGCGGCTACCGAGAATGTCCGAAGCTCGACGGTCCGACTCTCCCACCCACGCTGCATAGACACGAAGAGTGGTAGCCCCGCCGCCGCCGTGCCCGAGACGGCCCGCCACCGTCCGCAGGTCAACCCCCGCGGTCAGCAGTTCGGTAGCGGAGTAGTGACGTAGCGCGTGGAGGTGGCTGTCAAGATCCAGGGCTGCACACATTCGCGCGTAGCGATGTGTGACGCCGCTCGGATCGCACGGTCGATCGTGTGCAGCCTGGTACGAGAACAGGAATGCAGTTTCGCGAGACGGGGTGTCCAGCTCCTGGCATAGAGCTTCGTAGCGACCGTGCTGCTCGCGCAGGACCTCTATCGTTGCCGGGTCCAGAGCGAGCCGCCGCATCTGGTGGGTCTTGGTGTCCTTTTCGATGGAGGTCCGATTCACTCGCACATAGTTGCGGCGCACGGTCAACATCCCGCCGTCAAGGTCGACGTCGGACCAGCGCAATGCGAGCAGCTCCGCGCGCCGGAGACCAGTCACCATCACGAGCCACACAAGGGTGCCCCAGCTGTCGTCCTCGGTCCACGCGGCGTCGATGATCCGGGCAGCTTGGGCGACCGTGGGCGGGTCAGGCTGCGGTGTCGGTTGGCGGGGCTTGCGGGCCAGCACGGCAGGGTTGGTGGCTATCCATTCCCACCGCACCGCGGCCGACATCACACCGCGTATGGCGAAGTGGATACGGCGGATCGTCGCGCCGGCCAGTGGCTTGCAGACGTGGGGGCGGCACTGCGTGACCGTGCAACCGAGTTCAGCGCATTCGTGCGGCGGGTAGCCGGCCACGGGAGGCCGGCCCGGGGGCCTGCGGTGCTTCACGGTCCGGCATTCGTGCGGCTCTGCGGTCCGGTGCTCGACCTTCGGCCGGCCGTCGCACCGGGCTCCGCAGCGCCTCAGCTCGGCGTAGAACTCCTCTAAGAGCCGGGTCGTTACCTTGCCCATAGGCTCGTCGCCGAACGCCGGGTAGAGGTGCACCCGGGCGTACTGCTCGTAACTCGCTCGGGTCGTCTCCTCGACCTCGTGCGTCCGCAGCCAGGCATCCATCGCCGTCCGGAAGCTCGCGTTGGTCTTCGCGTGGCGCTGCTCGTCGACCTGAGCCGTGAGCCGGCGGAGGATGCGGCGCGACTCGGGCTCCGACGTCGTGGACTCGCACAGGTGGACCTTGCGGCCGGTGAGCGGGTCGATTCCGGCGTACACAACCACCTGATACGAGCTACCACGCTGCCGGATCATGCCGCGCTGACGACGCTCACGAGCCTTGTCAGCCATGTAACCAGGATACTGGCTGTCACAATGGCTGGCATTGATCAACCATAGTTGGCGGAGAACCGCTGTTTGCGCTTGTCAGGCTGGGTGGAGACGAGGGGAATCGAACCCCTAACCCCCGCCTTGCAAAGGCGGTGCTCTGCCAATTGAGCTACGTCCCCGTACCGAGCAGGACGGTACCTGCTCGGCAGGACCGGCGGGCGACCAACCTGGCTCAGCTCGTGGTGGCCTCGTGCCACAGGTCGGTCTCCGACCGCTGGGAGCGGACCTTGGCGAAGATGAGGGCGCCCGCAGCGAGGGCGACGACAACGGCGAGAAGCTTCTTCATGGGGTGTCCTGCCTGTCCCGGGGATGGGGAGTGGGCCTAGGTGGATTTGAACCACCGACCTCGTCATTATCAGTGACGCGCTCTAACCAACTGAGCTATAGGCCCCTGTGGCGGGGATGAGGTTACCCCCACCCGGCCCGCTGAGGTCCACCGGGGTATCAGTCGCGCTCCGAGAGTGTGACCTCGATACCGCCGACCAGGTCGGCGGACACGTTGTACACGAATGCCCCGATCGTGACGGCCACGGCGAACAACAGGCTGTTGATCGCACCGACCACCGCGGCCAGGCCGAAGACCCGTCCGGCGCTGATCAGCGGCTCGCTGGCCTCCGCCTCACCGGAGACGAGGTCGGCGTAGGTGCCGTTGAGGCGATCCCACACCCCCATCCCGTCGAGGACGCCGTACAGCACCCCGACGGCGACCAGCCAGACGAAGAACAGCACCACGGCCAGCACCAAGCCGAGTTTCAGCATGGACCACGGATCGAGGCGCTTGAGCTGCAGCGCGGCCTGGCGTGGTGGACGGTTCCGCACCGCGCGGACGGCCGACCACGGGCCGGCCTCCGACTGTCCCGACTCGACCTGCGCACCCGGCGCCTGGTCTCCGTGGCGCGGAGCTCTGAGATAGGTGGTGGGGCCGTCGTCGAGCAACCCCCCGGCGACACCCGTAAATGCCCCGCCGTCCGGGGGACCGTAGGACTGGTGGCCACCCGTCTGGTGGCCGTAGCCACGCTGGCCGGGGCCTGCGGAGTCCTGGCCGGGGACCCGGCTCCAGGGCGGGGGTGACGCGGCGGCTGCGCCGGGATCCGGCACCGGGCCGGGAGCCGGTGCGCGACCGGCGACAGGCGCCAACACGACCGGACGGGCGTGCTGCGTGTGGGAGCCGGAACTCTGGGACGCCATCGGACGAGCGGGGTCCTCGGACGACGAGCCGGAACCGACCGACGGGTCCCCCGTCGTGCCCCGGTTCGGGCGTGGTGCCGATCCGTTGGACGGCACACGCAGCTGCGTCGTCGCGGGTTCCCCGGAATGCCCGGGCTTGCGGGCCGGCGGTTCGGAGCCGGTCGACGGGCGGGGAGGACGCTCGGACGCGACCGCAGGAGGCTTGCCGTAGCGCGACGACGCCGGGTCGACCGGCGCCGCGACCGGAGTGGGCTCTGCGGCAGCATCGCTCACGGGTCCCGCCACGCCGGCCGGGGCCGGAGCGGGACGCCGAGCCTGTTCCGGTGGGTGCCCCGACCCCTTTTCCGGGGGCTGTGACGCGCGGGGGGACTCGCCGGCCTTCGACTCCGCAGCCTTCGACTCCCCCTGCTGCGACTTCACAGGCTGCGATTCCGGGGGCTGCCACCCCACAGGCGGGGACCCCACAGGCGGGGACCCAGGGGTCCCCGCCTGTGCGGTGCCCGTCCTCGACGGCTCGGCCGCGCCCGCTGAGCCGTCGGCCCCGGGCACGGACCCGGACCCGGACGGCCGCTCGGTCGCTGCGTCGCTCGAGCCGACGGGACCGACCGCGGGGTCGGAACCTGCCGGTTCCTGCGGCAGCGCTTCGGTCTCGGCGCCCGTGGCCGCCGCGCTGCGGGGACCATGATCGTCCGATGTGCTCGTCGTGTTCTTCACGAGGTGAACGTCTCCTCGGTGGCCGAAGTGGGTGCCCGGGTGCTGGGTCAGCTGTCCGGACCGATGAGCTCGGGATCATCAGCATCGTCCTCGGCGTTGCGGGCGACCGCCAGCAGGGTCGAACTCTCGCCGAGATTCATCAACCGGACCCCCTTCGTCTGCCGCCCGGCCTTGCGGACCTCGCGTGCCGACGTCCGGATCACCCCGCCGGTCGAGGTGATCGCATAGAGTTCGTCGTCGAGCCCGACGATGAGGGCGCCGACCAGCGTGCCACGGCGGCGGTCGTACTGAAGCGTCAGAACGCCCTTGCCACCACGACCCTGCACCGGATAGTCCGCGATCGGGGTGCGCTTGGCGTACCCGCCCGCCGTGGCCACCAGCAGGAACATGTCGTCCTGTACGACGGCGAGCGCCAGTAGCCGGTCGCCGGAGTTGAACCGCATTCCCAGCACGCCCGAGGTGGCGCGGCCCATCGGGCGCAGCACCTCGTCGCTCGCGGTGAACCGGATGGACTGCCCCTCCGCGGAGACGAGCAGCAGGTCGTCCTCGGCGGAGCACAGCACGGCGCCGACGAGCTCGTCGTCCTCGCGGAGGTTGACGCCGATGAGGCCACCCGAGCGCGACGAGTCGAAGTCGGTGAGCCGTGACTTCTTCACCAGGCCGGTGCGCGTCGCGAGTACCAGGTACGGCGCGACCTGGTAGTCCTTGATCTGCATGACCTGCGCGATGTGCTCGTCGGGCTGGAACGCCAGCAGGTTGGCGACGTGCTGACCGCGCGCGCTGCGGTTGGCCTCGGGGAGTTCGTAGGCCTTGAGCCGGTAGACCCGGCCCTTGTTGGTGAAGAACAGCATCCAGTCGTGGGTGGAACAGACGAAGAAGTGGGCGACGATGTCGTCCTGCTTGAGTGCCGCGCCCTGCACGCCCTTGCCGCCGCGCTTCTGCGCCCGGTACAGATCGGTCCTGGTGCGCTTGGCGTAACCGGTCTGCGTGATCGTGACGACCACGTCCTCGACGGCGATGAGGTCCTCGTTGGTGACCTCACCGTCGTCGGCCACGATCTTGGTACGGCGGTCGTCACCGTGCTTCTCGACGATCTCGGTGAGCTCGGCACGCACGATCTGACGCTGCCGCTCCGGCTTGGCGAGGATGTCCTCGAGGTCGGCGATGATCAGCTCGATCTCGGCCAGCTCGTCGATGATCTTCTGGCGTTCCAGGGCGGCGAGGCGCCGCAGCTGCATGTCGAGGATGGCCTGCGCCTGGACGTCGTCGACGTCGAGCAGTCGGATCAGGCCCGCGCGCGCGACCTCGACCGTCTCCGACGCGCGGATGAGCGCGATGACCGCGTCGAGCGCGTCGAGCGCCTTGACGTAGCCGCGCAGGATGTGGGCCCGTTCCTCGGCCTTGCGCAGCCGGTATCGGGTACGCCGGACGATGACCTCGATCTGATGGCGGACGTAGTGGCGCACCATCTGGTCCAGGCGCAGGGTGCGGGGCACGCCGTCGACGATCGAGAGCATGTTGACGCCGAAGCCGTACTGCAGCTGGGTGTGCTTGTAGAGGTTGTTCAGCACGACCTTCGCCACGGCGTCACGCTTGAGCGTGATGACGATGCGCATGCCGATGCGGTCCGACGACTCGTCGTTGATCTCGGCGATGCCGGCGAGCTTGCCGTCGCGGTGCTGGGCGGCGATCGACTCGATGAGGTTGTCCGGGTTGACCTGGTAGGGCAGCTCGGTGGCGACGAGGATCGTACGTCCCTTGGCGTCCTCCTCGACCTCCACGACCGCGCGCATCCGCACCGAGCCGCGGCCGGTGCGGTAGGCCTGCTCAATGCCGTCGCGGCCGGCGATCAGGCCGGCGGTCGGGAAGTCCGGGCCCTCGATCCGCTCCATGAGCGCGGCGAGGAGCTCGTCGTCGGTGGCCTCCCAGTTGTCCAGGGCCCACACGACCCCGGAGCCGACCTCGCGCAGGTTGTGCGGCGGGATGTTGGTGGCCATCCCGACCGCGATGCCCGAGCTGCCGTTGATCAGGAGGTTGGGCACCCGCGACGGCAGGACGTCGGGCTCGGTGGCCTTGCCGTCGTAGTTGTCGGAGAAGTCGACGGTGTCCTCGTCGATGTCCTGCAACATCGCCATGGCCAGGGGCGAGAGCCGGCACTCGGTGTAGCGCATCGCGGCCGCCGGGTCGTTGCCGCGCGAGCCGAAATTGCCCTGCCCGTCGATCAGCGGGTACCGCTGCGACCAGGGCTGGGCCAGCCGCACCAGCGCGTCGTAGATCGACGAGTCGCCGTGCGGGTGGTAGTTGCCCATCACCTCGCCGACGACCCGCGCACACTTGACGTAGCTGCGGTCGGGCCGGAAATTGTTCTCCCCCATCGAGTACAGGACCCGCCGGTGCACCGGCTTGAGCCCGTCCTCGACCAGCGGCAGCGCCCGGCCGACGATCACGCTCATCGCGTAGTCGATGTAGGAGCGCTGCATCTCCTGCTGGATGTCGACCGGCTCGGTGCGGTCGCCTCCCCCTGACGTCGGCGGGAGGGTGGGGTCGAGAGTGTCGGTCACGTCAGTCCTCATCGGTGATCGTGCGGTGTCGCGGCCCGGACGTCGTCGCTCAGACGTCGAGGAACCGCACGTCCTTGGCGTTGCGCGTGATGAACGACCGGCGGGACTCGACGTCCTCGCCCATCAGGATGGAGAACAGCTCGTCGGCCGTGGCGGCGTCGTCGAGAGTGACCTGCAGCAGCACGCGGTGGGCGGGATCCATCGTGGTCTCCCACAGCTCCTTGGCGTTCATCTCGCCGAGACCCTTGTACCGCTGGATGCCCTCCTCCTTCGGCACCTTCTTCCCGGCCTCGCGGCCGGCCTTGATCAGACCCTGCAGCTCCCGGTCGGAGTAGGCGAACTCCGGCTCGGCACCCCGGCCACCCCACTTGATCTTGTAGAGCGGGGGCTGGGCGAGGAACACGTGCCCGTGCTCCACCAGCGGCCGCATGAAGCGGAACAGGAGCGTGAGCAGCAACGTCCGGATGTGCTGGCCGTCGACGTCGGCGTCGGCCATCAGCACGACCTTGTGGTACCGCAGCTTCGGCAGGTCGAACTCGTCGTGGATGCCGGTGCCCAGCGCCGTGATGATGGCCTGGACCTCGGTGTTCTTCAGGACGCGGTCGATGCGGGCCTTCTCGACGTTGATGATCTTGCCGCGGATGGGCAGGATCGCCTGGAACATCGAGTCGCGACCGGACTTGGCCGAGCCGCCCGCGGAGTCGCCCTCCACGATGTAGACCTCGGACTTGGACGGGTCGGTGGAGCGGCAGTCGGCAAGCTTGCCCGGAAGCCCGCCGATGTCGGTGGCGCTCTTGCGGCGCACCAGCTCACGGGCCTTGCGCGCCGCCGCCCGCGCCTGCGCCGACTGCACCGCCTTGTTGAGGATCGTGCGGGCCTCGGTGGGGTTGCGCTCCAGCCAGTCGGCCAGCCACTCGTTGCTGACCCGCTGGACGAACGACTTGATCTCGGTGTTGCCCAACTTCGTCTTGGTCTGGCCCTCGAACTGGGGCTCCTTGACCTTGACGGACACGATCGCGGCCAGTCCCTCGCGGATGTCCTCACCTGACAGAGCGGGGTCCTTCTCCTTGAGCAGCTTCTTGTCGCGCGCGTACTTGTTGATCGTGCTGGTCAGCGCGGAGCGGAAGCCCTCCTCGTGGGTGCCGCCCTCGTGGGTGTTGATCGTGTTGGCGAACGTGTAGACCGACTCGGTGTAGCCCGAGTTCCACTGCATCGCCACCTCGAGCGCGTGGCCCGAGGCCTCACCGGAGAACGAGACCAGCTTCTTGTGGATCGGGTCCTTCGACTTGTTCAGGTGGGCGACGAAGTCCTCGAGGCCGTTGGGATAGCAGTAGGTGTTCTCCTTGACCTTCGACACGTAGCCCTCGGCGTCGGGCTCCTCGGCCGCGGCGGTGTCGCCGTTGCGCTCGTCGCGCAGCACCATCGTGAGGCCCTTGTTGAGGAAGGCCATCTCCTGCAGCCGGCGCCGGATCATCTCCAGGTTGAAGGTGAGAGTCTCGAAGATGTCGCCGTCGGGCCAGAACGTGATCGTGCTGCCGGTCTTCTTCGTGACCTCGCCCTTGCGCAGTGGGCCGGGCACCGAGCGTGCGTAGTGCTGGCGCCACACGAACCCGTCGGTGTGGATCTCAGCGTCGAGGACGACCGAGAGCGCGTTGACCACCGAGACGCCGACGCCGTGCAGGCCGCCGGACACCGCGTAGGAGTCGCTGTCGAACTTGCCGCCCGCGTGCAGCATCGTCATGACCATCTCGAGGGCGGGCTTCTTCTCCACCGGGTGCATGCCGACGGGGATGCCACGACCGTCGTCGACGACGCGCACGCCACCGTCGTCCTGCAGAGTGACCTCGACGCGCGTGGCTTCGCCGGCCATCGCCTCGTCGACCGCGTTGTCCACGACCTCCCAGATCAGGTGGTGCAGACCGCGCTCACCCGTGGACCCGATGTACATGCTGGGGCGCTTGCGAACGGCGTCCAGACCTTCGAGCAAGGTGATCGACGATGCGCTGTAGGCGTTCTTCTTCTGCGCCACGGGCTTTCAGATCTCCTCACCACGAGGGCTCCACAGACCGACGTCGCCGCCTGGTGTGGAGCCCGCTCGACCGGGCGGTACGAGAACGCCCGGAACACCTGTCCAGCATACCGGTGCGGTCCGACAGAACGACGGCACGGACGCCCCCAGAAGGGTCGCAGACCGCCGATCAGCGATTCGACCGGGTCTGGAAGGCGCGAAAGGGGGCGTGAGCGGCCTGCGGCGCCGTGACGGCGCCCTGATGTCGCCGCACACGTGTACAGCCGGACCACGCGGGCCCGGACCACGCGGGACCGGGACCGACCGTGCCCGCGTGGTCGATCCGCGCGACGGTGGGGGCCCGGGCGCACGTCGGGTGAGATCAGCCGTACGTGTCGCGTGGTCCGCGGCCGCGGACGGTTCGGGAACCGTGCTTCCAACTCGGGCCACTCGGGCCCACCACACGGATGCGGCGCACCACGTCCCTGCCGACGGCCGCCGCGAGCCGGGCCAGCAACTGGCGCTGGAGCTGGCGGAGCTGCGTGGCCCACGCGGTGGACTCGGCCTGCAGGATGAGCTCTCCCTCGTGCAGCGAGATCGGCGTGCAGTGGTCGGCGATGTCGGGTCCGACCAGGTGCGGCCAGCGCCCGAGCACCGTGGCGTCGGTCAGACGCGGCGACCAGCCGCGGTCCAAAGACACCCGCGAGACGAGCCGGCCGAACGGCTGGGGGTCACGGTCGTCGGGTCCGGGGCCCGACCAGCGTCGCCGCCGGCTACGTGAGGCCACCGGCCGCCGGCCGTCACGCTGGGCGGAACGCTCCGCCGCCCGCTCGGCCGACGCCTCGCGCGCGGCCCGCAGCGCCTCCCGCGCGATGTCGGGACCGCGCCCCGAGTCGGTTGCGCTGCGCCGAGAGGTGCCCGGATCTCCGTCCCCAGGGTTGGGGACAACCGGGCCCGATCGGGCCGCGCCAGGCGGTCGAGACGGAACTTCAGGCGGCTGTTTCGGCCGGTCATCACCAGCCGGACGGAAGTTATCCACAGTATCCACAACCTTGTCCCCAGGGTGGGTCGATCATGCTGGGTGCCCTGACGTCGCATTGGTCGGAAGCCGGACGACGGTACCGCCGGACGGACCACCGCTCACCGCGAACCGCACCTCGGCGAGCCCCTCGGGCACGTCATGGGCCACCGCGGCGGTGATCAGCACCTGTTCAGCCCGGCGTGCGACGTCGGCCAGCGCCCGCCTGCGGTGTGCGTCCAGCTCGGCGAAGACGTCGTCGAGGACCAGGACCGGCTCCACGTCGTCGTCGCGGAGCAGCCGGTAGGATGCCAGCCGCAGTGCCAGAGCGAGCGCCCAGGACTCGCCGTGGCTGGCGTAACCCTTCGCGGGGCCCTCGCCGAGGCGTAGGTCGAGATCGTCGCGGTGCGGGCCGACCAGGCACACGCCGCGCTCCACCTCCTGGCGTCGCATCCGGCCGATCGCGGCGAGCAGCAGCGGCTCCAGCTCGGCCGCGGCGACAGGCAGCTCACCGTCCACGGCCGAACGGTAGACCAGCGAGATCGGGTCCGACGTCGGCGCGACCTCGGCGAACGCCTCGACGGCCAACGGGGCGATCGCGACGACCAGCGCCAACCGTCCGGCGAGCAGCGCGGCGCCGTGGGTGGCGAGGTGGCCGTCCCACACGTCGAGGGTGCGCAGGTCGCCACCGTTGCGGGCGGACTTGAGCAACGCGGACCGCTGCTTGAGCACCCGGTCGTAGTCGGCGCGCACCGTGGCGTACCGGGGCAGGCGGGCCACGAGCAGGTCGTCGAGGAACCGGCGCCGCTCCGCGGGGTCGCCTCGCACGAGCGTGAGGTCCTCCGGTGCGAAGAGCACGGTCCGCAGGATCCCCAGCAGGTCGCGCGGCTTGGCAGGCGCACGGTTGAGGCGTGCCCGGTTGGCCCTCCCAGCCGTGATCTCGAGTTCGACGCCCAGCTCGCGGCCGTGGTGCACCACCAGCCCGCGCACCACCGCCCGCTCGGCACCGCGGCGGATCAGCGGCGCGTCGGACGCGACGCGATGGGAGCCGAGCGTGGCGAGATAGACCGCGGCCTCCACGAGGTTGGTCTTGCCGACACCGTTGGGCCCGATGAGCACCGTGACACCCGGCTCCAGGTCGAGCTCGGCGTGCTCCCAGGAGCGGAAGTCGGTGACCGCGAGGCGGCTCAGATGCACGCTAGCCCTGGGTCGATCCCGTGCCGGAGCTCGGACCGGCGTGCTCCCCGTCGGTGCCCGACGGGCCGGTCGACCGCACCGCGTGCCCGCCGAACTGCTGGCGCAGCGCCGCGACCGCACGCAGCGCCGGCGAGGAGTCCTGGCGCGAGGAGAACCGCGCGAACAGAGCCGCCGTGATCACCGGGAGCGGGACGGCGTGCTGGATCGCCTCCTCGATCGTCCAGCGGCCCTCGCCGGAGTCGTCGACGTAGTCGTCGAGCTTGCTCAGCGATGCGTCGTCCTTCAGCGCGATGACGAGCAGGTCCAGCAGCCAGGAACGCACGACCGTGCCGCGTGACCAGGCCTGCAGCACCGCGGGCACGTCCGTGACCAGGTCGACCGCGGAGAGCAGTTCGAAGCCCTCCGCGTAGGCCTGCATCAGGCCGTACTCGATGCCGTTGTGCACCATCTTCGAGAAGTGACCGGCGCCGACCGGGCCGGCGTGGGCGAAGCCCTCCTCCCGCGGACCCTGCGGACGCAGCGCGTCGAAGATCGGCACCGCCCGCTCGACGTGCTCCTTCGCACCGCCGGCCATGAGGCCGTAGCCGTTGTCCTTGCCCCAGATGCCGCCGGACACGCCGCAGTCGAGGTAGCCGATCCCCTGCGCGTCGAGCAGGGCGGCGTTGGGGGCGTCGTCGGTGTAGCGGGAGTTCCCGCCGTCGATCACCAGGTCACCGGGTTCGAGTACCTCGGCGAGTGCGGTGACCGTGTTCCGCGTCGGGTCACCGGAGGGGACCATCACCCACACGACGCGCGGGGCGGCGAGGGCGACGGTGAGAGCGGCCAGCGACTCGACGTCGGTGACCTCCGGACGAGGGTCGTAGCCCACGACCTCGTGGCCGGCGGCGCGCAGGCGGTCGCGCATGCTGCCGCCCATCCGGCCCAGCCCGATGAGTCCGAGTTGCACGATGTCGCTCCTGGGTGATCGCTGCCGACGGGGGACGGCCCTGGCCGACGTCGATGTCGGCTCAGCCGGGAAGGCGGACGGGCATCAGCAGGTGCAGGTAACCGGGGACCGGTGCCACGTCGTCCGTGCCGGCCGCAGTATCGCCGCCCGCCTCGCCGTCCGCAGCCCCGGCATCAGCAGAACCGGCGTCCGGCGCGGGCACCGGCCGGACGAGCGCGGGACGGTTGGGGGTGGTGAACGTCAGCTGGGCCCGCTGGGTGTGCAGCGCACCGAGGGAGTCGAGCAGGTAGGTGGGGTTGAACGCGATCGTGAGCGGCGCACCGTCGAGATCGCAGGGCAGTTCCTCCTCGGCGCTGCCGACCTCGTCACCGCCCGCGGCGAGCCGCAGCCCGTCCGCACCGAACTCCATCCGCACCTGGGCGACACGGTCGGTGACTAGGGCGACACGCTTGATCGCCTCCACGAGCATGGCGACGTCCACGGTCGCGGCGCTGGTGTGCTCAGCCGGGATGAGCTGGCGGAACCGCGGGAACTCGGCATCCAGCAGGCGCGTGGTGGCCCGGCGGCCGCCGCCGGTGATGCCGAGCATGCCGTCACCCGCAGACAACGCGAGTTCCACCGTGCCGGCGCCGGCGAGGGTCTTGGCCACCTCGGCCAGTGTCCGGGCCGGGATGAGCACCGCGCTGGACGCGGCGATCATCTCCTCGCCGGGCGTCCAGTCCAGCTCACGGACGGCGAGGCGGAACCGGTCGGTGGCCGCCAGCGTCAGCCGCGAGCCCTCGATCTCCAGCCGGATACCGGTCAGCATCGGCAGCGTGTCGTCGCGACCGGCCGCGACGGCGACCTGTGCGACGGCCTGACCGAGCTCGTCGGCGGGGACGGAGCCGGCGAGCTGCGGCATGGACGGCAGCTGCGGGTAGTCCTCCACCGGCATCGTCGGAAGGGTGAACCGGCTGTTCCCGCAGTTGATCGTGGCGCGCGAACCGTCGACGACGAGATCCACCGGCTTGGACGGCAGCGCACGGGTGATGTCGGCGAGCAACCGGCCCGACACGAGAACCCGGCCCGGATCGCCGATCGTCGCGTCGAGCTCGACGCGCGCGGAGGTCTCGTAGTCGAAACCCGACACCGTGAGCCGGTCGCCGTCCGCGCCCGCGGTGGCCTCGATCAGCACGCCGCCCAGCACCGGGACCGGTGGACGGGCGGGAAGGCTGCGTGCCACCCACGCTGCGGCGTCGGCCAGGACGTCGCGTTCGACCCGGAACTTCATGGCGGGGACCTCTCGCGGTGGCGGTGGCGGCGGCTCGTCGACCGGCTCGTCGGTGTTGGGACGGCCTGCCGGTCAGGACGGCGCCGGACCGGGTTTTCCCGGGCTGACCGGGGGTGGACTCACCGTAGAGCCTCGCAGCTTCGGGTGTCACCCCGGCTGTGTGTCGCCCGATCCGGGCGACGAACGACGTCCATCCACGGGGTTGTTGTTCTTTCAGTTCCCCAACCAGAGATCTACAGCAGTAGTAATAGGGCCTGTGCACAGTGTGGATGGAGCTCGTCTCCCCAGTTCGCACGGTGTGGCGGGGTGTGGATCGACCCGTGGACGGATTGTGGGCAGGTCGTGGCCGCGGTGGACGGGCGACCGGCGGGCAGATCTGTCCACCGGCTGACCACGGGCTGTCCACTGACGACGCACGATCGGTCCACCGGTCGAAAGACGTCCATCCACAGAGTTGTCCCCAGATGTGGGTGGGGCGTGGTCGGCCGTGAACGCCGGGTGACCGGAATCGTCGGTCAGCGGCCTGCCGCCGGTGGCGAGCAACTCACAGTTGTCCCACCCGACACACGGGCGAGGACGCTGCGTGACACCGTCCGGGCGACGGTTCGGCGATCCGACATCACGCTCGGCGACCGGGCGGCTACTGATGGAGGTGGGCCGCGGCACGTCCCGGCTCGGCGTCGGGGCGCGCCCCTCGCCGCACGGCGAACCGGCCCCTATGACTGCCCTGTGACTGCCCTGACCACGGACACGCGTGACGGACGGCGTGTCAGTGCCGGGCGCGCTGCTTGATGCGCGCGGTGAGCTCCTGAACCTGCTCGAAGGTCTTGCGGCGCTGTGCGATCTCGTTGCGGATCTTCTTGTCCGCGTGCATGACGGTGGTGTGGTCGCGGCCGCCGAACGTCTGCCCGATCCTGGGCAGTGACAGGTCGGTGAGCTCGCGGCAGAGGTACATGGCGATCTGGCGCGACTGGGCCAGGGCCTTCGTCTTGCCCGGCCCGCACATCTCGTCCATCGTGATACCGAAGAAGTCGGCCGTGACGGCCATGATCGTCGGTGCCGTGATCTCCGAGGCGCCGGAGTTCGGGATGAGGTCGCGCAGCACGATCTCGGCGAGCTGGGTGTCCACCGGCTGCCGGTTCAGCGAGGCGAACGCCGTCACGCGGATCAGCGCGCCTTCCAGCTCGCGGATGTTGCGCTCGATGCGCTCGGCGATGAACTCCAGCACGTCGCCGGGGACCGCGAGCCGGTCCTGTGCCGCCTTCTTGCGCAGGATCGCGATGCGCGTCTCCAGCTCCGGCGGCTGGATGTCGGTGATCAGGCCCCACTCGAACCGCGTGCGCATGCGGTCCTCGAGCGTCTCGAGGCGCTTGGGCGGCCGGTCGGACGAGACGACGATCTGCTTGTTCGCGTTGTGCAGGGTGTTGAAGGTGTGGAAGAACTCCTCCTGGGTGCCCTCCTTGCCCTCGAGGAACTGGATGTCGTCCACCAGCAGCACGTCGACGTCGCGGTAGCGCCGCTGGAAGGCCACCTTGCGGTCGTCGCGCAGGGAGTTGATGAAGTCGTTCGTGAACTCCTCGGTGGAGACGTACCGCACCCGCATCCCGGGGAACAGCCGCTGGGCGTAGTGCCCGACCGCGTGCAGCAGGTGAGTCTTGCCCAACCCGGAGTCGCCCCAGATGAACAGCGGGTTGTAGGCGCGCGCCGGCGCCTCGGCCACCGCGACGGCCGCGGCATGGCTGAACCTGTTGGACGCGCCGATGACGAAGGTGTCGAAGGTGTACTTCTCGTTGAGCCGGCTCTGCGAGCGGGGAATGACCTGCTCGCCGGCGGGCGTCCCCGAGTAGGTGGGCCACACGTCGGGCGCCCGGCCGACGTGGGTGGGTCCGCCGTTGCGCCCGTGCTCCGCCAGGTCCGCGAGGCCGTCCGTCCCCGTCGGGTCGTGGTCCCGGCCCGACGCGTCCTCGTCGGAACGGTGGGTGGTGTCGGCCCGGCCGTTGCGCGCGTCGTGGGCGTCGGCGTGCTCGCCGGACGGAGACCGACGGCCGTCACCGTTGTGCTGGGACGGGTGGGGCGCGGAGTTCACGCCACCGCGGCCGGGAGGGTCCGGCACCTCGGTGCCACCGGACGCCGCCGAGGCATCGACGACGACCGCGAGGTTGACCGACACCCCGAGATGGCGTCCGAGGGCGTCGCTGATCGGGCGTCGCAGGATGCGTTCGATGGCGTCCTTGGCGAACTCGCTCGGGGCCGCGAGCAACGCGGTTCCGTCGATCAGGCCCAGCGGCCGCGTGAGACGGAGGAAGGCCCGCTGCTGCGGGGACAGGGTCTGCACCCCTGATCCCGCCGACGCTCCCGAGAGGTCGGCGATGACACGATTCCAGACTTTCCCGAGGTCTCCTGGCTGGTCGGCCACCTGTGACTCCCCTCCGGTCGGCGCCCTCGCGGCCGTCCCGCTACCCCACGTGAGGACGGCCATCCCCAGACTTGTCCACACCTGTGTGCAGACCGTACGCAGGTGTGGGCAGTCTGATACGTGCGGCCCCGGAGTGGTCTGCTGCGCGTCGGTCCCCCCGGACCGATCGGTGAGGACGACACGCTAGCGACCGGATTGCGTCGCCACAAGACAGCTGCCCGTGCAAGATCCGTCAGGATGGCGGTGGCCGGGTAGTTTGACCCCCTGTCGAGCGGTTGCGTACCCTGAGGGCGACCGTGTCCGCAAGGCGCGCTGCGTGGTGTCCTCGTGACGCCCCCGGCCCGCACGAGTTCGGGCACGATCGCACCACGTCCGACAGACAGAGCACGACGATCACTGACGGCCCCTTTTCCGCCGTCGACCAGGAGAGCCGACCGTGAGCAAGGGCAAGCGCACCTTCCAGCCGAACAACCGCCGCCGCGCGCGTACGCACGGGTTCCGGCTGCGGATGCGCACCCGGGCCGGGCGCGCGATCGTCGCCGCGCGCCGTGTCAAGGGCCGCGATCGCCTGACGGCCTGATCCGGGCCCCCGGTGTTGCCGGCAGGGTCCCGGCTGACGCATCGGGACGAGTTCGCGGCCGTTATCCGGCGGGGCCGGCGCAGTGGCCGGTCACGTCTCGTGGTTCATCTGCAGCGGTCCGCCGGAGTCCCGACGCCCCGGGCCGGTTTCGTCGTGAGCAAGGCGGTCGGAGGGTCCGTGGTCCGTCATCGCGTGGTCCGGCGTCTTCGGCACCTGGTCGCACCACGGCTGGCGACATTGCCGTGCGACGCGCTCATGGTGGTCCGCGCGCTGCCACCTGCCGCGGGTTCGTCGGCCGCCGAGTTGGCCGACGACCTCGACGCCGGGATGCGCGGAGCATTGCGCAAACTCTCCGCGAGCACGTCGTGATCCTCACCCGTGCCCTGATCGTCCTCATCCGGGGCTATCAACGTTGGGTCTCGCCGGCCCTGCCTCCCAGCTGCCGCTTCTACCCCACCTGCAGTGCCTATGCTGTCGAGTCCCTGCAGGTGCACGGGATCCTGCGTGGCACCTGGCTCACGCTGCGGAGGCTGCTGCGCTGCGGTCCGTGGCACCCTGGAGGTATCGACCGGGTGCCACCTGCCCGCCACACCCGCACCCGCCCGGACCAGGACCACCAGGCCCAGGACCACCACGAGGAGCAAGCGCCGTGCTGAACTTCATCTACTACCCGGTCTCCTTCATCCTCTGGGTCTGGCACAAGGCGTTCGGTTCGATCCTGGGCCCGGACAACGGCATCGCATGGGCGCTGTCGGTGGTGTTCCTCGTCTTCACGCTGCGGACGATCCTCTACAAGCCGTTCGTCAGCCAGGTGCGCTCCATGCGCAAGATGCAGGAGTTCCAGCCCGAGATCGCGAAGCTCCGCAAGAAGTACGCGAAAGACAAGCAGAAGCAAGCTGCGGAGATGCAGCGGCTCCAGAAGGAGCACGGCGTCAACCCCTTGGCCGGCTGCCTCCCGGTGCTCGTGCAGGTGCCGGTCTTCATCGGTCTGTTCCAGGTGCTGCGCAACTTCACCCTGCTCAACGGTGACGGCTCGATGCGCACCGAGAACTACTTCTTCGGCCAGGAGGAGGTCCGCTCGTTCCTCGCCGCCGACTTCCTCGGCGCGAAGCTGGGCTCCTGGCCCCTTCAGGGCGAGCAGGTCCTGCGGGAGGCCGGCACGTCCATCCCGCAGATGCTCTTCGTGATGATCCCGCTGATGCTGGCGGCGGGCATCTTCACCCACATCACCGCGCGCCACTCGGTGGCCCGGCAGACAGCGGCGCAGGGTGACAACCCGCAGACCGCGATCATGAACCGGCTGATGCTCTACGTGTTCCCGATCGGCGTCGTGGTCGGTGCGCCGTTCCTTCCGCTGGCCGTGCTTCTCTACTGGGTCTCCAACAACCTGTGGACCCTCGGCCAGCAGTTCGTCGTCTACCGCCGCATCGACTCCGAGGAGTCCATGAAGCGCGAGCAGGCCGTCGTCACCCGCCAGGCGCTCGCCCCGAAGCCGGGCCAGAAGCCGGAGCGACCCGACGTCGTCGCCGACGAGCCGAACGTGAAGACGCCGGGTGCCAAGCCGGTCACCCGTCCGTCCCGTCCCGCCTCCGCGAAGGGGTCGACCGCGAACGGGTCCGGTTCGAACGGGTCCGGTTCGAACGGGTCCGGTTCGAACGGGTCCGGTTCGAACGGGTCCGGTTCGAACGGGTCCGGCTCGAACGGGTCCGGCTCGAACGGTTCGGCGTCCCACGGCTCGTCCACCGCGAACGGTGCGGCGAGGAAGGCGGCAGGCGCCCGCAGCGGAGGCGGCTCCCGGCCGGCCGCGCGGCGCCCCCGCAAGCGTCGCTGACCACGATCCATCTGTTGTCGCCCGCGTCGGCGACCGCCGCGGTGCCGTACCGGAGTCCGGCTCGGCACCGCACGTTTCGGGAGAGGAGACGCATCGTGCCGAAGACTGCGCAGGAGGGGGCGACCCACAGCCCCGCGGCCGGCAGCCCCGCCGCACCGGGCTCGGGAGGCCCGAGCTCCGGAGCCGAGGGGCCCCGGGCCGGCGGGCCGGCGGTCGCGGAACCGAGCGCCGAGGAGTCGAGCGCCGAGGAGTCGAGCGCTGAGAGGTCGAGCGCTGAGAGGTCGAGCGCTGCCGGGCCGAGGTCCGGCCCCCCGCTCACCGCCGAGCAGCAGTTGGTCCGGGAGGGAGACGTCGCGGGCGACTACCTCGAGCGCCTGCTGGACGTGCTCGACTACGACGGCGATATCGACCTCGACGTCGAGGCGGGCCGTGCCGTGGTCAGCATCGACGGTGGCGAGGACCTCGACAGGCTCGTCGGCGACCGGGGAGCCGTGCTCGAGGCTCTGCAGGAGCTCACCCGACTCGCCGTGCAGCAGTCCTCGGGCAACCGCAGCCGGCTGATGCTCGACATCGCCGGCTGGCGGCAGACACGACGCGACGAGCTCACCGAGCTCGGCACGCGGACGGCCAAGGACGTGCTGGCGTCCGGCGACTCGGCCCGGTTGCGACCCATGACCCCTTTCGAGCGCAAGGTGGTCCACGACGCCGTCGCCCGCGTCAAGGGTGTGTCGAGCGAGAGCGAGGGCGAGGAGCCGAGGCGCCAGGTCGTCGTCTTCCGTGGTGCTTGACGACGCGCCGGCATCCACCGACGTCGGCAACCGCGTTTTCGGCGTCCGCCTGCCCTTGGCCCTCCGCTTCGTCGAGCACCTCACCACCTCCGGGGTCGAGCGCGGGTTGATCGGCCCGCGTGAGGCGGCACGGATCTGGGATCGTCACGTGCTCAACTGCGCTGTGGTCGCCGAGCTCGTCCCCGACGGGTCCCGGCTCGTGGACGTGGGTTCGGGCGCCGGGCTGCCCGGGATACCGTTGTCACTGGCCCGCCCGGATCTCGGCATCGTTCTCGTCGAGCCGCTCGCCCGGAGGGTGGAGTGGTTGCGCGAGGTGATCGCCGATCTCGGCCTCCCCGTCGAGGTGGAACGGGGACGGGCCGAGGAGACGTCGGCCCGACGGCGATGGGAGGGTGCCGACGTGGTGACCGCCCGTGCTGTCGCGCCGCTGGCCCGACTCGCGGGGTGGTGCCTCCCGCTCCTGCGCCCCGGTGGTGTGATGCTGGCGGTGAAGGGTGTGACAGCGTCGTCGGAGATCGAGCGGGACGGTGCTGCGGTTCGCAGGGCGGGCGGTGGACAGGCCCGCATCGAGAGATGTGGATCCGGGATCGTCGATCCCCCGAGCACGGTGATAGTCGTGGAGCGGGTTCGCGGAACCGGCTCCGATCGCGCACGGCGGAAGAGAGGGTGAGCGTGTCCTTCAACGTGTCGGAGCGCGATGTTTCACGTGAATCAACCGGTCCACGTCCAGAGCTGGGTCCACGTACGACGAGCCGGGCCCACGAGACATCGCAACCCGGCTGGACGCCCATCGCCGAGGAGGCGGAACGGGCGGCCCGGGTGTTGCACCCGGATCGGTACGGAATGCCCCGGCCTTCCCATCGCCGGGTCATGACCGTCGCCAACCAGAAGGGCGGCGTCGGCAAGACGACGAGCACGGTCAACCTCGCCGCAGCGCTGGCCATGCACGGCGTCCGCGTCCTCGTGATCGATCTCGACCCACAGGGCAACGCGAGCACGGCGCTGGGGGTCGAGCACCGGCTGGGCACGCCATCGGTCTACGAAGCACTGCTGGGTGAGATTCGCCTGGCCGAGGCCGCGGTCGCGAGCACCGCATCACCGAACCTGCTGTGCGTGCCCGCCACCATCGACCTGGCCGGTGCCGAGATCGAGCTGGTCTCGATGGTGGCTCGCGAGAACCGGCTCAAGCAGGCGCTGTCGCCGCAGACACTGGACGAGCTGGCCGTCGACTACGTGTTCGTCGACTGTCCCCCGTCCCTGGGCCTGCTCACGGTGAACGCGCTCGTCGCCGCGGCCGAGGTGCTCATCCCGATCCAGTGCGAGTACTACGCGCTGGAGGGGCTCGGCCAGCTGTTGAGCAACATCGACCTCGTCCGGGCGCACCTCAACCCGACGCTGCTGATCTCGACGATCCTGTTGACGATGTACGACGGTCGCACGAAGCTCGCCGACCAGGTCACCAACGAGGTCCGCAGCCACTTCGGTCCGACCGTCCTTCGCACCGTCATCCCGCGCAGCGTCAAGGTGTCCGAGGCGCCCGGCTACAGCCAGACGGTGCTCGCGTACGACCCCGGTTCCCGCGGCGCGACGAGCTACGTCGACGCCGCTCGGGAGATCGCCGAACGGGGCGCGGTCATGGACGTCCATGCCGACCGGGGCGGGCGGTGAGTCCGGTGGCCGAGCGCAAGGGTGGGCTCGGACGCGGGTTGGCCGCCCTGATACCCACCGGGGCCGAGGCGCTCGACCTCTCCCTGAGGCCGCCGGGCACCGGGTTCCCCGACTCCGTCCGGCCGGCCACACCGGCCGCCGCACCGGTTCCGGTACCGGTCGCCGGAGCGGTCTACCGCGAGATCGACCTGACCGCGGTGGTGCCCAACCCGCAGCAGCCACGTACGACGTTCGACGAGGAGTCGCTCGCCGAGCTCGAACACTCCATCCGCGAGTTCGGGCTGCTCCAGCCGATCGTCGTGCGGGAGTCCTCCCCCGGCGCGTACCAGCTCGTCATGGGCGAGCGGCGGTGGCGGGCGGCGCAGCGGGCCGGGCTGCAACGCCTGCCCGCGATCGTCCGGCAGACCGGCGACGACGCCATGCTCCGCGATGCGCTGCTCGAGAACATCCACCGCGTCCAGCTCAACCCGCTCGACGAGGCGGCGGCCTACGAGCAGCTACTGGCGGAGTTCGGCGTCACGCACACGGAGTTGGCCGACCGGCTCGGCCGGAGCCGGCCCGTCGTCACCAACACGATCCGGCTGCTGAAGCTCCCCGTGTCGGTCCAGCGTCGGGTGGCCGCAGGTGTGCTGTCCGCCGGACATGCCCGGGCACTGTTGGGACTGGAGGAGGCGGGCCGGCAGGAGGATCTCGCCGCGCGGATCGTGGCGGAGGGGATGTCTGTGCGCGCGACGGAGGAGGCAGTGATACTTCTGCGCCGGGACGTCCCCCCGAAGGCGGGGAAGCCGGCTCGCCGCCTGCCCATGCAGGCGCCGGGACTGCAGAATCTCGCCGAGCGGCTGTCCGACCGATTCGACACGCGGGTCAAGGTGGAGCTCGGTCAGCGCAAGGGCCGCATCGTCGTCGAGTTCGGTTCGGTCGAGGACCTGGAGCGGATCGCCGGAATGATGAACCGCCCGGCGGCGGAGTAGCCCGGTCTCCTCGTCCGCGCCCGGTGGCCACCTCCCGGATCACGTCGGGCGCGGGCGGGGCGCGCACGTCCGGGGTCGGACGCCCGGACTCCGCGATCGTCACCCGCGTGGTTCGCGCCCGACCTTCGGACCGCGGCCAATGTTTCACGTGAAACATGGGCCGGTCCGACGCGTACGTGACACACCCGGTCCGACGTTCCACGTGAAACATCGTCAGCCGCGCGCGACCGCCCGCTCCACCAGCGCCGCGTAGACCACACCGAGATCCGCGCCCGCGGCTCGTACCGCGATCGGCAGGAGTGAGGTCTCGGTCAACCCGGGCGAGACGTTCACCTCCAGTATCTGCACCCGCCCGTCCGCGTCGACCACGGCGTCGGTGCGGGAGACGTCACGCAGACCCAGGAGGCGATGTGCGGCGAGCGCGGCCTCCTCAAGAGTGGCGAGCACGGCAGAACCGAGTCGCGCCGGGCAGTGGAACGTGGCGGCGCCGGGCGTGTAGCGGGCCATGTAGTCGTATACGCCGCCGACCACATCGACCTCCACCGGCGGGAGGACCCGCGGCCCGTCACCGTCCTCGATGACGGACATCGCGACCTCCACACCACGGACGAACCGCTCGGCAAGCACCGTGTCCGCGTACGCGAGGGTGCTGACCATCGCGGCGGGCAGTTCGGCGCGGTCGGTGACGACCTGTGCTCCCAGGGCCGAACCGCCCTGGTCCGGCTTGAGCATCAGCGGCAGGCCGAGGCGGTCGATCATCGCGTCGAGAACGGCCTGCGCTCCCAGCGCCCGGAACGTGGTGTGGGGCAGTGCGATCCAGTCCGGCGTGTCCAAACCGGCGCGGGCCAGCTCCGCCTTGGCGGACGGCTTGTCCCATGCCCGCCGGCACGCCCGCGCCGGGGTGCCCACGAACGGCACGCCGAGCAGTTCCAACACCGCCTGCACGGATCCGTTCTCTCCCTCCCCCCCGTGCAACGCGATCGCCACGGCATCGGGCGGGTCGGTTCGCAGGCGCCCCACGAGCGAGGCGTCCACGTCCCACTCCCGCACCTCGAGCCCGACGCCCCGCAACGCCGACGCGAGGCGCCGCCCGGATCGCAGGGAGACCTCCCGCTCGTGGGAGATGCCTCCGGCCAGTACCGCCACGGTTCGTTCGCTCACCGCGGCCATTCTGCGCCACCGCGGGCCCGCAGGCTCAGGGCGTGTGCGGAGAGGGCGCCTGCGGGCCGTTGCGGCTGGGCGTCGGCCCGACCGCGGGCCGGGCGGGCGTACCGAAGGTGCGCATCACGTCCAGTTCGGCTTCCAGGACCCCCGCAAGGCGCCTGACGCCCTCGGTGATGCGCTCGGGCGTCGGGTAGCAGTACGACAAGCGCAACTGGCTGCTGCCGAGCCCGTCGGCGTAGAAGCCCGTTCCCGACGCGTACGCGACACGGGCCGTGACCGCCCGGGGCAGCATCGCCTTGGTGTCGATCCCCTCGGGCACGGTGAGCCACACGTAGAAGCCGCCGTCGGGCACGTTCCACGTGCAACCGTCGGGAAGGTAGGTCTCCAGCGCGTGCAGCATCGCGTCGCGGCGGTCGCGGTAGGCCTCGGTGAAGGTCTTGATCTGGCTGCGCCAGTCGTGTCCGGCGAGGTAGCGCGACACGATCATCTGGTTGAGGCTCGGCGGGCACAGCGTTGCCGACTCGGCGGCCAGGACGAGCCGGTCACGCACGGCCGGGGGCGCCAGCGCCCAGCCCACCCGCAGGCCCGACGCGAACGTCTTGGAGAAGGAGCCGAGGTACACGACGTCGCGGTCGAGGGAGCGCAGTGCCGGGTACACCCGCCCGGTGAATCCGAGCAGGCCGTACGGGTTGTCCTCGACGACGGCGACCCCGTGTCGCGCGCAGATCTCGAGCACCTCAGCACGACGGTCGACGGCCATCGTGACGCCGGCGGGGTTGTGGAAGTTCGGGATCGTGTACAGGAACTTGGGGGTGATCCCTTGCTGCGCAAGGGTGTGGAGGGCGGAACGCAGCAGCTCGGGTACGAGGCCGTGCTCGTCCATCGCGACGTGGACGACCCGGGCCTGATACGCCGCGAAGCTCCCGAGCGCGCCGACGTAGGACGGGCCCTCGGCCAGCACGACGTCGCCGGGGTCACAGAAGATCCGGGTGACGAGGTCGAGCGCCATCTGCGATCCGACGGTGACGACGACGTCGTCGGGATCGGCCCGGATGCCCTCGAGCGCCATCACCTCGCAGATCTGTTCGCGCAGGGCGGGGACGCCCTGCGCCGACCCGTACTGCAGAGCCACCTGGCCGTCACGGGCGACGAGATCGGCCACCTCGACGGCGAGCGAGTCCAGCGGCAGCGCGGCCAGGTTGGGCATGCCACCCGCGAGCGAGACGACCTCGGGTCGGCTCGCCACCGCGAACAGCGCCCGGATCTCCGACGCCGTCATTGCCGCGGTGCGGGCCGCGAACCGCTCGGTCGGCGCCGGTGCCGCGGGGGCGACGACCGACGGGCGACGGGGCTGGGGCGGCTCGGCCACGACGGACCTCCTGCGTTCCTCGGACGGCACTGGATCAGGATCCGACCGAGTGTAACGCCGATGGTGGAGGTGCCCCGCCCTTCGTCGTGGGCGGGGCACCGGTCGCAGCAACCGGGCTTAACAACGTGGCTGTACCGATCTATGGTGCACATCGTCGGCGCACGGGCGGCGACGACCGATCTCGGCCGCCGGAGGTTGCTCTTGTCCTGGCACGTGGCGGCGCTCACCTTGGACAATCTGGACGATCTGCCCAAGCGGTGCAGAAGGTGCATCTTCTGGGAGCTCTCCGATCACCTCGGTTCGCAGGCATCGGACTTCGGTTCCACGGACCTGGAGAAGGAGGCCTGGGTCTCCGAGGTGCTTCTGGAGTGGGGCTCGTGCGGTCGCGTCGCCTACATGGACGGGGTCCCGGCCGGCTACGTGATGTACGCGCCGCCCTCGGCGGTGCCGCGCGCGGCCGAGATGCCCACCGGTCCGGTCAGCGCCGACGCCGTCCTGCTCACCACGATGCAGGTGATGCCGGAGTTCTCCGGCGAGGGCATCGGCCGGATGCTGGCGCAGGCAGTCGTCAAGGACCTCACGCGACGCGGCGTGAAGGCGATCGAGGTGTTCGGCGAACAGCGCCCCGGAACCGAGCCCGGCTGCCTGATCCCGGCCGACTTCGTCCGCGGTGTCGGGTTCAAGACCATTCGCCCGCACCCGCGCTGGCCGCGCCTGCGGATGGAGCTGCGCTCGGCGATGACGTGGAAGGAGGACGTGGAGGCCGCACTGGAGCAGTTGCTCGGCACGATCACCGTTCCCCTCCAGGCCCCCGCCCCGGTGGTCGAGGTACCGGCCCGGGCCTCCGCGTCGCGCTGAGGCCTGCTCAGGGCACTGTGAGTGCCACGCTGGACGCCGCGGACGGCACGTCCGTCATCTGGTCCCGGCGCTGCCGCGCTCGAACTCACGGGCCAGCACGTCGGAGAACGTGAACGTGCCGGTCGGCGGGTCGTCCTGACCGAGCAGGTACAGCCGCTTGACGCCGACGACGATGCCTTCGGCCACGACGTCACGGAATGCCGGATCCATCAGACGCCGCCGGTCTCCGAGGTTCGTGAGGTAGCCGACCTCGATCCGCACGGTGGGCATCCGCGTCAGGCGCAGGAGCTCCCAGGTGCGGGCCTGGCTGCGGCAGTCCAACATCGAGGTGCGCGTGAGCAGCTCACGCTGGAAGAGCCCGGCGAGTGCCTCGCCGACGGTCGACGAGGCGCCCGAGGGGTTCCCGAAGTGGAACGTGGCGAGGCCCTGCGCGTGCATGCTGCGGTTGGCGTCGGTGTGCAGCGACAACACCAGGTCCGCTCCGGCGCTGTTCGCGAACGCAGCCCGCTCCAGCTCCGTCGGGCAGGTGTGCTCCTGGCGCGACAGCATCGCGTCCATGCCGGTGGCGGTCATGCGCCCGACCAGGCGACGCGCCAGGTCCCACATGAGGTCCGCCTCGGCCACACCGCCTGCGACGACTCCGCGGTCCGGCCCGCCGTGCCCGGGGTCGACCACGATGCGTTTCCCGCGGAGCCGAGGCCCGGCCTGACGCAGCAGCTCCTGCTCGCGCATCAGGTGCGGCCGCCCGCCGGTGACCTTGCGACCGAGCTGCCGCAGCGAGCGCAGGGTGGCCGGCCCGCACAGGCCGTCGGCGACGAGTCCGTACTCGCGCTGGAAGCGGTGCAGCGCGCGTTCGGTCTGCTCGTCGAAGACCCCGCCGGCACGACCGGGGTTGTAGCCGAGCTCCAGGAGTCGTTCCTGGAGGGTGACGACGTCGTCACCGCTCATGGGCGACGAGATCATCAGCGCCAGCATCCTGTCACCCAGGGTCCAGCCGGCGTCGCGCAACGCGCGGAACGTGGCCGGGCCGACGATGCCGTCGGTGATGAGTCCGCGCTGTTGCTGGAAGGCACGTACGGCGTGCTCGACGGCGACGTCGAAGCGGCCGTGACCGGGGAGTCCCTCAGGTTCGGCCAGCAGACCGAACTGCCGTAACCTCGCCCGCACGTCCACGACCGCCGGACCGTTGTCACCTCGGCGCAGCAGCTGCATGCACCCCTCGCTCGTGTCGTCTCGCCGCTGATGCGGCCCGCCGGACAGTGCAGCCGGGACGTCCCGGCCGAGCGTTATTGTGCCCTGCTGCACCCCGACCGACGGACAGTGGGCTCCGCGTGGGCGTGTCCGAGCCGTGATCGGGCCGTGACAGGGCCCGGGGATGTGACAGGGCCCGGGGATGTGACAGGTGACGTGACCCGTGACGTGACGGTGCCCTGCTCCGGACCCGGGGCGGGGCACCGGGTGGCACGTACAACGAGCGGGTCCCGTGCAGGGTGCGCCTCCGCTTCCGCCTGCCTCAGCCCAGGTAGTCGGCGAGGTCCGAGAGCAGCGCGTCCTTCGGCTTCGCACCGACGATCTGCTTGACCGGCTTGCCGTCCTGGAACACGATCATCGTCGGGATGGACATGACCTGGTAGTCGCGAGCTGTGGCCGGGTTCGCGTCGATGTCGAGCTTGGCGACGGTCAGCTTGTCCTTGTGCTTGCCGGCGATCTCGTCGAGCACGGGGGCGACCATCTTGCACGGGCCGCACCAGGCCGCCCAGAAGTCGACGACCACGGTCTTGCCGCTCCGGAGAACGTCCGCGTCGAAGGTGTCGTCGGTGACGTCGATGGTGTTCTTGGCCATGATGATCTCCGGTTCTCGATGGTCTTCGGGACTGCTCAGCGGCCGAAGGTCCGGTGTGTGGGCGTCCGGCCGGTGGATGGGCTCAGTGCGTGACGGCGGCGACCTGGTCGGAGGCGTGGCCGTAGCCACCGCCCACGAGCTCGGTGTCGATCGGTGAGTCGGCGAGCCAGCGTTCGGCGTCGATCGCGGCCGAACAGCCCGACCCGGCCGCCGTGACGGCCTGGCGGTAGGTGTGGTCGACGAGATCGCCGCAGGCGAACACACCGGGCACGGCCGTGCGCGTCGTCGGGGACTCCACCCGCACGTAGCCGCCCTCGTCGGTGTCGACCTGACCGCGCACGAGCACGCTGCGCGGGTCGTGTCCGATCGCGACGAACATGCCGGTGACGTCGAGCCTGCTCCTCGCACCGGTCTGCGTGTCACGCAGCGTCAGACCGGACACGCTCCGGTCACCGAGCACCTCGACGACCTCGACGCCTGTGACCCACCGCATCTTCGGGTCGTTCCGCGCGCGCTCCTCCATGATCCGCGAGCACCGGAACTCGTCGCGGCGGTGCACGATCGTGACGGATCTCGCGAAGCGGGTGAGGAACGTGGCCTCCTCCATCGCGGAGTCGCCACCGCCGACGACGGCGATGTCCTGGTCGCGGAAGAAGAACCCGTCGCAGGTGGCACAGGAGCTGACGCCCCGGCCGAGCAGCTCCTGCTCACCCGGCACGTCGAGGTAGCGGGCCGCGGCACCCATCGCCAGGATGACGGCACGGGCGCGATGGGTGACACCGTCGACGACGACGGTCTTGACCGCGCCGGTCAGCGAGATCTCCTCTACGTCCTTGGCGCGCAGCTCGGCGCCGAACCGCGTGGCCTGGCCCCGCATCTGTTCCATCAGCTCGGGGCCCATGATGCCGCCGGCGAAGCCGGGGTAGTTCTCGACCTCGGTGGTGGTCATCAACGCGCCGCCGTACTGGGTGCCCTCGAACACCAGCGGCCGGAGCTGGGCGCGGGCCGCGTAGACCGCTGCCGTGTAACCGGCGGGTCCCGACCCGATGATGATCAGCTCTCGCACCTCGTCGGTGGTCAACTGCTGTCCTCCCTCTCGTCCGTACGGCCTCTACAACACGATCTCAGGGACCCGCATTCCGACCTGATCCGGGCCGACGACGAGGTGATCCGGCTCACCTTTCGACGCGCTCGCTCAGGAGCAGCTCACCGCCGTCCGCACTGCAGGTCGGGTCGACGGCGACGATATCGACGTCGAAGTCGCCTCTCCGGCCGCTACCGAGGACGAGCAGCACGGCGGGGCGCCCGTCGAGCAGGACCCGGCGGCCACCGATCAGTGGGGCGTCGGGCGCGACGCCGGGTGGCGCGACGACACGCAGGCACCCGACCCGGCGGGTCGGGTCGGCCAGTTCGCCCGTGTCGCGGACGCCGAACGCCGCTCGTCCGGCGGCGGCGAGTTCGACGCCCGTGACGGACGGCAGCGGCGCCAGGTCGGGCTGCGCGCGCAACACGGCGGCGGCGAGTACGGCCAGCAGCAGGACGGCGGCCGCCGCCGCGGGTCGGAGCGCACGTCGGCGGTGCGGGTGGGGTCGCTCGGTGCGCCGTCCGTTCGACGGGCCGTGCGGCCCCGGCCCGTCGGGCCGACCCGGAACCGGCCGTGGGATCCGGGCCCGATGTATCCGCCCACCGTCCGGTCGGGTCGCCTCCACCGAGGCGTTCTCCGGGGGCGCCCCGCCCGCGGCGGCGTGCAGGGCCGCGGCCCAGCGCGCCGCGACCGCGGGCGGTACGGGAACGGGGGGCAGCGCGGCGAGCTCGGCCCGGGTGGCGGCGAGGGCGTCGAGGGCGGCGCCCGCCGTCGGGTCGGCCCGGGCGGCGGCCCGGACCCGGCGGGCCCGCTCGGCGTCGAGCAGCCCGGCGTCGAGGTCCGCGAGCAGGTCCAGGTGGGGCCGGTCGGTGGTCATGAGTCCTCCTCGCGCAGGTGCCCGAGCAGCACGGCCAGCCGTGCGCGGCCGCGCGCGCACCGGCTCTTCACCGTGCCGACCGGCACCTCCAGGATCTCGGCCGCCTCTGCCACCGGGCAACCCTGCATGTCGACGAGCAACACCGCCAGCCGCTGCTCGACGGTAAGCTCCAGCAGCGCGTCGTCGACCGCCATCCGGGTGGCGAGCTCGGTGGCCGGGTCGGACCGTCCGCCGGGCTGGTCCGTGTCGAGCAGCGTGACGGTGGGCCGGCGCCGTTCGAGGCGGATCCGGTCGATGCAGGCGTTCACGACGATGCGGTAGAGCCACGTGCGCACCGACGCCTCGCCGCGGTAGCTGCCCGCCCACCGGAAGGCGGCCACGAGAGCCTCCTGCACCGCGTCGGCGGCGTCCTCGGGATGGTCGAGCGTCCGGACGGCCACCTTCCACATCCCGTGCGTGTAGCGGCCCGCGAGCAGGCCGAACGCATCACGGTCACCGGCCCGGTGGGCCGCCATCAGCTCTGCGTCGGTGAGGGCCGGGCACACCGGCACGAGGCTAGGCGGGTGACCGCCGGCCCCGTGGGCGTTCGGGAGAACTCGTCGTTCAGGCGCCGGCGCGCCGGAACTCGATCTCGTCGATCTCGGTGCTGAACTCGCCGTTGCCGCCGCCGAGTTCGCTGACCCACACCAGGACGTGGGTGAGGGGCTGGCTCCCCGCGAGCGAGATCTGTGTGTCGCCCCCCGCGCCGAGGGGGGAATCCTTGATCGGTGTGGTCTCCTCGAACGCGGCGTCCGCCTTGGGGGACGCCCGGACCTCGACCACCGAACCCGCGCTCGGCGAGTCGACGGTGAGCGAGGAGAGCTGCACGGCCGAGGCGAACGACACCATGATCCCGATACCGGGTTTGAGCGCGGGGAACTGCTGCCGGTAGGTGACGGTGCGCCACCCGCTCTCGCGGTCGCCGTCGATGACGCGGGAGACGCGGCCCGCGTTGTCCCGGTCGCCGACCTCGTCGTAGACCTCCACCCCCGCGACGGCCGCGACGCCACCCTCGGCGGCGGAGCCCTCCTCGGGTGGCGCGTCGGACGGGCCGACCGGGCCGTTCACGACGATCCGGGGGCCGTCACCCTCGGAGAAGATCGCACCGACCTGCACCCCGACGAAACCGAGCACGGAGACCACGCCCAATGCGAGGGCGGAGAGACCAAGGAGCAGGTTGCGCCGGCGGCGGGGGTCGGCCCGGGCCGGGGCCCGGCCCCTGTCCTGCCACACGTCACCCGGCCCGGACGGGACGCCGTCGGGCACGGGGGGGAACAGGGCGCTGCGGTCGTCCTCCTCGACGACCTCGGTGAGCAGGGTGCGCACCGCGGCGGCGGTGTGCACGTGCCCCGCCGCGTCGGAAGGACCGAGGGTGCCCACGGTGAGGGTGTCGAGCTCCATGGGGACGCCGGGGCGCTGGGCCGAAGGGGGCGGCGGGGCACCACCGGGGGCGCGGTCGGCGGTGGCGAGCCCGGCGCGGGCGGCGTCGGCACCCGAGAGGGGCCAGCGTGAGGTGAGCAGGGTGTAGAGCACGGCGCCGAGCCCACGCACGTCGTCCGCGGGGGTGATGTCGGGGCGCGGAAGCGCGAACGAGAGCCGCGCACGCCCGTCGGCGGTGATGCGGACGCGCTGGGGGTGGTCGCAGCCCAGCACGAGGCCGTGACGGTGGGCCTCCTCGGCGGCCGCGGCCAGCGGGGCGACGGCCCGTGCGGCGGCGAGAGGTTTGATCATCCCGTCTGCGATCACCTCGGCGAGGCTGCGACCGGGGACCCATTCGGTGACGGCCACGCCGAGGACGTCCGTCGGCACTCCTGCGTGGCCGGGGGCGAGCACGTCGAACAGCCGTGCGCAACCGTCGTGTTCGAAACTGCCCGAGCGAAGGGCGCGGACGACCATCTCACCCGCCCGGGTGGAGCCCGTGGGGTCGTCGCCGCCGACCGCGCCGTCCTCACGTTCCAGCCTGCGCAGGATGCTGAGGGCGACGTCGCGGCGCAGGATGGTGTCCTCGGCGCGCCAGAACTCGGCGCCCGCGGCCGTGTCGGAACCGACACGTGTGCGCAACCGGTACCGCCCCCCGAACACGGTGCCCGCGGTGATGCTCGGCGTGGTGCTCGGTGCGGAGGCGGACATCGCGGACAATTCCGGGCGATGTTGCCGCTCGGGCACGGGAGCCGCGGCTGCTGCGCCGTCGTTCGCGGGAGGTGCGTCCGTCCGGCGCGGTGTGACCGCCCCTGACGGCCGGCTCGCCAGCTCACTCACCGATCCGACCTCCCCGGGGGACACTCTCCGCTCCGGCCCCGCCCTGCGGCGAGCCTACGTCAGTGACCCGCTCGACGCCGAGGGCCGGCCCGGTCGACGAGGCGTTCGATTCGGCGCAGCAGCGGGTCCACCTCCCGGACGCCTGACAGCCACGCGCCGGCCAGGGTGAGGGGGGCGGCGACGGTCAGGGCCACGACGAGCTGGAGCCAGGCGCGGGCCAGTGGGGCGAGTCCGTCGAACGGGCCGGCGAGCAGGGCGACCACGCCGAACGCCATCAGGGTCGCCACGACGGACGTCACGAGCATTCGTCCGATGGTGCGGAGCATGTCCCGGGTCGGGACGGCCCCGAGCCGGCGGCGGAGCAGGATCTGCCCGAGCACGGCGCCCGCGATGAATGCGGCGCTGTTCGCCGCGACCAGGCCGAGCACCACCTGCTCGGGGGGCAGCAGCACCGGGCACAGCAGGAGCAGCGGGATCTTGATCCCGATGGTGACGAACTGGATCAGCGTCGGCGTGCGGCTGTCGGTCATCGCGTGGAACACCCGCATCTGCAGGGTGGTGATGCCGTAGGGCAGTAGGCCGAACGCCGACACGGCGAGTGCGGCACCGAGCTGTCGGGCGTCGTCGAGGTTCGCTGCGCGCAACCCGAACAGTGCGGTGCCGATCTGCGGGCCGAACGCGGTGAACAGGGCCGAGACCGGGATCAGGAGTACCGCGAGCAGCCGGCTGCCCAGCGAGAGGTCGGCGACGACGTCGGTGTAGCGGCCCTCGGCGGCGGCTCGGCTCATGCGCGGCATCAGCGCCGTGAGCAAGGAGACCCCGAGCACTCCGTAGGGCACCTGCAGCAGCAGCCACACGTTCGCGTAGATGGCGACGGCGGCACTGTCGGAGCCCGAGGCGATCCGGATGGTGACGAGGAGGCCGGCCTGACCGATGAGCACGTAGACCACGACCCACAGCGCGAGCCCGCCCGCCTGCGTGAGGCGGCGGTCCCAGCCCCATCGCGGCCGGTAGCGGAACCCGGCCCGGCGCACCGCGGGCAGCATCGAGGCGGCCTGAACGATGATGCCGAGGGTCGTGCCCAGGCCCAGGACCAGCAGTTTCGGACCGCCCAGCTGTGCCGGGTCGAGGCTGATCTCACCCGGTACCAGCGCGAAGACGATCAGCACGACGAGAACGACGAGATTGTTGAGCACCGGCGCCCAGGCGAACGCCCCGAACGCGCCGCGGCTGTTGAGGATCGCGCCGAGGAGCGCGCTCATGCCGAAGAAGAAGATCTGCGGCAGCAGCAGGTACGCGAACGCGGTGGCCAACGCAGGATTCGCTGTCTCGGTAATGTTCGAGCCGAGGTAGAGCCGCGTGAGCAGGGGCGCGGCCAGCATGGCGGCGGTGGTGGCGAGCAGCAGCGCCACCCCGGCCAGGGTGAGGAGCTTCCTCGTGTACGCCTCGCCACCGTCGGCGTCCTCGGTCTGCGACCGCACCAGCAGCGGGACCATCACGCTGGTCAGCACCCCGCCGATCAGCAGCTCGTAGACGATCAGCGGGAGCGTGTTCGCCACGGTGAAGGACGAGTTGACCACGCCGAGGGTCAGCACCGTGACCAGCGCGACCTGACGCAGGAAGCCGGTCACCCTGCTCACCAGACTGGCCACCGCCATCAGTCCGCTGGAGCGGCCCAGCGACCGCTCGGCCCGCTCCGGGACGATCGGGATCTGCTCGGTCAACGCGTCACCGGGCGGGTCCCTGGGAGGGAGCGGTGCTCCGCGGCCGATGGGAACGCCGTCCGGCCCGCTCATGGACCCGGGACGCCCGACCCGGCCGGGTCCGGGGGCCGCGGGACGGGTCTGCGGTGCGACAGGTGGCTGGACACCGGGCCGGTGGCCGTCGGGTCTGCGACCCCTCTGCGGTCCAGCGCCGTGTGGTCCTTGGCGGTGCCGTCCTGCGCCGTCGGGCCCGGGGCCGTCGGGCCCGGTGCGGCGGGGTCCTGCGCCGTGGGGTCCTGCGCCATGGGTGTCTGCGCCGCGGGTGCCTGCGCCGGGAGCTGCCCGGTCGGGACGAGGTCCTCGGGCGCCGGGAGGTAGTCGGCGTTCCGGGCCGGCCGGCCGTTGGGCGGGCCGTCGAACGGGGACCGGGCGGGGGCCGCCACCGCCATCGGGCGGCGGGGGCCCGGGGAGGGGCGGCGGGGCGGGGCGTCGGGCGGGGGGAGGGCGGGGAGCGGGTCCGCCGGGGAGCCCCTCATCGGGCCGCGGGGCCGCTCGCCGCGGATCCTGCGCAGGATCCGGCGGGCGACCAGCACCACGAGCATCACGCCCGCGCTCGCCGTCAGCCATACGGTGATGGTGCCGTAGGCGGTGGACCGCACGCGCAGGCGGCTGGGCGGACCGAGCAGACCGCCGTCCGGTGTGCGGACGGCCGCGGCCACGGTGAACTGGCCCGACCGTGTGACCTCGGCATCCACGGACACCTGCCGACGGCCCAGCGGGGGGATCTCCAACGGCGCGATCGGGGCCACCCGGAGTCCGGCGGTGCTCGCGACGTCGAGCTGGACGCGCACGGTCACCGGGAGTCCGTTGGCGACCGTCAGCGGCAGCGGAGCGGTGGACGTACCCAGCGAGTACGGGCTGGGGGGTTCCAGCACCCGCACGGCGGCCCGCAGGTCGGCGACCCCGGTCGCTCCCGTCTTGGCGGCGTCCCGGGACAGGTCAGGTTGCCCGCGCCGGGCGACGGAGGCGGGCCGGACCAGGCCCTGGAGCAGCGGTGCGAGCACCTCGTCGGCCCCGATCCCCACACCGGAGCCGTCGACCATGGCCGATCGCAGATCGGTGAGGCTGTCCGAGGTGGCGCGGATCGTGGTGATCACCGCCGTCGGGATCTCCCGACCTCCCGCGTCGAGCGGGTAGACCGGCGGCCGGGCCGGGGTGCCCGGCGGCGGTCCGGCGGTGAGCACGTCGTCGAGTCCACGGGGGCTGAGGCGGCCGGCGTCGAGGAGCTGCCCGGCCGCCGCGAGCAGTGCCGGGGCTCCGGCGGCCCAGTCGTGCGGTGGTGCGAGGACGAGGGGCGCGCCGTCCGTGGTCGACGTGGTGGCGGCGCGGAACGCGAGCGTGCCGATCGCGTCCTGAGTGGCGAGCGGGGTGCCGGTACCGGCCGGCGAGCTCGCCGACGCGGCGCTCCCGGCACGGGCATCAGGAATGTCCGTGCTGGTCGGGCCGCTCATGGCGAGCGCGAGCAGCGGGTCGGTCAGCACCGCGAACTGCGAGGTTGGGCCGCCCGCGATCGGTACCGCACCCGCGGCGGGCCGGGTGCGACCCGGTTCCAGGCCGTCGGCGGAGAGCACCAGGGCACGGGTGCCGGCCGCGGAGACCACCTCGAGCGTCGGTGCGTCGACCAGGCCGTCCGCGGGCCAGGTGACGTCGGGCACGAGCGGGGTCTGCAGAACGGTGGCCAGCACCTCCCGTCCGTCGGAGACGGCGGCGGCGGCGGTGTCGCCGAGACCGCCGCGGGTGAGGGCGACGAGGTCGGCATCGGCGTAGGGCAGGGCGATGACGCACCGGTCGCGGGCCAGGCCCATGAGCCGCTCCAACCACGCGCGTGCCGCCTCGGACCCGGTACCGGGCGTCGGAACACCGCCCGGGACCGCCACCTGGTAGCTGCCGCGCATGTCCGCGGCCGTCTGGGCCAGGTCGGGATCGACGGCGAGACACAGGGCGTTGCGGACCGGCGATCCCGCGGGCGCGTGGTCCTCCACCGCGGAGAGCAGCGCGTCGAGCCTGCCGCCGGGAGCGAACGACGTGGCGAGCCCGTCGTCGGCGAGGAGGGTCTCACCGAGCACCGTGGAGATCCGGCGGGGGGTGTCGGTGATCGGGTAGAGCAGCGAGAACGGGGTGGCCGCCGGCTCCTCCTGCGCCGGGCCGGGGAGCGACAGCACCGGAAGCAGCAGCCGGACCGCCGCGAGCCGGGCCCGGTCCCCGCCGCGCGGCACGCCGTTGACGTTGACGAGCAGTTCGTGGACGCCGGTGCGCACCAGTGCGAGACTCGCCTGTGGGTCTCCGCGGAGCGCGACGGTGAGCCGCACCGGTGCCGTACCCCCCGGTGGGAGGCTGCCGGCCACCGGGACGAACTGGGGTGCGACCGCATCGGTGGGCGCCGTGCCGCCGAGCGCGTCGCGCAGTTCGCCCTCGGTCTCGAGCGGGTCACCGCGCTGTACACGGACGACCAGGTCCTCGACCGGCGTGTCACCGGTGTTGGTGAGCGTGCCGGTCACGGTGAGCGCGCCGGGTCCGCCGGTCGTGACGACCCGGGGGGCGATGTCGTCGAGCTCCAGGCGCAGCGGGCCGCCCGTGTCCGCGACGGGCGGTGTCGCGAGCGCCGGACCGCCGAGCAGCAGGCCCGTCAGCGTCAGCAGGATGATCGCGACCATGACCGACGCCCTGGTCGCCGGCCTCACGCGGTCTCCGCCAACAGCTCGGTGGCGCGCCGGATCAGCCGGCGCTCGTCGGCGTAGGCGAGCCGGGACTCGAGCTCGGCCAGCGGTACCCAGGCGACCTCTGCGACCTCGACGTCCTCGTCGGAGAGCTCACCGCCGAGTGCGCGCAGGAGGAAATGGTGCACGGTCTTGTGCACACGGCGGTCCTCGACGACGAACCAGAAGTCGATGGTGCCCAGGGGTGCGACCACGCGGCCGATGATGCCGGTCTCCTCCTCCACCTCACGCACCGCCGTCTCCTCGGCCGTCTCACCGGCCTCGATGTGGCCTTTCGGCAACGACCACAGCATCCGGCCGCGCCGGTCGAGCCGCCCGATCACGGCGGCGGCGCCGGAGACGTGATCCACGACGAGCCCACCGGCCGACGTCTCGTCGACGGTGCGCAGCCGGCGACGTCGGTCCGTCGGGCGCCCCGCGCGGCGCCCGCCCGAGCGGCCGCGGGAGGTGGACATGGGGCGATGGTAACGAGCGGGTCGCAAGCGGCGCGGACCGTCGCGGTGCGCGTGTCCCCCGGCTGTGGTGCATCCGCGTCGCCGAGCCCCGGTCGGACAACTACAATAACGTGCCGTGTCCGCAACTGCTCTGGCCGCCGGATCCACCGGGCCCACCGCTCCCCCCGATCTCGTGCGCGCGCAGGAGGATGCGGTGGTGCAGATGGTGCGGATCCCCGAGGTCGCCGAGGAGCTCGCCGCGCGTTTCTCCGCGGCGGGGCACCGGCTGTTCCTGGTGGGCGGCAGCGTTCGTGACGCGCTGCTCGGGCGCGACTCCGACGATCTCGACTTCACCACGGACGCCCGCCCCGACGCCGTGCTGGCGGTCCTCGCCGGCTGGGCCGACGCGGTGTGGGACACCGGTATCGCGTTCGGCACCGTGGGCGCGCGTCGTCACGGCGTCACCGTCGAGATCACCACCTTCCGCGCGGACGCCTACGACCGCCTGACGCGCAACCCCGTCGTCGCCTTCGGGGACACGATCGACGACGACCTGGTGCGGCGTGACTTCACCGCCAACGCGATGGCCGTCGAGTTGACCGACGCCGACGAGGCGCGCTCCACCGTTGCGTCGCGCACCGGGCGCCGGTTCGTCGATCCGCACGGTGGGCTGGCGGCGCTGGCCGCGGGCGTCCTGGACACCCCGGCCACGCCCGAGGAGTCGTTCGCCGACGACCCGCTGCGGATGTTGCGGGCCGTGCGTTTCGTCTCCCAGCTCGGGTTCACACCCGCCCCACGCGTCGTCGAGGCCATGACAACGATGGCCGGTGAGCTGGCCCGGATCACGCGGGAGCGCGTGCAGGTGGAGCTGTCCAAGCTGATCCTGGGGGAGCACCCGCGCCGGGCCGTCGAGCTGATGGTCGACACGGGGTTGGCGGACCACGTGCTGCCGGAGGTGCCCGCGATGCGGCTGGCCATCGACGAGCACATGCAGCACAAGGACGTCTACACCCACTCGCTCGTCGTGCTGGAGCAGTCGATCGATCGGGAGGAGCCCGGGAAGCCGGATCTCGTGCTCCGCCTCGCCGCCCTGCTGCACGACATCGGCAAGCCCGACACGCGGCGCCGGGAACCCGACGGGCGGGTCAGCTTCCACCACCACGAGGTGGTCGGCGCGAAGATGGCACGCAGGCGGCTGCGCGAGCTGCGGTACCCCAAGTCGGTGATCGACGAGGTGGGCCAGCTGGTGTTCCTGCACCTGCGCTTCCACGGGTACGGCAACGGCGAGTGGACCGACTCGGCGGTGCGCCGTTACGTCACCGACGCGGGCCCGCTGCTGGACCGGTTGCACGCGCTGGTCCGCTCGGACTGCACCACCCGGAACCGGCGCCGTGCCACCGCCCTGCAGCGCAGCTATGACGGGCTGGAGAACCGCATCGCCACCCTGCGGGAGCAGGAGGAGCTCGACTCCATCCGTCCGGACCTCGACGGCAACGCGATCATGACCCTGCTCGGCATCCCGCCGGGCCCCCTGGTGGGCAGGGCCTACAAGCACCTGCTGGCCGTCCGCATGGAGCAGGGCCCCTTGGGCGCCGAGGCGGCGGAGGCGGAGCTCCGGCGGTGGGCCGCCGAGCAGTAAGCGGTCAGGCGGTGGTGTGGCGGTTGCGGCGGAGCTGGGCGTCGTGGGCCAGCAGCCCCAGGACGTAGAGGGCCGCCGCCGCTGCGAGCAGCCCCGGTGCGAACCCGTCGGGAGGGCTGAGGAACGCGGTGACGGACACGGCGAGGACGTAACCCACGTTGAACACGACGTCGTAGAGCGCGAACACGCGGCCCCGCACCTCGTCGCCCGCCTCGCTCTGGACCGCGGCATCGGTGCAGAGCTTGACGATCTGCCCGGCCCCGGCGAGCACGAACGCCGCCACGAGTACGGCAGGGGCACTGAGCAGCGCGGCCACGGCGAGTTGGGCGACGGTGGCCGCCACGAGCGCCACGCGCACCGTCGCGGCCCGTCCCCAGCGGCGGACCGTCCACGGGGTGATCAGGGCCGCGGACCCCAGCCCTGCCGCCGCCAGCACGACGGCCTGACCGACCCCCGCGAAACCGGACCGGACCGGACCGGCATCGGTGAAGGCGTAGCGGAACAGCAGCAGCGTGAGCAGCGTCGTGATGCCGAACGCGAGCCGATGGGCGGCCAGGGCCAGGAACGACGCGGTGATCGAGGGGGTCGCCATCGTGGCTCGGGCGCCGTCGGCGAACCCGTGCAGGACGGTGACGACGGGGCGTCCGTGGCCGGCCCGGTCGGGGCCCAGCGCGCCACGCCGGAAACCGGAGGCCAGCGCTGCGGCCAGGAGCAGCCCGACGACCGGCGCGAGGGTGGTGATCGCCGAGCCGATGTTCCCGGGGCCGACCAGCTCGCGCAACCCGATTGCGGACGCGCCGCCGAGCGCGGCGACCCCCGAACCCACGGTGACGGCCAGGGTGTTCGCCTCCACGAGATACCGGCGTGGGACGACGTGCGGCAGCGCCACCGACAGCCCCGACAGCGTGAACCGGCTCAGCCCGGCCACGACCAGCGCGCCGACGTAGAACCCCGGCCCGTCGACACCCGCGTACACGGTGGCGGCGACGACGACGACGAGCGCGGCTCGCATGAGGTTGGCCAGGACGAGGACCCGGCGGCGGTCCCAGCGGTCGAGCAACGCGCCCGCGAAGGGGCCGATCACCGAGTAGGGCAGCAGCAGGACGGCCAACCCGGCAGCCACGGCGAGCGGGTCGGCCTGGCGCTCCGGGTTGAACAGGACCGCACCTCCGAGCGCGGCCTGGAACATGCCGTCACCCCAGTGCGTGGTGAACCGGACGGCCAGCAGGCGCCCGAAGCCGGGGGTGCGGATCAGGTGGGCGACACCGAGTTTCCCGGTGTCCGCGGCCCCGGATGCGGACGTGCCGGTGGGCCCGTCCGGTATCGGGGCTCCCGGTGTCGGCACGGGGCCACGCTACGCGGCCCGGCGGGTGCGACGATGGACGTGTGGTGGACGACCGCCCCGGTGCCGGGCCAGCTGACGGGTCCGGTGTGACACCCGGCAGCCTGCTCGTGGCGGCACCGGGACTCCTCGACGCCAACTTCAGGCGCACGGTCATCTACATGATCGAACACCGGGACCGGGGCAGTCTCGGCGTGGTGCTGAACCGGCCCAGCGAGGTGCCGGTCCGGGACGTGCTCCCGTCGTGGGCGCCCCTGTCGTCGCGTCCGGACGTGTTCATCGGTGGCCCGGTGGAGGCGGAGACGGCCCTGTGCCTCGCCGCCGTACGCACCGGCCACGATCCCGCGTCGCTCCAGGGTCTGGTGGCGGTGCGCGGCCCGGTGGCACTGGTCGACCTGGACGGCGACCCCGTCGCTCTCGGCCCGCGCCTGCGCGGCCTGCGGGTCTTCACCGGATACTCGGGCTGGGACGCAGGTCAGCTCGCCGAGGAGATCAAGCGGGGGGACTGGATCGTCGTCCCTGCGCTCCCCGACGACGTGCTCGACCGCCGTGACACCGGCCTGTGGGGCCAGGTACTGCGCCGCCAGGGCATACCGCTGGCACTGCTCGCGACCTGTCCGTCCGACGTCAAGCACAACTGAGCGCGGACCGACCCGACGGTGGCGCGCCGCGCGGCGCCGATCGGGCGACCGCAGCCCGGTCACTCCGCCGGGGTCGGCTCCCCGGCCCGAGCCCCGTCCCCGGCCCGAGCCCCGTCCCCGGTCGGTTCCCCGCCCGGGCGGCAGCCCGCCACCAGCCCGCAGCCGGCGCAGGACCCGGTACAGGCCTGGGCAGGCGCGTCGTCGGTGACGGCAACGGCCGTCCGGTCTCCCACCGCTCCGCCGAACCCGCCGATCACGAGTGTCCCCACCGAGCTCACGGCGAGTACGACCCACCCGAGTGCACCGTCCGCACCGGCGAGCAACACCGCCCCGCCCGCTGCCGCGATCGCACCCGCCGCGCCCAGTGGCGCCGCCGCAGCCCTGTTCGCCGTCGCGAAAGCGGCGTCGGAGCGCAGCGTCGCGGACGTCCTGACGCCGAACCAGCGGTTGCGACGCAACCGGGAGCGCGCGCCGAGAACGGCGACGGCGAGCAGGACGACACCGGCCAGTACGAGCAGCGAGCCGAGCACCAGACGCAGCAGCAGGGGCACCCCGTCAGGGTAGGCGAACCCGGTCGCCCCACCCCGGCGAGCGGGATGGGCGCCGACGTCGGACGGAGTCGCTGAGCGGGTTCGCCCGGTGGGCCGGGGGCCACAGGTGCGGTCCTCCGGGGCTGCTCGGCCGCTTCGCAAGCGGGGGGTAGTCAGGGTTGACCTGTGTGAGGTCCCGAGTAGACGACGGATGTCAGTCAATGCTCCGTCCGTGCGCCAGCTCGTCACAGTCCGAAGTCGCCGGACGGACCGATTGGGCCGATGTGATGGTGGTAGGCGGACTGCCGCCGAACAGTGTGGAGAGCTGGCAGTGTCCTGCGCGCATCGTCCCGCCCCACAACGGAGGAACGCATGACCGTCGGAATCCGCGAGCTCACGAGCCAGCAGCAACGAGCGATCGAGTCCAACTTCACCCGCAACGGCACGCTCTACGTCAGCGACGACGTGCACTCCATGCTCGACTGCGCATCCACCTGGGACGTCGGAATCCCGCCGGTCGCCCAGGCCGCGCCGCACCCCGACGCGCTGCTCGGTATCGCGGCGGATGGTGTCCTGCGCGAGGAGTTCTTCGGCGGCCTGTACTTCAACCGGACGATCCACCGCCAGGCGATGGTCGATCCTGTCGGGTTCGAAGTGTTGCGCAGCCTCGCCTCCACGAGCAGCCGGTCGACCAACGGCCTCGTGGAGGCACTCCGGCCGCTGCATGGTGGTGCTGCGGTGACGGCGGCTGTTGCCGACCTGGTGGCAAGTGGTGTTCTGGTCGAGGGTGCGCGGGCCGACGTGCGGTACATCGAGGCGAACGACCTGGCCAAGGCTTACCTCCAGGCCCCGACGATCGTCGAGGCCGAGCTGACGTACGGCTGCTTCCGGGCGTGCCGTCACTGCGCGTACTCGTCGTCCCCCACGGCGTCCACCGACGACGAACTGTCGGTTACGGCATGGGCCGACGTGTTCGCCAAGCTCGCGGACGCCGGGGTGTTCGTCATCCAGCTCACGGGCGGCGACCCTCTGTTCCGGTCTGACGCCTTCGACATCGTTGAGGCGGCCGACCGCGCCGGACTCAGCGTGTACGTCCGCAGTGACACCGTCGCTCTGACCGACGAGAACCTCGATCGGCTCCAGGCGCTCGACAACCTGTGGCACATCGGTACCAGCATCGATGGTGCCGACGAGGTGACACACGACTGGATGCGCGGCAAGGGGGCCTTCGCCACCCTGGTCGAGCGGATGACCCGCCTCGCGGAGCGTGGCGTGGCGGGTCGCGGCCGGGGCCACCCTGCACCGGTCCAATGCCGCGACGGTGCAGAAGATCGGCCGAGTCGCCGTGGAGAACGGTGCCCGCTGGTACGACATCGGTTTCCTCAGCCCGGTCGGACGCGGAACGGCCCTCGCGCCGATGGTGCTCGACGAGGGTGGTGTCGGTGCTGCGCTGGATGCCTATCTGGCCGGAGCTGCGGGCGGACTCTATGAGCCGAGCCACGCCCACTACGGGCGCCGGATCGGCCGGGACGAGCCGTTCGCGGACATCGAGCCGCTCGTCGCAGCGTTCCCGTACGTGACCGAATGGCCGTGGAGCAGACTGCGGATCTCGCCTACCGGTTCGACCTACACCGCGGGCAAGCTGAAGGGGTCGGACTTCGCGGGTGGGTTCAACCTCACCACTTCCGATGTGGTGGACGTGTGGGACACCAGCCCGAACCTGGTCAAGCTCCGCGAGCTGGGTGGCGGGCGCATCCACAGCCTCGACTACCGGTTGCTGCGCAGCGACCACCAGTTCGCGTGACCGCGGACGCCGCCGGATCGTTCGAGTTCCCGGGCAGGTACTACGAGATCATCCGCCGGGACTTCCGCTCCCTGGAGCGGGAGACCACGTTCCTCGGCTCGTACCTGCCGGCTGTCGCAGGCCGGGTTCTCGACGTGGGGTGCGGCACGGGAACGACTCTCCGCGCCCTGAGCAAGCTCGGTCACCGGTGTGTCGGTGTCGACCAGAGCGCGCACTTCGTCGAGTTCGCCCGCGAGTCGGGTGGAGACGTCGAGTACGTGCACTCCAACGCCGCCGATGCGGAACTGGCCGGTCCGTTCGACCTGGTCACCTGTCTGTTCGTGACGATCAACTACATGGCGCCCGACGACGTGCCCAGGCTGCTCGCCAAGGTCGCGTCCTGGCTCGCTCCGGGCGCGCACTTCGTGCTGGACATGGCCCACCTGCTGAACTTCGTGGACAACTACCAGCCCTACATCATCGCCCACCACATCGACGAGGACGTGCTGATCACCCGGCTGGCGAGGCACCTCGTCCGGCCGCACGACGCCAACTGGCGGCACGATGAGTCGATCATCGTACGCGACCGCGGTGAGGTGAGCATGTACTTCAACGCGTTCGACCAGTACGTCTACACGGTGCGCGAGATGACCCGGATGCTCGACTCCGCCGGGCTCACCGTCGTCGGCGAGTTCGGGGCTTTCGACCACTCGGTGATGCCCACTGGGAAGGGCCATCGGGTGATCGTCGCCCAGCGGCCTGGGTGACGCCGTCGTTGCCGGTGGTCGCACTGCCTCGGGCCACCGGCAACGGCATCGTCGGGCGCGGCGAGGGCTGGCTGTCGCTGGATCGCGACCTGCGGGACTCCGACGGTGACCGCTGGTACTGGCACGTTCGACTCACCGACGCGGACGGTCCGGTCGAGGTTCGGATGGCCCGACCGGGCCTGATCGGTGGCTTCGGGCCCGCGATCAGTCGGGACGGCGGGGCGCACTACTCGTGGCTCGCGGACCGGTACGCGGTCAGGGACCGGTTCATTGTCGACGTCGGCCGGGGCGAGGACGTTCTGATCTCCGCGACCCTGCCCTACGGCCGTTCCGACCTGCACCGCTTCCTGGACGAGGCTGGGGAGGGGATGGAGCGGACCACGGCGGTTCTCAGTGAGGCCGGACGTCCAGACCCGTTCCTGCGGCTACCAGCGGCCGGGCGACTCCGCTCGCGCCTCGTGCTCACCGCCCGGCCCCATGCCTGCGAGGCGATCGGCTCGCTTGTGCGGGAAGGCGTCGTTCTCGGGATGCTCGGCCTGCGGCTAAACGGCGTCGAGTGGGCGGCGGACAAGGAGGTGGC
>Ga0105049_10000519_pt1 | contig 42911 bp, 52 predicted proteins | sample MAT06_FD_78087 | JGI IMG/M metagenome (GOLD analysis project Ga0105049, IMG submission 78087) | Freshwater microbial communities from Lake Fryxell liftoff mats and glacier meltwater in Antarctica - MAT-06 | ecosystem: Environmental > Aquatic > Freshwater > Ice > Liftoff microbial mat | place...
AGTAATCTTCTCGATAGTGATGATGAAAAGTCCCAGCGCAAAGAGCTCGCTCTTAAGCTTGCTTCAAGGGCGACGCTATTGCTCCTAGACGTTGAATGATCCATTAGGGTCCGCTTGGTTCGTCATCCCAGGAGAGCAGCAACGGAGAGCTCCATGTATCATGGGCTCACTGGTTCCGCGGTATGAATCCCGGCAGCGGCTATCCGCCGCTACACAGTGCCTCTACCTACCGTTTCAACACTGTGCTGCCGCCAAACCCATACGCGTGGTACACCGGTGATGCGCACCTGCGTGCCGTTTGTGGTTCCAATGATGCAGAACGGCCCTGTGAGGTCTGATGTAAGCTTTGCGAAGCTGACAACAACATAGGATGTGCCGAGTTGCGCGATGGAGTGTACAGAGAATGACCACCTATTCATTTGCCATGTCCGGAGTATTTCCCGTATCTTTGTTGTCTTTGGCGATTCTCTCAACTATCAAGGTGAACTGCTATGGCAGACCTGTCGAAAATCCGGAACATTGGGATTAGTGCCCACATCGACTCCGGCAAAACGACGCTGTCCGAGCGCATTCTGTATTACACGGGCAAAATCCATGCAATCCACGAAGTGCGCGGTAAGGACGGCGTAGGCGCAAAGATGGACTCTATGGATCTTGAGCGCGAAAAAGGCATCACGATTCAGTCGGCCGCCACGTATTGCACATGGGGCGACTTCGACATCAACTTGATCGATACTCCGGGCCACGTAGACTTTACGGTAGAGGTTGAGCGTGCATTGCGCGTGCTCGATGGCGCCGTACTTGTGTTATGCTCTGTTGCGGGTGTTCAATCACAGTCTATCACAGTTGATCGTCAGATGCGTCGCTACAGCGTGCCGCGTTTGGCCTTCATCAACAAGTGCGACCGTCAGGGTGCAAATCCAGACAAGGTGGCCGAACAGCTTGCTGAGAAGCTTGGGCATAATCCTGCGTTTGTAACCTATCCAATTGGGCTAGAAGACAAGCTTGAAGGTGTGATCAACCTGATGACGATGGAGGCCGTTTATTTTGAAGGTGAAGGGGGCTCTGAAGTCCGCACGGTTCCAATTCCTTCTGAGCTAGAAGCTAAGGCAAAGGAGCTTCGCCATCGTCTTGTTGAAGTAGCTGCAGACTATGATGATGCACTCATGGAGAAGTTCCTCAGCGACGAGTCTCCGAGCGCAGAAGAGCTGATAGCAGCCGTTCGCAAGGGAACACTTGCGATGAAGATGACTCCTGTATTCTGTGGCTCTGCCTACAAAAACAAGGGTGTTCAAACTCTTCTCGACGGTGTAGGAGCATTGCTCCCGGCGCCAGGAGATGTGCAGAATGAAGCACTCGATCAGGATAACAACGAAGCCAAGGTAGATCTCAAATCGGATCCTGACAAAGATCTCGTGATGCTTGCATTTAAGCTTGAGGATGGCCGTTATGGTCAGCTCACGTACATGCGGATCTACCAGGGCACCATCAAAAAGGGTGATTCGATCATCAACGTTGCCAACGGTAAAAAAGTTAAGGTGCCACGTCTTGTTCGTATGCACTCTAATGACATGCACGAAATCGAGCAGTCATCTGCAGGCGATATCGTAGCAATGTTTGGCGTCGACTGTGCATCGGGAGATACGTTCACAGACGGCTCTGTTAGCTATACCATGACGTCGATGTACGTTCCAGATCCTGTTATCGAACTAGCAGTTGCTCCAAAGGACAAAGCTGGTCTGGTAAGTTTCTCAAAAGCTCTTAACCGCTTTACCAAGGAAGACCCAACGTTTCGGGTAACGCGTGATGAAGAGTCTCATGAAACCATCATCAAGGGAATGGGTGAGCTTCACCTTGAGATTTACATCGAGCGTATCAAGCGCGAGTACAACACGGAAGTAACTGTTGGACGTCCAAAGGTGGCCTTCCGCGAAACACTTACGCAGCGTGCTGAATTCAACTATACGCACAAAAAACAAACTGGTGGTTCGGGTCAGTTTGCCCGCGTAGGTGGCTTCATAGAGCCCCTTCCAAGCGATGCTGTAGAGAACTATGAGTTTGTGGATGACATTGTAGGGGGCGTAATCCCACGTGAATATATTCCTGCCTGCGATAAAGGTTTTAAGGAATCTATCATCGAAGGTTCGCTCATCGGTCAGCCCGTGGTGCGCGTTCGTGTAACGATTAACGACGGTGCTACGCACGCGGTTGACTCTTCGGAAATGGCCTTCAAAACGGCTGCCATCATGGCATTCCGCGAAGCGTATTCACAAGCAAAACCAACGATTCTTGAGCCGATTATGAAGCTCGAAGTTTCGGTGCCAGAAGAATTCCAAGGCACGGTGATCGGTCAGATCAACCAGCGCCGCGGTGTAATCTTGGGCACGGATTCTGACATGGGATACGTAACCGTTGAATCCGAAGTACCACTCTTTGAGATGTTCGGCTATTCAACAGACCTTCGTTCCGTTACCCAAGGTAAAGGCGAATTCTCCATGGAGTTCAAGAAGTACCAACCAGTGCCTAAGATGATCCAAGAAGAAATGGTAAAGGAACACCAGAAGAAACGCGCCGAGGGCAACAAATAAAAGGCGAAAGGGCGAAAGGGCGAAAGGGCGAAAGGGCGAAAAGGCGAAAAGGCGAAAGGGCGAAAGGGCGAGAAGGGGCCTTAACAGAAATGTTTTGGGGCTTTTTCATGTAAATAACCCCCGAACATTTGGTTTTAACGCCCCAACCCGTCGGAATCATCACAGTGCGGTGTGTACCAACTTCAGGCCAAAATGGCCGACGGATCGGTGACCGTGGCACCCCTCATCATCTTGCACTGACGACGTACAGGGTGGTGGTAGCCCCATCCGGAAACCGCATTAGAATGGCAGCTTCTTGATACAGAGGAACAGGCGACCGTTGTCCGATGAGCTAGTGTACAGTAGCTCGTTCTGAACCTTGTGGCATAGGTGATCACGACCAACATACTGGGTGCTATTGGTTGAGAGTCCAAGTGGTCCCGTAATGTACATGTCAATCGATCCATTGTCTAGAGTGTTGTAGAATGACACGTAGTAGTGACCCGTTTCTGTATCCTTCAACAGTCGATCGAGCTTGCTTGTGTGGCTACCTAGCGCCTTGCGCTCTTCCAATGTTGATGAACTTTTAAGATTAGAATAGTGAACCCGCCAGGCGGTCTTCCATACGTTCGTATCTGGTTCAAACGGAAGAGTTCTTGCAGCCTGTTCGCGCGTACGTGAAATTACAGCAACCTTCGTACTCAGATTGGCGATGCATGCAATTTCATGCGCATCAATCCAGGGTGCAACCCAATAGTAGTTTGAAAGGTCAGCCGTAGCAAAAAGTGAGTCGCGCTCAATTCTTGCGGAGACGCTACCATCAATTGGACTCCATGCGATAGCACCTGACTTGTCATTGCCCCGCGTGATTGAGTCTAGGTACACAACAGAAGTGACTAGAATCTGGTTCGCGCTATCTGTGGCCGTAAAGAAACCGAATTGGGCCTCGATGCGATGCTCTACATTGGGAGAATAAAACTTCCGCAGAGATCCGTCCAAGTCTGTTAGAAAGACTACTGGCTTATTTGTTGTGGGGTCTATATCGAAATAGACAATTCGTTGAGATCGGTTTGGTGTGCCAGACAGCATTGGTGCAAATGGTATGTATCCTGTGTCTGGTGTGATGTTGATCAAATGTTGACGTGTACCATCAAGACCGTAAACCGCCGTTCGCCTCAATGGAGTTGCGTTGACTGCCAAGACTGAGTCATTTAAGAACACAATTTGACGCTGCAAACCCGCCGACACCAAATCTTCGGAACCTAGAAGCTCCGTTCTTCTCAGTGAAGTTAAAGTTGGAGTTGTAGGCTGTTGAGAGGCTAGAGTAAACCCAGTGTTCAATTGAATATTACCCCAATCGTACGTCGAAGATCCAATTGGCCCGACGGCGAGGACGACGCCAGACCTATTCGTGGCGATTCCAACAGGTGGCTTCTTTACACCAAATGACTTTTGATACGCTCTGATTGGGTCAATTTCGATGTCAAAGGACCACCCACGATCTTTGCGCATTTCATCAACAACCTTTTGGTCACCAGTTGAAACATATAGAGTCATTTTGACGCGCCCATAGGCTGCCAGATTGCGACGAATTGGCTCAAGTGATAGCATGCATGTATGGCATGCGGTTGGCTGTGTGAATGCAAAGAATAATATTTCTACAGTGTCACAGTAAGGTACATCAACTGTATCCCCAACTCGAGTGCTTGCATAGTAGTTCATTGGATCCTGCAGGCCTTTCTTCCCCTGAGCGTAAGCGATGTGGCTCGCACTAGGTATAAACGCAAGAATCGTTAGAATGAGCAATGATGCATTCTTCATAACCGGTATCGAAAGTTGGGATGTGACTCAACCAATTACGTGACAAAGGCGAATGAAATAAACCACAGGAGCCGGTTAGCAACCTTCCGGCCCCAGCAGTCATGTTGTAAGTGCATCACAGCGTTCTGCCGTTGCGACAGCGACGTAGCAAACTAGTTATAAACAGGTATAAAGACGCTGAACTCACCATGGGCGTCCGTTGTCACGCCAGCCATGTTAACGCTAGCACCAATTAGTCCTGGATAGGCTGAACACGATGTTATAGTAACCCATGCATCTTTATTCTTGAATGTAAATCCATCGTTTGAGATCGTTCCCGTAACAGAAGGCGTGACGCCTACCGTCGAATAACCAAGCCCAGTGACTTTTCCGTGTAAGCTGTACCCGCCGCCCGGAGCTTGTTCAACACCGCCGATAAGATCACACCAGATCGGTGTGATCTTGCAACTGCCCCCGTCCATAAGGCATGGAGAAGTCTGAGACTCGGTCCACAGGCGACTACCTCCACCTTGACCAACTGAATCAAAGCGAATGCCACAGAGTTCTCGGGCTGGGTGCGCATGTGCTGCCCATGTGCCAACCATCAATAGAAACATGATTACAAATATTGTCTTCATAAGAAACGCTCCTTTGGGTGATTTCGTAGAATGTTAATAATTAGCGTGTAAGTAAATTTTACTGTAGTCCAACGTTTCGCTAGTTGCGATGTTGTCATCAAGGAAAGTAGACCGAAACCATACCTAATGCGTCCGACGTAACTCCAGACAGTGTCACTTGACGACCGTTTAGTTGAGGGTACTCATCACTAGATATTATGCGTAGTTCATAGTCGCCACCGAAAGTGTAATTAGAGCCGGAGGTGCCCAGCTGATTTTCACTGCCCACTTGCTGAAATATTAACCCCGTGACGACTGCCTCAAGTACAAATCCCGTGCCTATTGGCGCTACAATTCCCGAGCCCTGAGGGCTTGAAACGGTTACCTTACAAGACTCGTCATTTGGAGTGCCACAAGGCATGAGAGTGTTCCCAAGCCATTTCAACGTTCCGCCTGATGTCACCTTGCGAAACTCAATGGATGTATGTGCGAACACACTTAGTTGAGAGATGATAAGTACTGCAACAGCAGCAGTAACTCGAATTCCGGTTGCTTTCATTACGCCTCCGATAAACAGGATTATGAAATAGTTCTGCCGACAATATAGTCAAAAAATCACATAATCCCCTATAGTCCTTTATATCTGTAGGGCCTCTCGGGTAGCTTGGGTCATGCCCAGACCATTGAAAGAGCTGAAGGTGCCTGCGCACGAAAAGCTCACACCAGAACTCGCATTCGCTATCGTCCTGCGGGAAAATCGGCTTAGACTGGGTCTAGATCAGGCGGCATTGGAAGATGAAGGAATGGATAGGAGTTATGTATCGAAATTAGAGTTGGGAGAACGGCAGGTGGCTCTTCGTGGAATCTTCACTATCGCTAAGAATCTGGGAATGGAGCCGTGGGCCTTAATTCGTGAAGTGGCCGCCAAGATGCAGGATACTTAATAGTTACACGTTTAGTTACTGAGGGACTCCTAATTTGCTCTTAATCACTACTAGATTTGGTTTTCCCACCCCAACCCCCTATTTTTGCAGGCTCTACTGGACGCAAAGGTCCAACCGCTGCGCCAATAGTCGTCTTTAAGCTAGAACCTCACATTCGGCAGAACTTAATGCCTACGATCAATCAGCTCGTCCGTAAAGGGCGCGACATCATAAAAGTTAAGAGCAAATCCCCCGCTCTTCAGTCATGCCCACAGAAGCGTGGAGTGTGCACTCGTGTGTACACAACAACGCCTAAGAAGCCTAACTCAGCTCTTCGCAAGGTAGCGCGTGTGCGTCTTTCGAACGGCATGGAAGTAACGGCCTACATCCCGGGTGAAGGGCACAACCTACAGGAGCACTCAATCGTGCTCATCCGTGGTGGCCGTATCAAGGATCTTCCGGGTGTTCGTTACCACATCGTTCGTGGTTCTGCAGATACGCAGGGCGTAGCCAACCGCAAGCAATCTCGTTCTAAGTATGGAGCCAAGAGGCCCAAAGCTGGCGCGGCGCCGGCAGGAAAGAAGTAAGGACCCAGTATGCGTAAAAAACGAGCAGAGAAACGTCGGACCATGGCTGACCCACGCTACAATGACGTGATGGTAGCCAAGTTCGTTAACAACATCATGATTCAGGGCAAGAAAAACGTAGCCCGCAAGATCGTGTACGAAGCATTTGAGATTGTTGCCAAGAAGTCTGAGCAAGACCCGCTTGAGATATTCCGCAAGGCTATTCAGAATTCTTCACCAGCAATTGAAATCCGTCCCCGCCGAGTAGGTGGAGCAACGTATCAAGTGCCGATGGAAGTTCGTGAAGAGCGCCGTTCTGCTCTTGCAATCCGTTGGCTAAAGAAGTTCGCTTCTGAGCGCCGGGATCGTTCAATGGCCTCCAAGCTTGCAAGTGAGCTGTTGGCAGCAGCCAATGGTGAAGGTGGAGCTATCAAGCGCCGTGATGATATGCACCGTATGGCAGACGCCAACAGGGCCTTCGCACACTTCCGTTGGTAACGAAGTGAGCAGTTCTTTGACATTCCAAATACTTTAGAAGTATTGACGAAATGAGTCGATCCGTTGCCATACACTTGGTGCGAAACATTGGCATCATGGCCCACATTGATGCTGGTAAAACCACCACCACAGAACGGATCCTCTACTACACTGGAGTACTCCACCGTATGGGCGAAGTGCATGAGGGCACGGCCTTCACGGACTATATGGATCAGGAGAAAGAGCGAGGAATAACAATCACGTCGGCTGCTGTTACATGTTTGTGGCATGGCCACATGATTAACATCATCGACACACCCGGACACGTAGATTTTACTGCCGAAGTACAGCGTTCGCTGCGAGTACTCGACGGAGCAATTGCGCTTTTTTGTGCCGTAGCAGGAGTGGAGCCACAATCAGAAACTGTCTGGTATCAGGCAAACCAGTACCATGTTCCTCGTATTGCCTTTGTGAACAAGATGGATCGTGTGGGAGCAAACTTCCCGCGAGTCCTTCAGATGATGCGAGACCGGCTAGGTGCAAACCCCGTGGCGGTGCAGATACCCTTGGGAGCAGAGGACACATTTGAAGGAGTGATCGACTTGATAGATCGCACCGCAATTGTGTTTGACAAAGACCAGGGAGAAAAATTCGAGATCCGCGAGATCCCAGATACGCTGAAAGCAGCGGCAGAAGAGGCACGCCAGACACTTGTAGAAGCGATTGCTGAACACGACGATGTACTGCTCGAGAAATATCTCAGTGGAGAAAACATCACGGCAGAAGAGCTAAGGAAGGGGCTTCGCAACGCTGCCCTTCACCTAAAGATTACCCCTGTGTTTTGTGGCAGTTCCTTTAAGAACAAAGGTGTACAGCAACTACTTGATGGCGTGATAGCATATCTGCCATCACCAACAGAAGTTGGCTACACACATGGTTATGATGCAGAAAATCATGATCGTGAGTTAACAAGAAAGCCAACAGACGATGAAGCATTTAGTGCGTTGGCATTTAAGATTATCACTGATCCATTTGTTGGACGGCTAACATTTATTCGTGTGTATTCAGGTACGGTAAAAACTGGCGAACAGATTTTTAACGTAACCAATGAAAAGAAAGAGCGAGCAGGCAAGTTGATGCGCATGAGCGCAAATAAACGAGAAGAATTAGATGCGGCGTATGCCGGAGATATAGTGGCGATTCCATCGCTGCGATATACACGAACAGGCGATACGTTGTGCGACCCAAAGAGCCCCATACTCTTAGAAAATATTCGGTTCTCGGACCCTGTTATCAACCAAGCGGTTGAGGCGAGGACCTTGGCGGATCAGGAAAAACTGACCGAGTCTTTACATCGGCTCTCTGAAGAAGATCCGACGTTTAGATTTCATACTGATGTTGAGTCTGGACAGATAATTATTTCCGGCGTAGGTGAGCTCCACTTGGAGATCCTTGTAGACCGGCTTAAAAGAGAATTCAATGTCCCCGTAAAAGTGGGCAAACCCCAGGTGGCGTACCGAGAGACCATCACCAGTATTACACGTGCGGAAGGCAAGTTCATCCGCAGTAATGCAGGTAAGAATCAGTTCGGACAGGTTACTATTGAATTGCGACCGCACGATCCAGGAAAAGGCCTCGAGTTCAGAAATGAGCTTGTACCAGGAGCACTTCCAGTAGCGTACGAAAAGAGTGCAGAGAAGGGGGCTATGGAAGCCCTCAAGGTCGGACCGATCTCAGGATACCCCATGATTGACATCATGGCCGTCCTCGTGGATGCGGCATACAATGAAGAAGACGCAACCGAAACAGCATATGCTGTTTCAGCCTCGATTGCAGTGAAGGACGCTTGTAGGATGGCCAGCCCGGTCATCATGGAACCGATCTTCCTTGTTGAGGTAGTTACGCCCGAGGAATACGTGGGTGAGGTCATTGCTGATCTTAGTTCACGGGGCGGAATGGTTCAGGGCATTGCCCAGCGAGACATTCTGCAAGTTGTGACGGCTTTGGTGCCGCTGTCTCAATTATTCGGCTACGTAACGCAGTTGCGATCGCTAACGCAGGGCAGAGGTTCGTATACCATGCATTTTCATGGTTACGAGCAGGCTCAACGTCGCTCATAACAAGCGCCGTGCGTAAGTGACACGCAGCGCACCCGCCAAACGTAACTGTTTGGTGCCGGGATGGCGCTTTATTGCGTTTATGTCAAAAACATTTCGTACATTTGTTTTCTGTCCCGTTCCGAACGAAACAGTAAAATTAACCGACAACACAAATTCATTATCACAACTCACTCAATGCATTCTGAGGAGTAGGTAACATGGCAAAAGAAAAATTTGAGCGGAACAAGCCGCACGTAAACGTTGGTACGATTGGTCACGTTGACCACGGCAAGACCACGCTTACTGCTGCAATCACAATGTGTTTGGCCTCAAAGGGGCTTTCAGCGAAGCGTTCATTCGATTCAATCGACAACGCACCTGAAGAAAAAGCACGTGGAATCACGATCGCTACGGCGCACGTTGAGTACGAGACGGAAAACCGTCACTACGCACACGTGGACTGCCCGGGCCACGCTGACTATGTGAAGAACATGATCACTGGTGCAGCACAGATGGATGGCGCAATACTTGTTGTGGCAGCCACGGACGGTCCGATGCCACAGACACGCGAGCACATCTTGCTTGCACGTCAGGTTGGCGTACCACGCATTGTGGTATTCATGAACAAGGTAGACATTGCAGATCCAGACTTGGTAGAACTTGTTGAGATGGAAATTCGCGAGCTTTTGAGCAAGTATGAATTCCCAGGCGACGAGATCCCAATCATCAAGGGTTCGGCACTCAAGGCTCTTGATGCGGCTTCTGGTGGTGGTGGTGCGGATGATCCTGACATGGCATGTGTTTTTGAACTCATGCAAGCGGTAGACGATTACATCCCAACGCCAGTTCGTGATATCGACAAGCCATTCCTTATGCCTGTTGAAGACGTGTTCTCGATCACTGGTCGTGGAACAGTTGGAACGGGCCGTATCGAGCGCGGCATAGTTAAGGTAAACGAAGAAGTTGAGATTGTTGGTTTTGGCCTTCAGAAGAAGACCACAGTAACTGGCATCGAAATGTTCCGCAAGCTTCTTGATGAAGGTCGTGCTGGAGACAACTGTGGTCTGCTCCTTCGTGGTGTAGACAAGGAAGAGATTGAGCGCGGCATGGTTATTGCCAAGCCGGGATCGATCACACCTCACCACAAGTTTAAGGCGCAGGCATACGTGTTAACGAAGGATGAGGGTGGGCGTCACACGCCATTCTTCACCAACTACCGTCCGCAGTTTTATTTCCGCACAACGGACGTAACAGGAATCTTGAATCTTCCAGCCGGTGTGGAGATGATCATGCCTGGCGACAATGTGGACAATCTTGAAGTTGTATTGATTACGCCGGTTGCTATGGACGTAGGTCTTCGTTTCGCTATCCGCGAAGGTGGACGTACTGTTGGTGCTGGTGTGGTAACGGCGATCGTAGAATAAAGAACTCAATTTTGAGACACTCGAGGGAGGACGAAATCCTTCCTCGTTTTTGTCTCTAACAGAACCTCCAACCAGGAGAATAATCGAGTGGCAACGCAGCGCATTCGCATCAAGCTTCGTTCGTACGATCATAATCTTATTGATCGTTCAGCAGAGCGCATCGTCCGAACTGTAAAGCAGACCGGTGCCGTGGTTTCGGGTCCCATCCCGCTACCTACGGAGCGCTCGGTGTATACCGTGTTGCGGTCCCCGCACGTGGATAAGAAGTCGCGCGAGCAATTCGAAACTCGTGTGCACAAGCGAGTGATTGACATTTTCAGCAGCACGCAGAAGACCGTCGACGCGCTTATGCGCCTTGAGCTCCCGGCCGGTGTTGATGTAGAAGTGAAAGTTTAGGAGCAAGTGGAACAATGAGTGCAATCCTCGGACGAAAGCTAGGAATGACAAGCATCTTCAGTGAAGACGGGCAGTTTGTGCCGTGCACTGTAATTGAGGCTGGCCCATGCCCAGTTGTCCAAGTAAAAACGGTTGATAACGACGGCTACAATGCCGTGCAGATCGGCTACGAGCCAATCGCAGACCGCAAGGTGAACCGCCCACGTGCGGGCCACTTCGCGAAGAACGAGGTAACTCCTACGCGTCACTTGAAAGAGTTCCGCCAGCTGGTAGACAAGGTAAAGGGTGGAGACGTGATAACAGTTGAGTCTTTTGCAACGGGCGACACTGTTAAGGTTTCTGCAACGAGCAAGGGCAAGGGTTTCCAGGGTGTTGTTCGGCGTCACCACTTCAGTGGTGTTGGTATGGCAACGCACGGACAGAGCGACCGCCCTCGCGCTCCGGGTTCTATCGGTTCTTCATCGTATCCATCACGAGTATTCAAGGGAATGCGAATGGGTGGTAGGATGGGTGGAAAGCGAATCACGGTTCGCAACCTCACGGTTATCCGTGTAATGCCTGATCAAAACTTACTTCTTGTTAAGGGAAGTATTCCAGGCGCAATGAATTCTGTAGTTGAAATTGTAAAGCTCTAAGAAGATGAATGCCATGACTGTGGACATACTTACAAAAGACGGTGTTAAGGCGGGCTCAATCGAGCTTCCGGCATCAGTCTTTGGTATCGAACCGAGCGAACACTCGATGTACCAGGCGGTACGTGCTTATTTAGCGCACCGTCGTCAGGGTAATGCTAAGACAAAGACACGCGCAGAAGTTTCTGGTGGCGGCAGGAAGCCGACTAAGCAGAAGGGTACTGGCGGTGCACGTCGTGGTTCAACTCGTTCGCCCCTTAATCCAGGTGGTGGTAAAGTGCACGGACCAGTTCCACACTTTTACCGTGTAGAACTTCCGCTCAAGGTTAAGCGTCTTGCTCGTAAGTCCGCCCTAACGTTGCGTGCTCGTGAGAACAACCTTGTTGTTATCGAGGATTACACAATAGGTGCACCAAAGACGAGTGAAGTGGCAACAATGCTAAAGAACATAAACTTGAGTGGCAAAAAAGTACTTGTGCTTTTGCCTGTAGCTAACGAGATGTTTGTGAAGTCGGCGCGTAACATTGCTGGCGTAACAACCTTTCCGGCGGACAAGATTTCGGCCTACGACGTGCTTAGTCACGGCAAGCTGCTGATTTTCAAGAGTGCCATTGAAACAATCGCCAACTCATTTGGTGATGCAAGCGAGGGAGAAGCTTCATGATAACAGTGCTTAGAAAGCCAGTGATCACGGAGAAGGCCACAAAGCTTGGACACCTTCGCCAGTATGTATTTGAAGTAGACCCTAGCGCAAACAAGTTGCAGATCCGCGAAGCCATCAAGCTCATGTTTGATGTAGAGGCGATGAGTATCCGCACAGTACGTGTAAAGGGAAAAGTGAAAGCGCGTATGACGCGTCGCGGAGCTCAAGTGGGACGTACGAATTTGAAAAAGAAGGCCTATGTAACGCTCAAGGAAGGCCAGTCCATAGACATCGTAGCCGGCGAAGGCAACGAGGAGTAAGCGGAGAACACGAAACATGGCAATCAGAAACCTCAAACCGATCACACCAGGAACGCGCTATTACAGTATTAGCACGTTTGATGAGATCACGACCTCTAAGCCTGAGAAGAGTCTTCTCGAGCCTATCAAGAAGTCGGGTGGTCGCAACAACACGGGTAGGGTAACATCCCGCCACCGTGGAGGCGGACACAAGCGTATGTACCGCATCATCGACTTCAAGCGCAACAAGCTTGGTGTTGAGGCTACGGTAATGACAATCGAATATGATCCAAATCGCACCTGCCGCATTGCTCTTCTTGAGTATGCTGATGGTGAGAAGCGCTACATCATTGCTCCGGACAAGGTAAAAGTTGGCCAAAAGCTCATGAGTGGCGAAACAGCGGAGCCAAAGGACGGCAATGCGTTGCCATTCACCAAGATTCCTGTTGGGTATTATGTACACAACATCGAGATGCGTCCGGGCAAGGGTGGCCAGATGGTACGTTCTGCCGGAACGTCAGCTCAGTTTGTTGGTGTAGATGGTAATCGTGCACAGATCAAATTGCCATCAGGTGAGATTCGTGTTGTTCCTTCTAATTGCCTCGCAACAATTGGTGTAGTTAGCAACGGATCGCACGAGAACATCAGCTATGGCAAGGCCGGACGGATGCGTTGGTTGGGTGTACGCCCACAGACGCGTGGAATGGCGATGAATCCGATCGATCACCCCAACGGTGGTGGTGAAGGTAAGTCGAAATCTGGTGGTGGTCGCAAGCATTTGCGTTCGCCATGGGGACAGCTGGCCAAGGGACTTAAGACAAGAAAGAAGAAAAACGCCTCGAACGATTCGATCATCCGCAGGCGTAACGCGTAACCTAGGAACACGGAGTAGTCAGAGATGCCTCGTTCACTGAAGAAAGAACCTTTCGTCAGCTTCAAGCTGATAAAAAAGGTAGCGGCAATGAATGACGCGCCCAAGAAGTCTGTCATCAAGACTTGGTCGCGAGCTTCAACGATTTCACCGGAGTTTGTGGGACACACACTCGCGGTTCACAATGGAAACAAGTTCATTCCGGTGTATGTAACGGAGAACATGGTGGGTCATAAGCTTGGAGAGTTTTCTCCAACGCGGACGTATCGTGGGCATTCCGGTAACCGGAAAGATCTCAAAACGGGTAAGAGGTAAGGACGAACGATGGAAGCTCGCGCTATTAAACGCTACAATAGGTCGTCGCCTCGCAAGATGCGTCTTGTGATCGACCTTATTCGTGGCAAGTCGGCTCAGGAGGCACTAAACATCCTCCATTTCCAGGACAAGGCTGCTGGATTGGTTGCTGAGCTCACGCTCAAGTCTGCCATCAACAACCTTACTCAAAAGGATCAAGGAATTGATCCCGAGTCCATTCTTGTGAAGGAGTGTTTCGTCGATCCGGGACCGACGATCAAGCGAATTTCGCCAGCCCCTATGGGCCGTGCGTTTAGAATTCGCAAGCGCTCGCATCACCTCACCATCGTTGTGGCAACGAAACAGTAAGCGGAGTCAGAACACGTGGGTCAGAAGACAAATCCGATAGGACTGCGACTTGGTATCATCCGTAACTGGGATGCCAATTGGTTCGATGAAAAGAACGTCGCGGAGAAATTGCAAGAAGACATCATGGTGCGTCACTACATCAAGAGCCGCCTTAAAAAGGCCGGTGTAGCTCGTATCATCGTTGAACGCACTGCCAAGCAGCTACGTGTTACAATCAACACGTCGCGTCCGGGTGTGATCATTGGTCGCTCGGGCAAGGATATTGCGCAGCTCGAAGAAGAGCTTCGCAAGATCACAAAGAAGGAAGTAAAGATTCTCATCAGTGAGATCAAGCGTCCGGAGCTCGATGCACAGCTTGTAGCTGACAACATCGCGTCCCAGCTTGAGGGTCGGGTTTCATTCCGGCGTGCGATGAAGAATGCGGTAAGCAGTACAATGCGTGTAGGCGCCGAAGGCGTACGTGTAATGTGCTCAGGCCGGCTTGGTGGTGCGGACATGACGCGCAAGGAGCAGTACAAGGAAGGCCGTGTACCGCTTCACACACTCAGAGCAGACATAGATTATGCTCAGGGGCGTGCCGAGACGGTGTATGGTTCGATCGGAGTAAAGGTGTGGATATGCCGTGGCGACGTAATCGGCAAGCAACAGAACAACAAGGAACAGTAAGTCAGGCGTAAGGCAACGACATGCTCATCCCAAAAAGAGTAAAACATCGGAAGACACAACGGGGCCGCCGTAGAGGCAAGGCATTCCGTGGTTCAACGGTGGCATTCGGATCATATGGTCTCAAGGCGCTGGAAGCAGCGTGGATCACTAATCGCCAGATCGAGTCTGCGCGTATCGCTATCAATCGATACCTGCGTCGGGATGGTAAAGTGTGGATTCGCATCTTCCCAGATAAACCGGTAACCAAAAAACCAGCCGAAACCCGAATGGGTTCCGGTAAAGGTAACCCTGAGTTATGGGTAGCGGTTGTCAAGCCTGGAAGGATCATCTTTGAAATCGACGGTGTAACGAAGGAGCGTGCTCAGGAAGCCGTGCGTCTAGCGATTCACAAGCTTCCTATCAAGTGCAAGTTCGTCCAACGTGTCGATCTGGAGGATTAAGCTATGAAATCACGCAAGGCAGCTGACCTTAGGTCACTCACAACAGTTGAACTTCAGTCGTTCATGAAGGAAAGCGAAGAAAACGTTACACGTCTTCGTTTCCAACTTACGCTTGGTCAACTGCAGGATTCCTCAAGTATCAAGACGCTGCGTAAGGACATTGCGCGCATGAAGACCCTTCTTCACGAGCGCACGAACAACGCTAACTGAATCGGATCGAAACCATGGCAGAAGAAACAATCACAGCACCAGACCAATCGCGCCGCAAGGTTCGTACAGGGAAGGTTACAAGTAACAAGGCGGACAAGACTATCGTGGTGAGCATTGAGCGCCAGGTAGCACACCCGCTCTACCGGAAGTATTTCAAGCGCACAACTACGGTGATGGCACACGACGAAAAAAACGAGTGCAACATTGGCGACGTAGTTAAAGTAATTGAAAGCCGTCCTCTTAGCGCACGCAAGCGTTGGGCGCTGGTAGAAATCATCGAACGAGCGCTGTAACGGAGACCTGAAATGATCCAAGAAGAATCAAATCTCGTGGTAGCTGACAATTCGGGAGCGCGCAAGTTGCGTTGCATCCGAGTTCTAGGCGGGCACGGTAAGCGCTACGCAACAGTGGGCGATATCATTGTGTGTTCAGTAAAGGCCGCCCTGCCTTCTGGCACTGTTAAAAAGGGTGAAGTAGTGAAGGCTGTTATCGTTAGGACGAAGAAGGAAATTGGCCGCCGTGATGGCTCGTATATCCGATTCGACGAAAACGCAGCAGTCATCATCAACAACAACAACGATCCTCGCGGCACGCGCATTTTCGGGCCAGTGGCTCGTGAACTTCGCGAACGCTCGTTCATGAAGATCATTTCTCTCGCTCCCGAGGTGCTTTGAGGTATATGATGAAGCTCAAGATCAAAAAGGGCGACACTGTAATAGTGATCGCAGGAAATAGCAAAGGTGCAACTGGACGTGTGCTTCAGGTGTATCCAACAACAATGCGCGTTCTTGTTGAAGGTGTGAATCTTCGTTCAAAGGCTGTTCGTGCATCGCCAAAGTATCCAAATGGTGGAATTGTTAAGCTCGAGGCCGCTGTCCATTATTCAAATGTTCAGTTGGTAGACAAGAATGGCAAGGCAACGCGTATTGGAAGCGATCGTTCAACAGTTGGCGACAAAACAATTGTGAAGCGTATTGCAAAGACAACACAAGAAGAACTCTAAGAAGAAGAACGTCGAAGGAACGCAGATACTATGGCAAAAACAACAGTCAGCATAAAGAAGGATCAGTTCAAGCCTGATGGCCCCCGTCTTGAAGACATTCAAGATGTGCGCGTGCCAGCTCGTTTGGTTGCCTTCTACAAAGATCAAGTTGTTGGAGAGCTGTTTAAGCAATTCAACTACAAGAGTGTTATGCAAGTGCCACGTCTTGAGAAGATCACGATCAACATCGGTGTTGGCGCGGCTACACAAGACACCAAGCAACTGCAAGCTGCCGTTAATGAGCTTGAACTCATCGTTGGCCAGCGTCCTGCCATCACGCGAGCACGTACATCCATCGCCAACTTCAAGTTGCGCGAAGGCATGCCAATCGGAACAAAGGTTACTCTGCGGCGTGCCCACATGTATGAGTTCTTAGATCGCTTCATCAATATTGCTGCTCCACGTATTCGCGACTTCCGCGGATTTCCGGACAAAAGTTTTGATGGTCGTGGTAACTACACAGTTGGTGTTAAAGAGCAGATCATATTTCCTGAAATCGACGTAGACAAAGTATCGAAGATCCAGGGTATGGACATCACCTTCGTAACATCAGCTAAAACAGACGAAGAGGCACAGGCCTTGCTTCAACAGTTTGGCTTTCCATTCCGCAAACGCGACTAAGTACAAAAGAGAAGTACAATGGCCAAGACATCAGTCATAGCAAGAAATAAGAAGCGCATCCGGCTTGCAGCTAAGTACGCAACAAAACGTGCTGAACTCAAGGCGGCAGGCGACATGGTGGGGCTCCAAAAGCTCCCCCGTAACAGCTCTCCATCACGCGTCCGAAGCCGTTGCCTAATTACAGGCCGTGGTAAGGGCGTATACCGCAAGTTCGGCTTATGCCGAAATATGTTCCGACTCCTTGCCCTTGAAGGAAAGATCCCCGGAATGCGCAAGGCAAGCTGGTAAAAATTCCAGCCCTGAATTTTCGAACACGACCAACGACGACGACCATGCCAGTCACAGATACAATCGCCGATTTCCTTACGCGCATCCGCAATGCGTCGGCCGCGAAGCACAAGACAGTTGATGTGCCCGCGTCCAACCTTAAAGTTGCAATAGCCGAAATCCTGAAGGACCAAGGGTTCATTCAAGATTTCGATCGCGTAGAAGACAACAAGCAAGGGGTGCTTACCCTCAAGCTGCGCTACCATTTCGGGCAGGAGGTTATCCGCGAAGTGCATCGAGTGAGCAAGCCTGGGCGCCGCGTATACGCGGCGGTTGATAAGCTCCCTCGTGTACGCAATGGCCTTGGCATTGCAATCATATCAACGCCCCGTGGCGTGATGACGGACAAGCAAGCCCGCCGCGAAAACATTGGTGGTGAAGTGCTTTGCACAATCTGGTAAGAAGAGAAGCGAGGAGAGAACAATGTCACGAGTAGGAAAAAAACTGATCTCTGTTCCGAATAATGTCAATGTGACATTTGACGGTGGAATCTGTACAGTTAAGGGGCCTAAAGGCGAACTCACGTTTGCTTTTGATGCGTCTATCACGCCAGTGCGGGAGGGAGAAAATCTCACCTTTACACGCAAGACAGACGAGAAGAAGGTACGTGCTCTACACGGTCTAACACGGGCACATGTTGCGTGGATGATCGAGGGAGTTGTAAACGGTTTCAGCCGCAATCTTCAGATCGAAGGCGTGGGTTACAAGGTGGAATTGCGTGGCAAGAACTTGCTTCTAGCGCTCGGCTTTTCCCACCCAATCCTTTTTATGCCTCCAGATGGAGTTGACTTTGTTGTAGCAACACCAACGTCTTTTTCTGTTAAGGGCATCAACAAGCATCTCGTAGGTGAGGTTGCAGCAAAAGTCCGCAAGCTCCGTCCGCCTGAGCCGTACAAAGGCAAGGGTGTCCGTTATGAAGGTGAATACATCCGCCGCAAGGCCGGTAAGTCAGCTGGCAAGTAAGGAGAACACTAACAATGAATCGTTTAGACTTAAAAACATTTCGTCACGCACGCCGCAACCGTAGAGTTCGTAAGAACATCCACGGCACACCGGAGCGTCTTCGCTTGACGATCTATCGCTCGCTCAATCACATCTATGCGCAGATCATTGATGATGTTGCAGCAACAACAGTTGTAGCCGCATCTACGCTTGACAAGGATATCCGCGCTAAGATCTCTGACGGTATGTCGAAAGTAGAAGAAAGTAAGCTAGTGGGTTCGATGCTTGCCGACCGAGCAAAGGCGGCGAAGGTTACAAAGGTTGCATTCGATCGGAACGGCTTTCTTTATCATGGTCGCGTAAAAGCGCTTGCAGAAGCTGCACGCGAAAGCGGTCTCGATTTCTAACGAAGAATGAAACGGAGCAGATAACGTGGCAAAACAGAAACTATCAGACCTCAACCTCAAGGACAAAATCGTCTACGTTGGCCGCACAGCCAAGGTAGTAAAGGGTGGACGTAGGTTCAACTTTTCAGCGATGGTTGTTGTAGGTGATGAAGCAGGACACGTTGGATACGGTCTCGGCAAAGCCGGCGAAGTATCCAACGCTGTTACCAAAGCAACAGATGCAGCAAAAAAGTCTGTTGTTAAGGTTCGCATTCAAAACGGTACGATTCCTCACGAGGTAACTGGACGATTTGGTGCTGCGAAGGTGCTTATACGTCCCGCAACTCCAGGTACTGGTGTTATCGCCGCTGGTGGTGTAAGAGCTATCCTTGAACTTGCTGGTGTAACGGATGTTCTTACTAAATCGCAGGGTTCGTCTAATCCGCACAACACGGTTAAGGCAACTATGAATGCACTCATGCAACTCGAAGACGCAATATCTGTGGCCGTGCGCCGTGGCGTGTCGCTCGAAAAAGTTCTTAAGGGCTAAGACAAGAAAGACAATGACCATGAAATTGAAGATCACCCAAGTGCGTTCGATTATCGGCGCTCTGCCAAACCAAAAGGCAACGATCAAGGCTCTAGGCCTTGGCCGGCCAAACTATGTTTCAATCAAGCCAAAGAATGCTCAAATGCTTGGCATGGTAAATGTAGTGAAGCACCTCGTGAACGTTGAAGAGATCGCAGACTGAGGCCAACTATGAAACACATCGGAAATCTATCGCCCGCTCCGGGCTCTCGTCATAAGAAGAAACGCATTGGTCGTGGTGCCGGTTCTGGCCATGGTGGCACGTCCACCCGTGGACATAAGGGACACCAATCACGAAGCGGCTTCAGTCAGAGTCCAGGCTTTGAGGGCGGTCAAATGTCTCTCAAGCGTCGTGTTCCAAAATTTGGATTCACGAACATCAATCGTATCGAATATCAAGAAGTGAATGTTGCAACACTGCAGCGTCTTGTTGATGAGAAACTCGTTACGAATGGTACAGTAACAAAAGAAGTCTTGTTTACGCTTGGTGTGATTCGCATTAAGTCAGCCCCGTTCAAAGTTCTTGGTAACGGAGATCTCTCCGCTCCACTAAACGTAACGTGCGACAAGATCTCGGAAACAGCAAAGTCTAAGATCGAAACAGCCGGGGGAGCGGTCACCGTCAATGGCTAATATCGTTTCCACCTTCCGGAACATGTTCCGGATAGAAGAGCTGCGTCAGCGCATCGGTTTTACACTGATTGCACTGTTGGCCGTTCGTATTGGGTCGTTCATCACGATTCCGGGCGTCGACGTTTCGATGCTTACGCAATCCAATGCCAATGACTCTGGCGGTACGATCTTTGGGTTGTACGATATGTTCGTTGGTGGCGCGTTTTCTAACGCTGCGATTTTTGCGCTTGGTATCATGCCGTACATCTCGGCAAGTATCATTATGCAGATTGCGGGCGTTGTGCTTCCAGAGTTGCAGAAAATGCAACGCGATGGTGAAGATGGTCGCCGTAAAATCAATCAATACACTCGTCTCCTTACGGTCCCAATTGCAGCACTCCAAGCATGGGGTGTAACAATTAAAATTGCTCAAACAACAGTTGGCGCCGGTGGTGCTTCTGTTGTTCCTGAAGTAGGATTTTTCTGGACGATATCATCGGTTCTTATCTTAACAGCCGGTACAATCGGTCTTATGTGGATAGGTGAACAGATAACAGATCGTGGACTTGGCAATGGTATTTCGCTAATCATCTTTATCGGCATCATTGCCCGATTACCAACTGCAATTACGCAGGAGATCACGCTCATCAATGCGGGCTCTCGCAACCTGGTTATCGATCTAGTTCTCGTAGTACTATTACTCGGTGTAATCGCATCTGTTATCCTCGTAACACAGGGAGCCAGACGTATTCCTGTGCAGTATGCAAAGCGAGTGGTTGGCCGCAAGGTCTATGGCGGAACAACACAATACATCCCTCTGCGCGTAAACACAGCCGGTGTTATGCCGATCATTTTTGCGCAGTCGATTCTCTTTATCCCTGCAACTGTAGCTTCGTTCTTCCCAGAAAGTATTTTCTGGCAGGATGTGTCGCGCCTTTTCAGTGATCGCACAGTGTTCTATGCATTGTTCTATGCAGTGATCATCGTGTTCTTTACATACTTCTATACTGCTATCGCCTTCAATCCGAAGGAAGTGGCAGATAACATGAAGCGCAACGGTGGCTTTATCCCAGGTGTACGCCCAGGAATGCCAACGTCCGAATACATCGAAAATATTCTTACTCGTATCACGCTTCCCGGCGCCATCTTCTTGGCTCTCATCGCGATTCTTCCAACGTTCGCAATGAATGTCCTGCAGGTTCCTCCGGTGTTTGCATCGTTCTTTGGTGGCACAAGCCTTCTCATTATTGTTGGTGTAGCACTCGATACGCTTCAGCAGATCGAATCCTTCCTTCTTATGCGTCATTATGACGGATTTATGAAGACAGGTAAAATCCGCGGTCGTGCAGGGGCTACGTCCTAACGTCCGAATGACTGTTTCAGACATCCACGTCTCTGTCCATACTGAGGACGAGATCGACAAGATTGCTGAGTCATGCAGGATCGTTGCAGATGTCCTCATGCACCTCAAAGGGTTCGTGAAGCCAGGTGTAACAACAATGGAGCTCGACGCTATCGCTGAGGATTTTATCCGTACGCGAGGAGGAGAGCCAGCTTTTAAAGGGTATGAGGTAGACGGGCAACCGTTTCCATCTACACTTTGCATAAGCATTGATGAAGAGGTAGTGCACGGTCTTCCAGGCCAGCGGACGCTAAAGGAAGGTCAAATCGTGTCGGTTGATGTAGGCGTCTACAAAAATGGATACTACGGAGATAGCGCGTTTACCTTTGGTGTGGGTGAGATCTCAACAGACAAACAACGTCTGCTCGACGCAACTCAAGAGGCACTTCGCCTCGGCGTTGAACAGGCAATAGATGGAAATCGGGTGTATGATATTGCGAAAGCAGTTCAAACACATGTTGAAAAACAGGGCTTTTCGGTTGTGCGCGAACTCGTGGGACATGGCATAGGCCAACATCTTCATGAGGAACCGCCGGTCCCGAATTTCGTTCCCGGCCTGCTACATCGTAGCAGGTTTCCAAATGCCCGCCTGAAATCAGGTATGGCATTGGCCATCGAACCGATGGTGAATATGGGGCTTTTCCATGTTCATACGGCAAGCGATGGGTGGACCGTGTATGCTGCCGACGGGAAACCGTCTGCACACTTCGAACACACGGTGGTGATCGATGGGGGTACGCCGAGAGTCTTGACTTTGATGGAGTAACGATTACGACAAGGATCAGATGGGTCGCGAAGACGTCATACGTGTTGACGGTGTGATTGAGGAAACGTTGCCGAATACCCAGTTCATTGTGAAACTGGATAACGGACACAAGATTCTCGCACACGTCTCCGGAAAGATGAGAATGCACTTTATCAAGATCTTCCGAGGAGACAAGGTGACGGTGGAGATGTCTCCATACGACCTATCCAAGGGGCGGATCGTTTATCGGTACAAGTAGAATGAAACTCGAAAGTGAAATAGGAAAGGTCGCATCATGAAGGTTCAAGCATCGGTGAAAAAGCGTAGCCCCGACGACAAAATTGTTCGTCGTAAAGGACGGGTGTACATCATCAACAAGAAGAACCCTCGCTTCAAGCAACGTCAAGGCTAATTCAGGAGACACACTGTGGCTCGTATCGCAGGCATAGATTTACCAAAAAATAAGCGCGGAATCATCGCGCTTACTTACATCTACGGAATCGGCAGTTCGCTTAGCGGCGACGTGCTCGATAAGGCTGGCATTGATCATAGCAAGCGCGTTAACGCGTGGACAGATGACGAGATCGCTCGCATCCGTCAGGCCCTGGCCGACTTCAAAGTTGAAGGCCAGCTACGCTCTGAAGTGCAGCTTAACATCAAACGTCTTATGGACATTGGATGCTATCGGGGTCTGCGCCATCGGCGCGGTCTTCCGGTTCGTGGTCAGCGCACTCGTACAAACGCTCGTACCCGCAAGGGCAAGCGTAAGACGGTTGCTGGTAAGAAAAAGGCAGTGAAGAAGTAACATAGGACTGAACGACAATGGCAGCAGCAAAAAAACGCGTCAAACGCAAGATCGTTGCGGATGTACACGGCAAAGTATTTGTCCGTGCAACGTTCAACAACGTCATCGTTACGATTACCGATACATACGGCAACACTCTTTCCTGGTCTTCAGCAGGTAAGAATGGATTCCGTGGTTCCAAGAAGAATACGCCGTACGCTTCTCAAGTTTCCGCAGACAAGGCAGCTCGTGAAGCCTTCGAAATGGGACTACGAAAAGTTGACGTTGTGGTGAAGGGCCCTGGCTCTGGCCGGGAAGCCGCGATCCGCGCACTTACGCAGGCTGGCTTCGAGGTTCTTTCGATCCTCGACCAGACACCACTGCCGCACAACGGTTGCCGCCCGCCTAAAAAGCGTCGCGTATAATCGTAGCGAGAATCTCTTTTTAATGTGTGACTATTGATCCTAAGGTAGGCCATGAACATACAGATGCAGATGCCGGAAGGTGTCGTTGTTGAGGAACTCGGTAGCCCGTTCCACGCTCGTTTTATTCTTAACCCTCTTGAAGAAGGTTATGGTACAACAATCGGGAACGCATTCCGCCGCGTCCTCCTCTCGTCCATTCAAGGTTCCGCGATCGTTGGTGTGAAGATCTCGGACGTTCAACATGAATTCCAAACCGTTGCTGGTGTGGTTGAAGACATGTGCGAAATCATCCTTAACCTTAAGGAGATCCGCATTCGTATCATCGACCCAAAGGCGCCAAATCGTATCTCGTTTCGCATAAAAGGCCAAAAGGTCTGGACTGCGCAAATGATTCAAGATGCAAGCGCTGGCGCAATCGAAGTTCTCGATCCAACGAGAAAGATTGCAACACTTGCTGACGATGCAGATTTTGATGTTGAACTTCGGATTGGCCGTGGCAAGGGCTACGTTCCATCAGAAGAACAAAACATTACAGACTTCGCTCTTGGCATGCTCCCAATCGATTCGATCTTTACTCCAATCAAGAACGTGATCTATAATGTAGAGCCGTTCCGCGTTGGACAAAAAACGGACTATGAGCGCCTTGTACTCGATGTAAGCACAGATGGCTCAATCACGGCCAAGGAAGCTGTAGAATATTCTGCAAGCATTCTTCGCTCACACATTGCTCTTCTGCTTGGTGTTAATCCAACAATCGGAAGCTCAAGCGAAGCAGGCGAAGCTTCATCAACAGGGGGCGATTCAGAAGCCGACCGCGAGCGTGCTCGTATTCGTCGCATTCTCATCCAACCAGTAGACGAACTTGAGCTAAGTGTACGTGCACATAACTGTCTCAAAGCGGCTAGTATTAAAAATTTGGCAGACCTCGTAAGTCTGCAAGAGTCGGACCTTCTGAAGTTTCGCAACTTCGGTCGTAAATCCCTGTCCGAACTCGCTGATGTCGTAGTGCAGAACGGCCTTCAGTTTGGTATGAATGTGGAAAGTTATCTGCGCGAAGACGACAAGAAGAACGACTAAGGAAGGCTAAGGAGAACATCATGCGACATTCAGTAGCAGGCCGGAAACTTAAGCGTACCGCGAGCCATAGGCGCGCGTTGCTTGCGAACATGGCTTCATCCCTCTTTGAACATAAACGCATTGTCACAACTGTGGCTAAGGCGAAGGAACTCCGCCCGTTTGCTGAGCACCTCATCACGCGCGCACGCAATGCGCACCGTGGCGAAAAAGCCGGCACTATCATTGGTGTTGATGTACACAGCCGCCGTATGGTTGGTAGGTACATTAAAAACAAGGGTGTACTCCAAGAATTGTTCGACACAATTGCACCGCTTGTAGCCGAGCGCGATGGTGGTTATACACGTATCACAAAGCTCGGTGTACGCCGTGGCGATAATGCCGCTACAGCTATGATCGAACTTGTTGATTGGTCTAATCCGGTAGATGGCCGCGTGTCTTCAACAAAACGCCGTGTTGTAGCAAAGGGTCCAGCTAAGCCAAAGCCAACAGCAAAGCCTAAGCCTATACCAGTTGTGGCAGCACCCGCCGCTGTTGTTCAAGAAACGTTCGTTGCCGAAGACGTTGAGACACCAGCCTCCGACTAACATTTTAGATTATTCTGGCAAAAACGCCGAGTGCTTATGCATTCGGCGTTTTCTGTTTTCTTAGCATGGCACAAGACATCCAGGTAATAGCAACGTTTGTAAAAGGGGCAACAACTCCGGAACAATTCCCAGAGTCGTCGCTCGCCGAAATCTCCATGATCGGTCGCTCTAACGTTGGCAAGTCTTCCCTGATCAACACTCTCGTGCGCCACGGCCACATGGCCCGCGTCTCAAATACGCCCGGCAAAACACAAGAGATTAATTTTTTTGCCACTGATCTAAACTTCATGTTGGTAGACCTGCCGGGTTATGGCTATGCACGCAGAAGTAAAGACCAACGTGAGCTGTTTTCGAATCTCATTAGAGCGTACGTTCTCAACCGACCGCAGCTATTGGTAACATGTGTGCTGGTAGATGCGCGGCATGACCCTCAGCCCCTTGACATGGCAATGCTCGAAGAACTTGAGCTTGCTAGACGTAGGTTTGTTGTAGTACTTACTAAATGCGACAAGCTTAAAAAGGGGGCTTTAGAAGCCCGCGAAGAACAAGTCCGCGCCTTGCTTGCACATTGTACGAGTGTTGTAGACGTGATACCAACCTCTAGTGAAACTGGGCTTGGCCGTCAGCAATTACTTGGCCTTATCAAACGCATCCTCATTCAATCTAAACAGGTGCCGTCATGAACTCTCAACCGTTGGTTGGTATCATCATGGGCAGTGACTCGGATCTTCCAATACTGCGCGAAGCCGCCACAATCTGCGAAGAGTTTGGTGTGCCGTACGAGATTCGTGTAGTAAGCGCACATCGTACGCCACATGACATGGCCGAATACGGTACGCATGCACACACTCGCGGGCTCAAGGTAATAATTGCAGGTGCAGGTGGCGCCGCACACCTTCCAGGAATGATTGCATCCTACTCGCCCCTTCCAGTAATTGGCGTCCCCATTCCAACAACACAGCTAAAAGGCCTCGACTCGTTGATGAGCATCGTGCAAATGCCTGCTGGCGTGCCAGTAGCAACTGTGGCTATTGGTGGTGGACGTAACGCGGGCATCCTAGCCGTTGAGATGCTATCAATAGCATACCCAGACCTTCAAGAAAAATTGATCACGTATAAGGACCGGCTCGCAAGCGAGTCGCGCGCAAAGAATGACGACATCACATCTGGAACCAACTACAACGTCAAAGCTTGATAACTACTTTCGAGTGTCTACCACGTGAACTTCTTGCAGACACAACGTAACTCCCCGTTGGCCAACCACTGCAGGGTAAGACGATGTCGATAGGCGTGCCGTTTGAGGGGGCACTTGTGAGTGTAGATAGTGATTGATTGACTAATAGCTGTCCCAATACAGATGATACAACGATAGTTATGTCAGCCATAGGCCACCCGTTTGCGATAGTTAGTCGAAGCTTGACTTCTGAATTGGTTGGATTTGGGAAAGCATCGTCTATCGAAGCAATGCGCAAGTTTAGATATGGATCATGATCTTGTACTGAGGTTGTTTGCTGATGAAACGTGATAGCGTAAATTGATTTCAGTACCTCGGCAGTAGCGAGTAGTGCTGTTGTATCATTGAGAGCAAAAAGCTGTTCAATAGCTCCGAATCCCAAGTTGGCACCAATCAGCCGCATTGTAGAATCAGCGGCGCCCGTGCCGTACGAATAGATGTTGCCGCTAATGTCGGTAAAGACGGCATGGGTGCCAAAAAATGCAAACGCATTAAGGCGAATATTTTCGTCTCCATACAAAGTAGTAAACGTATGGTTGGATAAATCAAAGTATCCGAAGGAACGAAGTGGGTGGGCAGTAGACACTAAGTTCGATCCTGCAATCGCATACAACCTACCATCATGCATACAACTTGAACGAATCCACGAAATTGTATGAAAAGAAGTATCTGATTTCAAAATTCCATTCTTAAACATCCTAATACGAACGTAAGACCGTGACTGGTAAATAGCAGTATCGAGTGTGTCATTTCCACCGCTAAAAATCCATAAACTGTCATTCTTTGCAAAAATGTTACCATTAAGCCCTGGTGGTCCACTTAAAGGACAATATCTGCTCCAAGAACGTCCACGGTCCGAAGACTTTACAACGAATGTATCTGTAGCTGAAAGTCCATACATGTCTCCACTTTCATTCTCGGTCCAAAAATCAGGAGCAATTGAACTTTTGTGACATGATACAGGATTTGACCAGCCCCGAGAAAACGTGATATTGGGATCCATGACATACCAGGTAGACATAATCTCCCCTCCTCCAATGAATGCCTGTCTTGACAAGGTTGCGTTGCGTCCGAGGCAAGGTCCGCGAATTGGAAGTGGTGTCCACTCGAAAATGGTGCGTCCTGGAGCAACGACCGACCTTACACGGCCTCCACGAATTCCAGCCACCTTATCGCCCTGGCTCATTATTGTCATACCACGAGCTGGAATACGAGGCAAGTAAGACCGTACTTTCCAACCAAGAGAGTCAGAGATCTCCGCTATAAATGAATGCGAACCAGCCACAATAAACGAATTCCCATACTCTATGCACGTTGTCGATCGAAACTCATACACCTCGAGTGCTTCCAAAGGAAGTGCTGCAAATGTCTCTATGGTGTCTGTGAATGTGCGAATTCCTTCAGCGGAAACTACTGCGATAGACGACTCCCTGCTCACCAACGCAAATGGTGTCACTGATGTGTCAACAAGCATAGGCTTAGAGTTTCTGATACTGCGATACAGGCAAAACACGCCGTCGTTTCGTATCGTAGCTAAAACCACTAGATCCCCGTCGTCGGTTGAAACGGCAGTGTATGGGGAAGAACCGATTGCAATCGACAAGCTCGACCGCGTAGTAAACTGACCTGCATCACGCGTGTAGGTAATCATAGAATCGAGTCCGATAGCATGGTAGCCATCTGTAAATGGAGCAATAGCCCAGACCATATAAGGTGCCATGACCGTATCCACAGACAACGGCTCTGATAGAAAGCTGATTACCTGCCCACTCGTGGTTCTTACTAGTATAGACGAATTGTGCCTTCGTATTTCGAGAATTGTCGATTGATCAGGCGTAGAAATTGAATCCACGAGTAGCCCCGATTTCCATCGATACATTTTAGAGCCATCGGCTCCAACATACATCCAATCTGACGGTCCGTGATGAAACGAAGATCTGATAGTTGTTGTGCTAGGGAGGTCAATCTGTCCCGTTTTAAAAAGCCGATCATCTCGTAGTTCAACAATGGTTCCATTGTCTGCGAGAAATTCTACTCCAGCACTACTCGGCCCACTAGCATGGAATGTGCATGTTAGCTGTTGAACGTCTAGTATGCTTATGTTCCGTTGCCCATAGATAGCATTGGTATACATTGCATTGAACGCTAGAACAAACACTACAATTATGGTACTCTTCATTATTACCTCCTAAGGAATGTACCACTAGTGAGCTTCGAGCTATGAAGCTAGCTTGTGGAACACTCTGTATTTCTGTATTAGTGACTAGTCGCAGATAACATAGCACCCACTGTTGTATATAGGTGGTAGCAGACCCGGAATCGGAATCCCTCCGCTTCCGACTATCGTGAAAGGGCATAAGCCATATGTAATTCCGGCACTGCGAGTTTGTGTAAGCATTGGTGGAGTAAAAGTGTTGTCGTAGCAGACAAACCAACTACTCGTACATTTACTAGTACCTTCGCTACATGGAAATATGTTTAAGAACGGGCTTGGATCCGAGGAAGAAGCCTCAAGACAAACGCTTGGTGTTGACATATAGACCGTATTTCCTTGGGGACATGCTGGAATAGACTCAAGACACAGTGCATAGTTTGTCAACGCTATCATAACTTGTTCCTCAGCCAATGCCCAATAGTCGTCACCTATCGTTTGGCCTGCAATGCACCACTTATCAAGAAATCGCCATTGCCTGATCCTCACCTCACATACACCGTTGCAGGTTCTATAACAGAACCGGACCTCTGTATCGCAGCCTTTGTACATGAAGTATGGCGTCCTTTCGGAAGTCCATGTGCAGCCTGGGCTATCTGGCGGACACTGTGCCGCTGCATCTAGCGCACCAATGAGAAAGAAAAGTATGAATACAGAGTATGAAAAGGCTTTGCGCAGTCGAGACACGAAGCCAGATTGCAAGGTGCTAAACTTCAGGCTGAAGTTTGCGGGGGGGGTGGGGTATGCATGTTCGCCTCTGAGAAGTATAAGGAGATTAGTAAAATTACATAGCCAACATACGATAATTTCCGATGCTGCAATACTTGAGCGTAAAAACACATTGTTGTGTTCATGCAACTTTGAACCTGTGACCACTTTAATAGTGGTTATCTCAACTATATAAGCTGGGAAATTGCTGATATTTGCATCCCAAAGTGGTCTCCAATTACGAGGCCTTAAAGCCCGCCAAACCCCCAAGTGGGTGGTTTGGCATTTAGCTATTCTGTAATTGTTGGCGTTCGTATGCCTTTGTAATGAGTCTACTTTATGACTTTCAACATCATGGTGGCAGACGAACGTCATGCCGTGTACGCAGCAGAGATAGTTGAAACCATCTTTGTTGCAGCGCAGCAACGGGGTACGGGAATCGCGCGCCGCACGCCAGAATATATTATCCAAAAGATGTCTGAAGGAAAGGCAATCGTTGCACTTGCCTCAGATGGAAAATTCGCGGGCTTCTGCTACATAGAAACGTGGGAAACGGGCGATTACGTTGCTAATTCTGGACTGATTGTAAAACCAGAATATCGCAATCACAACCTCGCACGAAAAATAAAACGTGCCGCATTTGACCTCTCGAGAGAGAAGTTTCCGAACGCAAAAATATTCGGCATCACTACTAGTGCGGCGGTTATGAAGATTAACTCGGAGTTGGGCTATCTTCCAGTGCACTTCTCGTTGCTTACTGCCGATGAGGCGTTCTGGAAGGGCTGTCAGTCTTGTCCTAATTATGACATCCTTCAGCGCACAAGTCAGTCGATGTGTCTTTGTACAGGTATGTTGTTCGACCCGAAGGATACACCAGAATGAAGAAGATCCTCTTAGCGTTCAGTGGCGGACTTGATACGTCCTATTGCGCTCGGTATTTTGCCGTAGACCTCGCAATGGAAGTACACACGGTGATTGTAGACACAGGTGGCTTTTCTGCCGAGGAACTCGCTCGCATCGAACAACGCGCATATGCATGTGGTGTTGCTACGCATGCAGCGCTCAGCCGAACAACTGAGCTCTACCAACGTGTTCTACGGCACTGCATCGCAGGGAACATTCTCAAGAATAGCACCTATCCCTTGAGTGTAAGCGCGGAACGTGTTATCCAAGCAATCGCAATTGCAGAACACGCACGCTCGATTGGCGCAACACATCTAGCACATGGTAGTACGGGTGCTGGTAATGATCAGGTCAGGTTTGATGTGATCTTCCGTATCCTTTGTCCCGAAATAGAAGTGCTTACTCCCATTCGCGATAAGCAGCTGTTGAGAGATGAAGAAATCGCATACCTCGCGCAACACGGTGTGGAGGGAGACTGGACAAAGGCCGCGTATTCAATCAATCAAGGAATATGGGGCACAACGGTTGGAGGGAAGGAAACGCTTACGTCCGATACGCCCCTTCCTGAACATGTATGGCCGTCGGCAATCTATCCCGCCCCTTCTGACGCAGACTCGGCAACACTTACAATCGATTTTACAAAGGGGCAACCCGTTGCTCTCGATGGTATTACAATGGGTGCCGTAGAACTTTTACGGTCGCTCAATGATGTTGGCTCCCGTTGGCACATTGGCCGAGACATGCATGTTGGTGATACTATTATCGGCATTAAAGGGCGGGTTGCATTTGAAGCCCCTTGCGCATTGCTTTTGATTAAGGCGCATCACGCACTAGAAAAACACACACTGTCTAAATGGCAACTGACGTTGAAGGACCAACTATCAATATGGTACGGTCAGCTCCTTCATGAAGGTCAGTTTCTTGAACCTGCAATGCGGAGTATAGAGGCATTTTTTGACGATACACAGCAAAGTGTTACTGGACGTGTAACGGTGTTGCTCAAGAGAGAGAGATTCTCCATTGATGGCATCACGAGTAAGAACGACCTCATGAAGCAGAGCTTTGCAACGTATGGCGAAGCAAACAGAGCATGGTCGGGAGACGACGCCAAAGGTTTTGCAGTGGTGAACGCAGTGCCAACATCTCTTTGGATGTCTGTTCACGGAGACAAGTTATGATACGTGTTGCGGTAATAGGTGCTGCTGGTTATACTGGTGGTGAAGCCATCCGCCTCTTGCTTGGCCACCCACACGTTGGTGAACAAAACATCGTTGCAGTAAGCAGGTCGCATGATGGCCAGCCCCTTCACATAGCACATGATGATCTTTACGGCAGAACATCGCTGTTTTTTGTTGGTGGGCTTGCGGACGCAGCTCCTGTTGACGTATGCATATTGTGTTTAGGTTATGGAGCTTCTTCCATCTGGCTCAAGGACAATCCAGAAGCATCTGGATGTATTGTTATTGACCTTGGTAACGACCATCGTATCGAAAGCTCTGCACATAGTTTTGTCTATGGTCTGCCTGAGGTACACCGCGATCGCATACGCAGTGCTAGGCGTATCGCAAATCCTGGTTGTTTTGCAACGGCAATACAACTTGCGCTGATTCCATTAGCAGAAACAAAACAGATCACCAACGATGTTGTTGTCAATGCAATCACTGGTTCAACGGGAGCTGGACAGCAACCCATAGCTACTACACATTATTCGTGGCGCAACAACAATGTAAACACCTACAAAGTGTTTGAACATCAACACGAGCCAGAGATCAAGCAGACACTTGGAGACATTCCTTTGTTTTTTGTGCCGTTACGTGGACCGTTCGCACGGGGCATTCATGCAACATGTGTTTTGCCTGGCACGTGGAAGGCGGCGGATGTAGAGGCGGTATATCGTAGCCGGTATGCAAATCATCCATTTGTGGTTGTTTGTGATGGCCCTCCAGACATGAAACGTGTTGTGAATACAAATCTTTGTCACGTTGGTTTTGTTGTAAAAGACAATGCACTAATGGTAGTAAGCGTAATCGACAATCTTCTGAAAGGGGCTTCTGGACAGGCCATTCAGAATATGAACATAGCGTGTGGCTTTGATGAACGTGATGGCCTCCAACTCAAATCGTCTGTCTACTAGGAAATCCAATGCGTCGGTTTACCTCAGTTCATGATCTCATTGCAGGGCCGGGTTTGACTGCAGCACTCGAAGATGCGCTAGAGTTTGCCCGTCACCCATGGATAAACGCAGATGTAGGAAGACGCAAAACTATCGGTCTACTTTTCATGAATCCATCGTTGCGTACGCGCATGAGTACGCAAATAGCGGCGCGACTGCTAGGAGCTGATACCATTGTGCTCAATGCCGGGAGTGACTCTTGGACGTTGGAGACCCGTGATGGTGTAGTGATGAACGGCTCTAGCACGGAACATATTAAAGAAGCCGCCGCCGTGATGGGAGCATATTGCGATGTACTTGGACTACGCACGTTTGCATCACTTACAGATAGAACCGCAGACTATGCTGAAGAGATTCTCGAAAAGTTCATAGCGTATGCGGGCGTGCCGGTAGTATCACTTGAAAGTGCAACGCGGCATCCGCTTCAGAGTTTTGCTGATCTTCTCACCATTGAACAGTTCAAAAAGAAGCCCCGTCCCAAAGTTGTTCTTACATGGGCGCCTCACCCAAAGGCTCTTCCGCAAGCAGTGGCAAACTCATTTGTGGAATGGATGAATGTTTCAGATGTTGAACTTTTGGTAGCGCATCCCAAAGGGTATGAGCTTTCTGCAACTTTTGCTAGCGGTGCTGCCGTTACCAACGATCAGAATCTTGCACTCGACGGTGCGGATTTTGTGTACGCAAAAAACTGGTCGAGCTACGAGCCATACGGTCAAATCCTTTCGCAAGACATGTCATGGACCGTAACAACAGAAAAGATGGCTCTCACCAACAACGCAAAGTTCATGCACTGTTTGCCCGTGCGAAGGAACATGATTGTAACGGACGAGGTAATTGATTCTGAAAACTCAATCGTGATTGCTCAAGCAACAAATCGTGTGGTGTCTGCTCAAACTGTACTCTATCATATGCTCAAGGGGCTTGCGTGACGCGAGTAATCAAGATAGGTGGAGCAGTAGTAGACGATGAAGTGATGCTCTCCACCGTGCTAGACCGTTGCGCAATGATGGACAGATCCTTTGTACTCGTACATGGCGGTGGAAAGATTGCTACAAAGCTTGCACGTGATCTTGGAGTAGAACAAACGATGATTGATGGCAGACGTGTGACGGATGCAGATACACTGCGTATTGTAACGATGGTGTATGGTGGACTCATCAACAAGAATATTGTGGCTAAACTTCAAGCGCGCAGTGTTCAGTGTATTGGTTTAACTGGCGCAGATGCAAACCTGATTCGTTCACACCAGCGTACACACCAGACCATAGATTACGGCTTTGTTGGTGATGTAGACACTGTCAATATTGATGCGCTAACAGCCTTGCTGGGAGCTGGTTTCAGCATTGTTCTTGCGCCCCTTACCCATGATGGAAATGGGCAGCTCCTCAATACAAATGCCGATACAATCGCGTCGAAGGTTGCAATAGCACTAGCCGTACCCCTACTATATGTTTTTGAACACCACGGCGTGTTGCGTTCCGTAGAAGACCCAACATCTGTGATACCGGTTGTTCACGTAAATGATATACCTATGCTCATAGCAGATGGCACGATTGTAGCGGGCATGGTGCCAAAGATTACAAATGCTGCAGAAGCTGCGCGCGCCGGCATCAACGTGTTGATACAGCACGTATCCGCACTTGGTACTGAAGAGGGGACATTGATCAAATGTTAGAGCTTCTCAAACAACTCATCAATACTCCTTCATTCAGTAGCGAAGAAAGGGCTACTGCCGATATTATCGAACGGGTATTGCGCGATGCCGGTGCCAACGTGGAACGATACGGGAACAACGTTGTATCGCGCATGGATCACACATCGGACCAGGCAGGACCGCGCTTATACCGGCTGCTATTGAACTCCCACCACGATACGGTTCGTCCGGGTGAGGGGTGGACGCACGATCCGTTAACTGCGGTGGTGGAACACGGCAAGTTGTACGGGCTTGGCAGCAATGATGCTGGTGGTGCGCTCGTTATGATGTTGGCTGCGTATTTGCATTTCTATACGCGAACAGATCTTCCTGTTCAATGTGTTTTTGCGGCAACAGCAGAGGAAGAGATTAGCGGACCAAATGGAATGGCGCTTCTTTCGAGGGATGTGTTCTCGATGATGCCAATAGATCTTGCAATTATTGGTGAACCAACGGGAATGCAGATGGCTGTTGCAGAGAAGGGGCTGATGGTGCTCGACTGTGTAGCGCACGGACGTACAGGTCATGCAGCTCGCAACGAAGGCATTAACGCTATCTACGCAGCACAAACTGATATTGACTGGTTTCGCACGCATCAGTTTGAGCGGAGCTCGCCGGTGCTTGGTAACGTAAAGATGACGGTCGCAATCATTAATGCAGGATCTCAGCACAACGTTGTACCAGATAGATGTCATTATGTTGTAGACGTGCGTGTTACAGACGTCTACACAAACGAAGAAGTCCTCGAGGAAATCCGTCGGCATGTTGCCTCTGAGGTTACGCCACGTTCGATGCGCCTAGCCCCCTCGTCAATTCCTCTTGATCATCCGCTGGTGTTGGCTGGTATCGATATGGGGCTTCCATCGTATGGGAGTCCAACAATGTCTGACCAATCCTTGCTGCCCTACGGAGTTCCATCACTAAAAATAGGTCCGGGCGATTCCGCACGTTCGCATACACCAGACGAGTGGATGGGCGTTGCGGAGTTGGAAGAAGGAATTGCCACGTTCATCACACTGCTTGAAACAATGATGCGGAGAATGTTATGAAGTTATGGGACAAGGGTACGCCGATTGACGTGATCATGGAGCAATTTACCGTTGGCAACGATCGCGACGTTGATGTTAGACTGGCACGATGGGACGTTGTAGGGTCCATTGCACATGCTGAAATGTTGGGCGCAGTTGGGCTCATCTCCAATGACGAACGCAAGTCACTCACCCATGAACTTGGATTGTTGCTTGTATCCATAGACGGAGAGGGATTCGCAATTGATGATGACGTAGAGGATGTGCACTCGCAGGTTGAGAAGATTCTTACAGAGAAGCTTGGCAGCACTGGAAAGAAGATTCATACTGGACGCAGCCGCAACGACCAAGTTCTTGTTGATATAAAACTCTTCCTACGTCACGAGTTGCGCACGCTACGGCTTGCTACTCGAGACGCGGCTACGTTATTGTTAGACCTCGCAGAGAGATATCAGCACATCCTACTGCCAGGATATACGCATTACCAAATTGCTATGCCTTCTAGCTTTGGTCTCTGGTTAGGGGGCTATGCAGAAGCCCTTATCGAAGATATGCGCGTACTTGATATGGCGATAGATGCTGCTAATGCTAATCCATTAGGAAGTGCCGCAGGGTATGGAACACGCCTGCCCCTTAACAGAGAGCTAACAACAAGGGCGCTGAACTTTGACCGAGTGCACGTTACGAGCACGTTTTCGCAAATGTCTCGTGGACGCACAGAGAAACTCGCCGCTATTGCAATTGCACAAGTAGCTTCTACTGTTGCGCGTTTTGCGGCTGACGTTGTGCATTATGCCAGCTTGAATTATGGATTTGTAAAGCTGCCCGATGACCTCACAACAGGGTCGAGCATTATGCCTCACAAGAAAAATCCCGACGTGTTTGAAGTACTGCGTGCGCGGTGTAACAGACTTCAAGCATTACCAACAGAAATTGGATTTGTACTCGGAAACCTTCCGTCTGGGTATCACAGGGACCTGCAGTTCATCAAGGATAAAATCGTTCCAGCTATAGACGAACTAACGCTAATTCTGCGGATACTTGTTCATGTATCGCCCAAAATTGAACCAGTGTCTGATATTTTGGACAACCCGATGTATGCCAATCTTTTCAGCGTTGACCGTGTTGATCAACTTGTGTTATCTGGAATGCCATTTCGTGATGCATACCATCAAGTAGCGCAAGAGATTAAGGAAGGGGCTGTGATAACCTCCATAGAGCGCTCAACTACAGGCGCTTTGGGCAGCGTTGGTAACCCTGGCATTGAAGAACTTCGAAAGCGTTTGTAGGCTGTGATCCCCGCACAGGCGGGCATCCATACACGTATACAAAGATGGGCTCCCGCCTTCGCGTGAGCAACGTTCAACCGCCTTCGCGGTGGCTAGCACCCCATTTTGCGATGCCTATAGCTACCACCACACCCAATAAGCCCCCTGCAAGGACATCGCTTACGTAGTGTACGTTGAGCATGATCCTACCTGTGGCAATGGCTATACCAACCAACCAGAAGAGCCAACGTAGACGTGGATAAATAAGCGACCCAGTTAATGCGATTGCAAGACCTGTACTTGCGTGACCGGATGGAAAACTATTCCATAGAAACTCGGTTTTAAAAGCAAAGAGGTTCCATGACTGTATGCCGTGTTCGATGAGAAGGGGCGGGCGTGATCTGCAAACAATTACTTTGATGATGTTGGCAGCAATGCCTGAGACGGCAACACTTGCAAACAATGCTAAATGTTTGTGCGCAACAGACCGCATCGAGCGCCACGCAAGAAGAGATACAACCAGACAATATCCCAGCACCCAGTGAGACCGTCCGGCTTCCTCCAACCACAATCCAAGCGTATGCATCCACGGCGTGGTGTGGGCATGTATCCATAGAGCAACGGGAACATCAAGCCACGCTACAGATGCCACTATTGCACAGCAGATTAACAGCAGGCCCGCTATGTGCCGGAGGTTCACTTCTTGTCTGAAGGTTTTGGAACTGCCGGTAAATCCAGGGCCTTAACTTTTGCGTTAAGATCATCAACCAGCGTGGATTCTATTGCTTTTACTGCGTTGAGTTGCACGTCTGCATCGGCACTGAGTTTATTGAAGAGATCAAATGTCTGCTGTGTTGGACGTCTGTCTGCACTGGCAGCTACACCTGAAAGAGAGGCAATCTTATTGTTGAGCTTTACAGGATAGTTCAACAGATCTTGCCCCGCCTTAGCCTTTGTCTGCATGAGTGTGTTCTCGATGGTTGTTAACGAATCCGAAATCTTCTTGACGAGATCGCTAGAAGGTTTCGTGATTACTGTATCGAGATCTTTCCAACGAACAGCCAGTCCACCAACACTTGTGCGAATTGTTCTGATGCGCTTGATAGTTTTGTTTACGTCAGAGAGCTTGGCGTTGATGCTTGTATGCAGATCAAACTGCGCCTGTAGGTCTGCAAGAGGCGTTGTGAGGCGTGGGTCCATCCTTATCTCAAACGCAACAGTCTGCGTATCTGTGCCAAGCGTGTAGGTGGCAGTATACATGCCGGGCATTGCCGCTGGGCCTTCATAGCCAGCGCCCCAGAGGAGTGCGCCCTCGAGTTCTTCTGCGGCAGGCCAGCGCATATCCCACACAAATCTGTTGAGCCCCTTACGAAGTGTTGGTGCATCGCCCGATGGACGATACATCGAATCAAGATGGAAGGACGTCTCGGCTTTGTACGGCTCGCCCTTGAGATCTTTTACGCTAGAAAACGCAATGATGCTATCGCCCTTTGCAGTGCGAAGGGTTAGACGCAATTCTTTCGAACTGGTGTCTCTTAATGTGTAGTGCAATAACACGCCATTGGGTGCATTCTCACCAACACTCATCGTTGGGCTGTTCCAAGAGCCCCCTGACACGCGATACGAGTGACGTGGAATATGTGCGGTAAGCGCACGTGTTTGGTTGGGTTTGAATTGATGAAGGGGCGTTAGGTCATCAAGTATCCAAAAGGATCTGCCATGTGTACAAACAACGAGGTCCTTCTCCGTTGGATGAATCACAAGATCATGAACTGGCGTAGTAGGAAAGTTGAGCCTGAACCTACTCCAAGTTGCGCCAGCGTTGAACGAAACATACAGGCCGCGTTCTGTGCCGGCATAGAGAAGACCTTTACGGAACGGGTCTTCGCGTACAACGCGTACAAATGCACCTTGTGGTAAACCCGCTGTTATCAACGTCCAAGAAGCCCCATGGTTGTTTGTTTTATAGATGTACGGCGCATCGTCTCCATGCTTGTATCTGTTCACTGCTGCGTAGGCCGTTGCATCGTCAAATGGTGATGCTTCGATAGTGCTTACGAGAGATTCTTTCATACCACTAGGTGTAACGTTGGTCCATGTGGCTCCATCGTCCGCACTGGTATGGATACGTCCACAATCACTCCCCGTCCATAGTATTCCCCTTTTTACGCGTGATGCTGCAAAGGTAAAGATGGTGTTGTAGACTTCTACGCCAGTGTTGTCCTTTGTGATTGGTCCGCCTGACGCAATTTGTTTTGTTGTGTCATTGCGTGTGAGATCTCCACTCATCTTTGTCCAACTCATACCCTCGTTTGTTGTACGCCAAACATGCTGCGATGTGGTGTACATCACCGATGCATCAAAGGGTGAGAACACAATTGGGAATGTCCATTGGAATCGTTCGCCGCGGTCCTTAGCCCCTTCCCCAATTGGGTTGTTGGGGTAAACTGATATGTCTTGTTCCTGGTTGAGTATGAGAGACTTACGGCCAAGGTAACCAGAGTAGTTACCTCCAAACGTTATGTCTGCGTCCGTTGGATGGGGCACAACATATCCGCTCTCGAACCCCGCAACTGAATACCAGTGACTTCTATCAATGGACCATCCACCAATAATTCTGCTCGGTATGGAACATGTAGAATTGTCTTGCTGAGCCCCGTACAAACGATACGGAAAATGTGTGTCTACGCTCACGTGATAGAACTGTGCGGTAGCAACATCATCCTGGCTCCAATGTCTCCATCCATCTTCTGTTACTACGGCGCCACCATCGTCTGCAAGAATCATACGGTGCGAATCTGACGGGTCTATCCATAGATCGTGATGATCGCCGTGATTGGTACCCATGCCACTGAATGATTTACCACCGTCGATACTTTTGTACCAGCCAACATTAAGAACGTACACGATGTTTGCGTCTTTAGGATCGGCATAAACATGATTGAAATACCACGGGCGCTGCCGTATATCGGCGGACGTGTTTATTCGTTGCCACGTGAGCCCCGCGTCGGCGCTTTTGAAGAGACCGCCATTTTCGCATTCAATCATCGCCCAAACAAGACCTCGCTGCGCGCGTGATACGTCAACATTGATCTTGCCGATAAGCCCCTTAGGCATGCCAGGGTTCTTTGTAATCTCTTTCCATGTATCTCCACCATCGGTGCTCTTGAATAGGCCAGATCCTGCACCTCCGCTGCTCATGCTGTAAGCGTTGCGGTATGCCTGCCACAGAGAGGCATACACAATGCGTGGATTATCAGGATCCATCTTCAACGTCATTCCGCCGGTGCTGTCATTACGGAAGAGAACCTTTTTCCAGTTCTTGCCCCCGTCGGTGGTCTTAAAAATTCCGCGATCAACGTTAGACGTAAAAACGTTGCCCATTGATGATACAAGGACTACGTCTGAATTATCTGGGTGAACAACGACATCGGCAATCATCTGTGCATTTTCCAAACCTATGTGCGTCCACGATGCGCCCGCATCTGTAGAGCGGTACATGCCATCGCCGGGAGAGATGTTACCACGTATGTCCGTCTCGCCCATGCCCACATACACCACGTTTGGGTCGGAAGGGGCTATTGTTATTGCACCAACACTCGACGTAGTAAACGTTGTATCAGAAACTGATCGCCACGTTTCGCCACCGTCCTCCGTCTTCCACACGCCTCCACCTGTTGCACCAAAGTAGTACGTCAGGCGCAAATCTTGATGGCCAGCAACTGCTGTTGACCTGCCGCCTCGATACGGGCCAACACATCTGAACTTCATCGCACGGAATACGATATCTAGTTCTGCACTTGAGGGAGTGGGAATGTCTTGCGCCACAGACGCAAGGGAGAAGAGCACGAAGACGAGATACGTGGCAACAGATTTCATCGCATCAAAGTAATGACAGACGCCCCGTCGGTAGCAACGTAGACGCCTAGAGGTAGAGAAGAAATGTCAAGCGTGCAAGAACCCGAAACTACGGTCTTCATGGCGTACGTCCGCCCATCAAGAGCAGATAGTTTGATGGTTGCATCTGGGTTGAACGGCAATGCCACGTTTGCACTGGTTACATACAGCGCACGTGGTAGGGCAGGAGAGACGTGTTGGTCATCAACCGACACTGCTTGGTTAAGATCGTAAACGGCAACATCACGTTCCGCCGAATAGCCCCCTGCCACATACGAACGGGTTACCCATAGATCTGTGCCGTTGATGGCGATGCCTTCTGGCTTTGCGTTGAGTACTACCTTGCCAATGAATGTACCTGAGGCAACATCAAACACGCGTACGTCCGAGCTGAACGTAGAAACATAAAGTTTACCATTTGATACAACACTTTCACGCGGACCGTCAAAGCCCGATGTACCAACCATTATTGTGTCTACTGCTGCGGCTGTAGAGAGATCTACGATTACAACCCAATGTGATCCGTTAACAGTAACGTAGGCACTGTCTCCAAGTATAAAGAAGTGGTTTGGAGTATCGCCAACACTTAGAGACGTTCTGGCTGTGCCAAATGGAGACTGCTTATACATGTCGAATAAACCGTTGGGTCGACCGAATACACCCTCGCTCAACACGGCAAGACCTTGGACATTTGATGACGTGATAAACCGCGCCGTACGCTGAGGATTTGGACCAGCTTGGTACACAGTTGAATCACGGGTATCAAGGGTTACTTGTACAACCGCACCAGGGTCGGTAAATGACGGCCGCTGACTAACATAGATCGCTGCACCCCCACCAGTTGAAGACACAGCGGAACAAAGTCCACTGTACACAACACCTTCCGGCATCAAACTTTCGAGACCATATTTCTCAACCGTGTTGCCTATGCAGAAAAATGCTGCTTTAGCAGTTTCAGATATCCCTACAAAAGAGGCCTTCACATCTGCCCACGGAAACGAGTAGCTCTTAAGAGTTTGGAGAGACGTTGGGTCGATCTGCACCCAAGCTGCCGGAGAATCTCCTTGATCTAGCACACCATCAAAGTTTGCATCCACCCGATTGCTGAACACATTGATGAGCCCCTTGGCCTTTACAATGCTCACTGGTGAAGGGGGCGCCGTGGCAATACGTTGTGCCCAGGCAAGAGAAGTGCATGAGATGCACACAATAGAAAAAGCGAGAAGTACACGCATGGCGTGCTCCTTGATGATAGCGCCGTCATGATGCGTGACGGTGGGGCACAGCGGCCCCGTTGAGTACAATCGATGTGGCAGGTCTTCCGGCTTCGGCGTCATCCTTCCCATTCGCCTTCCCGTTGTACGTCATCAACGTTACAACAGTGGCTGCCCTCAAGGGGCTAGAACGGGTCGTCTGCCGTTACGGCGGCGCAACCGCGCACGATTCACACGTGCTTCCCTCACAGCACCGCCATGAAGACGGCGACCACATCGGGAACGCAAAGATAGCACCCTACGTGCCACGTCCCGTTGCCAGGATTCATCCCGAGCGAAGCCTGTCTAGCCAAAGCAGGGATAGAGGCACGTACTTCGTACTTCGTACTTCCTACTCGTATCTTGCCTTTATGCAAAATCGATTCATGCTCTATGTAGTCTGTTGGCTTTCCGTAGTGAGTGCCGGAGTGGCAGCAACGTTGTTCAGTGTCTATTTGCCCCTTATCGCCGCAGAAATGGCAGGGGGCTCTGCAACACCTACCCAGATAGGTAAAACAGGATCGTTTGCAGGCAGCATGTTCCTGGTTGGATGGGCCTTGGGTGCATTTGCACTTGGTGTAGCGGGTGACAAGATTGGTAGAAAGATGGCACTTTTTGCCAGTGTACTCACATGTTCTATTGGCATCGTTTGCACATCGTTTGCGCCAACGCTACCAATCCTCATAGCCCTCAGATTCTTAACTGGTGCTGGCGCAGGTGGCATCCTCCTCATGGCAACAGTATTAATCTCCGAGGCCTGGGCAACGGGCAACAGAGCGCGTATGGTTGGAATTATGATGAATGCCTTTCCTGTTGGACTGATCATGTCTGGTCTCATCGCAAAGAACGTTGTTGATTGGCGCACTGCCTATCTCATTGGTGGCTCTACTATCTTTTTAGCAGGCGCTGTGCTTTTGGTAGTGCGAGAGTCGGCGCTGTGGCATTCGAGCGAGAAGCATTCGTTAAAGCAACTTGTAGAGCCGCAACATCGCAGAGACCTCACCATTGGTATTATCCTCTTTGGATCTATGCTTGTTGGCCTATGGGCCGTTTTTGTCTGGATGCCTACATGGGTTCATAAAATCAGTCAGCCAGAGCAGGCACAAACAAATCGTGGTATCATCAACATCATGTTAGGGGGCGGATGTCTTGTTGGTGGTCTAATTGCTGGACCGCTTTCTAACGGACTTGGCAGACGTCTTGCAGCAGCACTTGGATACGTAGGATGTATCGTACTTACTTCCGCAACGTTTCTTACCGTGCAGATTCCTGGAGCGGTGCTGTTCTCATTGGCTTTTTTGTTGGCTCTCTTCATCGGAATCAATCAAGGTGTTCTTGGAACATATCTCGCCGAGCTTTTCCCTACACGTATTCGCGCTGCTGCCGTTGGTGTTAGCATGAACGTTGGCAGAATCATCACAGCCATAACCGTACTCTTTATGGGCGTACTCGTAGAGTTGATGGGCGGCTACAACAATGCCATCGTCATCTTTTCCAGCGCATACGCCATCGGGCTTGTAACCTTGTTGTTTGCACGCGAAACTCGTGGGGAAGAAATAACGGGATGACGAGATGACGGGATAACTACGCCACGAATTGGGGTTGTGGGGGCACGAAGGGGCGAGTTGCAAAACCACTCAGTATTGCTTGCAAAATCAGTGTGCGCATTATCCCATCAGGCTAGCGGATGTTTGTGGATCTACAGGAAACTCA
>Ga0105049_10000521_pt1 | contig 42546 bp, 34 predicted proteins | sample MAT06_FD_78087 | JGI IMG/M metagenome (GOLD analysis project Ga0105049, IMG submission 78087) | Freshwater microbial communities from Lake Fryxell liftoff mats and glacier meltwater in Antarctica - MAT-06 | ecosystem: Environmental > Aquatic > Freshwater > Ice > Liftoff microbial mat | place...
AAAGTACTTGAAGTCCTTCCGAGAAATCCTGTCCCGTGTTTTTGCCCATGATGTTGGTTCCCACAGTAAGTCCATCCATCGTGTTCTTGTAAATGCGGTTACTGCCAATGGATTCGCGCACAGCGATGCCACTAATCAGTTCCACGCCATTTTCTCCGCGGTACAATTCGTTTTCCTCTATCTCAAATCCCGCGCACCCAAACAGGTAAATGCCAAACGCACTGGCGTTCGGGTTGGGCAGGACCAGATTTCGTGGAATACTGAACTCGCTCCGCGTAATGGATGCACCATATACACCTGTGATAGCAATTCCCCCTACATTATTTTCAAAGAGTGCATCTTGCACCGCAAATGGAAAAGCAAGACTTGTGCTATACGCCTGAATGCCGTTGTATAAATTGGAGAATCTAGTGTCAATTGTCGCGGTGCAACTTCCCAGTTGGTTGTATGCGCTACAATAGGGTGCAACTTCATAAGTGGCGGTATTGCTGAGAATGCCAATGCCACGACTTTTGAGAGGATATTCCTCAAACACCTCATTGTTGAACCAGTTGCCTCTGATCTTCACTCCTTTAATGCGCTCCATGATAACATGGGCTTCTGGTACACGTTCCTCCGCAAAAACCTCATCTGTCTTTAGTTCTGAATCTTGGATGTAGCTGGCGCTCAGGGCAAAGAGGTATGGGGCAAAACGAATGTCCACTAGGTTATTTCGAAGTTCTGCATTGTTGCACTTCACTATGCCACCACCCTTGAGGTATGTTTTCTTTCCCTGCGACAGAGGCGGCAATCCGGCTAACACGCCTATTTCAGCATGTTCGATGATTGCGCCATTCTTCAACTCAACAACGCCTTGAAGGGAGGATAACTGACCCGCATTGGGGTTGCCTTCGACTTGGATGCCGCGCCAGAAGGCGCCGCAGGCGCCACTGAGAACACACCCATCGAGAACCAGTTTTCCGCCTGGTCTGACCCTAACTCCGTAGCCAGATGCAAAATGAAGCTCTCCCCTGATAGTTACCGTTGAACCAGATGCGACATAGAGGTCATTTGAAAGTGAATAATACTCGGTTGCACCAATCGTGATATTTTGTCCGATCACAAGCGGTTCTTCTGGTTTTGGAATGTCACATTCCCATAAGCCCCTCCCGTAAGTGCCTATTGTCATGCTTTGAAAGCAATTGTCGATTGACATACTTGTTATGATTGTTGGAGGCAGACTATTATTGTAGCATTCCCACTCGCCTTGGTCAGCGTTATACCGAAAAACCCCGCCGTCAGTGGCGGCCCAATAGACTTTTGAGCCGTTCTGAATTTGAAGGTCAACGATCGGATAGGGTGGAAGTCCTTCAGAAATGTTGGCCCAAGTGTTCCCACTATCAAAAGTCTCAATCACTCGCACCGGCACGAACTCATCCTCTTCGAATCCATTGAACCCAAGAATGAAATGGCCTTCAATAAATGGGTCTGCTTTGATGCAACTGATGCCAAAACCAGATACTGGAAACTTGCGATTGGCTGTGTCGCCGGGAATAGAAACGGAAAGAAGGTGAGAAATATCTTCGAATGTTGCGCCTCCGTCGATCGAACGCTGAAGTATTTGTTGCAGATCATTTCGGCCAAGAACCGCTGCAGCACTTGCTATGCCTTCATAGTAAATGTGTCCTCGGCCGATCATCATCGTTCCTCTCAATTCGGCGAATGCCGAAATCGTTCTGTTGTATTCATTTTCGCACGGGATTTCTTGCCAGTTGGACAACGAGCTGTCTTGTGGATTGAAGGACCTCCGATATAAGCTTTGTACACCGAGATAAATCTGAGAGGGATTGGATAGGCCAAAATAGTGCCTAGTTTTAAGGTTGCCAGTTTGGCCTGAAGGAATGGCATCCGCTGTGAATATATTGCCTTGATTGGTCGTTACAAGGTTTTTGATTACTGTATTTCCTAGCCCACCATTAAATCCTCCAATACCTAAGTTTTTATACAGTGCATTTACTGAAGTAAATGCCCCGTCGCCATGATATTCATGGGTGAATTGATCCGAGTTTGCAAGCCAGGTCCCATTGTCCTGAGTGCCATAGATGATGCGCTCAATTCCTTCCCATTTTCCTGCCGCGTAGATTTGAGTGATCTGGAGGTTCGCACCATTAAGGCTTTGCCAGACGATATTCGACTGCAACGGATGGAAGGTGGAGTCAATAATTCCTGTCATAATTCCTGTCATAATTCCTCCATCGGTTCCCAAAAGGATTCTTTCAATTCCCGCTCCATATTCATACAACTTTATATCACGCATATCTGCATGAAGTCCTTGATTCTCAGCATATATTTCCCACACCCCTGTGTCCTGGTCCTTTACAATTACCTGCATCGCCAATGCCCCTGCATAAAGCATATTAGGAATAGTCTTAGATGCTTTTAGTTCGTGCATCCAATAAGCAAAGCCAATAATATTTGAAGATAGATTCTGCTGAATCCAGTTAATGCCGAAGTCATCACTAATAAAGAATCTGCTTGTGGTAGTTCCTCCCACTTTTCGACCCGAAACAGCGTAGAGTTGTTCGGAATTGAACGGGTTCGCCTCTATTGCAAATGCATGGAAATTTTCATTGATCTCCGGAGCTACGATGTTCCACGTTTCGCCTAAATCAGCAGTTCGCCAAATTGATCCAAAATCACGGCCACCGGCGGTTGTAATAATTATCGTCGAATCACTACCGGACTTGAATTCGATATCATTCACATAATACTCATCGAATGCGCCATCATCATCGAGGTTTAATTCTGGTAAGCTGACCGAAACACCCCACGTCAACCCACCATTCAGCGATGTCCAAACTCACCTAAATCCGCCTGCAACCATAATATTCGGATTGTTAGGATTGTACCGAATCACATCCACAACCTTATCTAAATGATAATTTGAGAATGAGACACCCGGTAATGAAATAAGCTCCCATGTTTCACCTCCATTTTCTGACTTAATCAAACCAAGACTATAGCCACTATATCCATTAGAAGAATACCCAGTAGATGCTCAGATAATAGAGGGATTGGTTGGATGCATTTCCAAATATGATATACTCATCGCTGGTATTCCAAGATAGTCAGTGACGTTGTACCATGCTGCACCTCCGTCGATAGACTTCCAAAGTCCCGAAGTATTTGAACCTGCATAAAGAATCGACGAATCCTGGGGATGAGCCAAAACCGAGGTAACTATTCCCAAGAAAGGCGCTCCCGACAATTGAACTGAATTTGGTGGCCCGAGATAATTCCATATTGAGTCACCATTGTTGCACTGAGGTATAGTATCATTGAACAAACGGTAACTCATTCCCATCGGACCATTAAAATCGCCACCTGAAAGAGCACTAGAATGTGACTTGCGATCTTCCCAAAAGAAATTCCATCGATTGAAAGACTTCTGTCCATCAGCGGTAGAATCTTGTGAGAAATAGTATGCCGAAGAATCCACTATTTCTTGGTATGATCTCAATGGATTTTTAATTTCCGAGGATGGTATGTATTGGGCATGAAAAATAAGATTACACGCAAAAATTAATAGCGAAAGCAAAGGATTTGAGGTTCATGATAATTGAGGTTTTAAGGTTGAAACCAATCCATCTGAATAGATACTCTAATTTTCTCCAGATGGATTTAAGGGCACTTCTAATAATCCGTTTTGCGAAGTGCGATAGCTCATTTTCTCGAAGACAAGCCAAATCGAAGGAGCATAGTCGGGGCTCTGTGACTATGATTTGGTGAAGTATTCGGAAGAATGAGCATCGCTAAGTCTACCGGAAGAATAGATTCAATAACTCAAAAACGATTCGCGGAAGGGATTATTAAAGGTACCCTTAAACCTATTCATTTGAATAGACCTTTCCTAGTCAAAAGTCAAATCCGGTTGGATGTACCGTTTATTCGGCAGGTCTAAGGCCAAATCCGGCGAATGTCAAATTGGGACGGAGTGACAACTTGAATACTGGTAAGTATGAACACTATACTCGACCTCGCTCAGTTTCTCCCTCTCACTTGTTATACACCACCACCAACTCACGGGCATTTCCTCCCGTTGGAAAAGTTCCCGCCAAAGTGAAGCCATTGCCAAATTGAAGGGCAAGCAATTGATCTTCTTCCAATAACCAAAGCACAGGCGAATTCACCTGAAAGGCCATTTGAACAGGCGCATACCCTTGTGAGGAAGTCGCTCCGGCAGCGCCACTAAATGCGTGAAACCGAATCCCATTGGAATAGGCCACCACCACACCCTGCGGATGAGCGCACGCTCGGAGTATTTCTCCCACAGGCGCAGAACTAAATCCCGTCCATACATTGATGTAATTTCCTATGCGCTCATAAGGAATCATCGGACTTACACTAACGCCCGAACGCACCAATAGTATCCTGTCTTCATTTTCCAGCGGAAGCAGTTCGGATACCTCAAAATCCAAGGTGAATGACTGCATGAGTTGTCCTGTGGATTTGAGATAGACCTCTATCACACGGCTGTTCAAGCCGTTGAATCCGTATGAATACACATACTTACCCACCGCTATAATCCGCTGAGGGAAATACGCCTGAAACGACGCCAAAATGGTTCCTGTGGAGCCAATCTGACGAATGATTCCATCCCTGCTGCTCACCCATACCTCATGCGAATTTTCATCATAACACATATCGGTATATAGCGATGTGCCCAATCCGTATGGAATCACTACTTGCTGAGAAAAAAACAGCGATGGAACTTCCCACGTCGATATGCCATCTGTTGTGCGTCCCGCCGCATGAATGCGCTGAAACCAAGAGTTTGAAACGCCAAGGGTATATTGTCCGGAAATAGAAAGGGCAGGTGCGAGCGAATTATTTCCCAAAAGACTATCAATCTGCGTGGTGAACGAATCTGGCTGGCGAAGCACGAGCAGTTGAGTCATTTCCTTTTGGGCACCATAAAGTGTGCAGGCCAGCACGTCCTGACCTTCGTTGGATCCGTCGCTGGCTTTGGCCCGAAGTATATACTGCCCAGACTCTGCTTGCACATCATCGAAGCGAAAGAGGAGCGTGCCGGAGTAATTTGTTTCTCCGTCAAGAACAACGCGTTTGGGTCCTGCCGCAATGCGCCCTTGCAAATCGGTGATCGAAACCGTGACCTCCCGCAACCCAGTTTCATCACTTGCGGAGATTTCTACTTCCACCCAATCTTGAAACAAATAAGTCGGGGGCTGAACCGGCGATAAGATGCTCACAGCAGCAGGGGTCCGATCCTCTTTTTTACAGGAAAAAAGAATCATGACAAATCCATACCAAAGGAAGCCCAGTTTGTACCCCACACTTACGAAGGAAATAACATGTGGGGAAAGATCGGTTAATAAGTCATGCACATAACATGCGAATACCCTCCTTTTTGATGCGAAATTTCCTCAATAGCAGGCAGATGCGTTTTTCCAACAACGGGATGTGTTGCGAATGCTGAAAACTGAGCTAGACAAGTCCGCGCCATACCTGCTTCCCGGAATACTTTTAAGCCCCCCGAAAAAATTCAACGAATCAGACAGGATAAGGCGGTACATGAATACACAAGACAACAGACAGAAAAGGCGCGATCGCGTTCAAGGCATACGAGACACGATGAATCAGGTGATGGGAGTGGAAATGGGCAAATTGCCTCCGCAGGCCACCGATCTGGAAGAAGCAGTGTTGGGCGCGCTTATGTTGGACACTCACGCGCTTAATGCGGTCATCGACATTCTCAAACCAGAAAGTTTTTACAAAGAGGCGCATGCCCGGATTTTTGCCGGTATTGCCAGTTTGTTTCAGAAAGGACAACCTGTCGATATTCTTACAGTCACTCATGAGCTTCGCAAAATAGGTGATCTCGAAATTGTGGGTGGTCCGCTTTACATTTCACAACTGACGAACCGAGTCGCATCTTCCGCAAACGTGGAAACACATGCGCGCATCATCGCGCAGAAGTATATACAGCGTGAGCTTATTCGCATATCCAGCGATATAATCAAAGATGCGTATGAAGAAACGACCGATGTGTTTGATCTGCTTGACAAAGCAGAGAACAACCTCTTTCAGGTAGCGGAAGGCAACATCCGCAAGAACTACGATAAAATGAGCTCGCTCATTAAAAGCGCGATGGACCAGATTGAGTTGGCGCGTCAAAACCCTTCAGGAGTAAGCGGTGTGCCCACTGGATTCAATGCACTCGACCGCGTAACCGGCGGATGGCAGCGTTCTGATATGATCATCGTAGCGGCTCGTCCGGGTATGGGTAAAACAGCATTCGTGCTATCAATGGCCCGCAACATGGCCGTCGAATTTCAAGTGCCGGTGGCCTTGTTCTCTCTTGAGATGTCGAGTCTGCAATTGGTACAACGTCTTATCGCAAGTGAAACAGAAATCGATTCGGAAAAACTGCGCAGAGGAAGTCTCGAAGACCACGAGTTTCATCAGCTTCACCAGCGCATTTCCCGCATTTCTGAAGCACCTATATTTATCGATGATACTCCCGCACTTTCTGTTTTTGAATTGCGTGCAAAATGCCGCCGTTTGAAAGCACAGCACGGAATTCAGATGATCATCATCGATTACCTGCAACTCATGACTGCCGGCGGGGATAGTAAAATCGGAAACCGTGAACAAGAGATCTCAACCATCTCCCGCTCAATCAAACAAATTGCAAAGGAGTTGGACGTGCCTGTAATCGCATTGTCTCAGCTCTCGCGTCAGGTCGAAACGCGCACAGGTGACAAACGCCCTCAACTTTCTGACCTTCGTGAATCGGGTGCGATTGAGCAAGATGCGGATATCGTGTCTTTTATCTACCGCCCAGAATACTACGGCTTTGAAACGGATGCATCGGGCAATTCAACAGCAGGCCTCGCTGAAATCATTATCGCGAAACACCGTAACGGTGCCCTCGAAGATGTGCCACTGCGCTTCATCGGTCGACTCGCCAAGTTCACCAATCTCGACAATTATCAGTACGAGGAGAAGAGCTACGGCAACTCGGTAAAGGCCAATGCAGGTTTCACTGGAACTGGTCAAGGCACCACAACCATCACCGTATCTTCCAAACTGAATACGATGTCCGACGACGATGAGCCCTTCAAATATTCGGAAGGTGATGCTCCTTTCTAAGTGAAGAAAGCCTACTTGCCAGAAGTGCGGAACACTATTTGATCGGAATCGTTGTTACTTTGTACTACCATGAAGTCAATCCGACTTATTCTTCTTCCCTTTTTGTTGCTGATAGCCTCGCTTGCGCAGGCTGGTAAGATTCTGATCCCCATGGATGAGTCGCAGGCTAATCACCTGAAGGGATACGGCATTGCATTCTGGGTGCTGCAAAACAGCATTGAGATCGAGTGGCTCCTGAATTACCGCGGAGGTAGTTTTCTGATAGACAACTATCCCGATATTTCCCGCGAATGTACCATACGTGGCGTCAGTTTTCAAGTGATAGCGGATGTTCAGGCGCAGCAGATATACAGCGAGATCGCCGATCCAGAAGTCAACATGGAACGTGTGAAATTGGAAGTGGCTCCTAAAATTGCGGTGTATTCGCCCCAAGGTAAACAACCTTGGGATGATGCGGTGACACTCGTGCTTAGCTACGCTGAAATTCCTTACACCATCGTGTACGATATGGAAATAGTGCAAGGAGAATTACCGAAATATGACTGGCTTCACTTGCATCACGAAGACTTCACTGGCCAGTATGGAAAGTTCTATCGCAGCTTTCGAAATGCTGCCTGGTATCAAGAAGAAGTACGTTCGCAGGAAGCCATGGCCAATCAACTTGGATTCAGCAAAGTCTCGATGATGAAGCGTCAGGTCGCATTGAATATCCGTGACTTCGTTTCGGGCGGAGGTTTTTTGTTTACCATGTGCAGCGGAACAGACTCATTTGACATCGCACTTGCCGCGCAGGATGTTGACATTGTAGAAAGCATATTTGACGGTGATCCAAGCAATCCTGCCGCACAATCCAAATTGCAGTACGAACAAGGATTTGCATTTAGGGATTATCGGATCGATAAAGACCCAATGGTGTATGAGTTTTCAGACATCGATGCGACTGACGACCATGGAAAGGTGGGCGAACTGAAAGACTTTTTCACGCTCTTTGATTTCTCCGCAAAATGGGATATCATCCCTACTATTCTCACGCAGAATCACACTCAAGTAGTCAAGGGTTTTATGGGACAAACCACTAGTTTCCGCTCGCAGTTTCTCAAGAGCAATGTCACCATCATGGGTGAGTCGAAGGGAATCACTGCCGCAAAATACATTCATGGCGAATATGGCCAAGGACAATGGACGTATTATGGCGGACACGATCCGGAAGACTACCGTCATCTTGTGGGTGACCCGCCTACCGATCTGAATTTATTTCCCAACTCTGCTGGGTATCGTTTGATCCTCAACAATATTTTGTTTCCCGCCGCTCGCAGGGAAAAGCAGAAGACTTGATCAGGGCACTTGAATTTCCTTTACGCTGATCACGCGATCGCCGACCAGGATTTTTTCTATCACATCCATTCCTTCCGTGACCTGACCGAAAAGCGTGTAGCGTCCTTCTAGCCAGTACGTGGGTACGTGCGTCACAAACCACTGACAACTTTCTGTGTCTTTGCCCGACGAGGCCAATCCCACTGATCCGCGAGCGTAATCATGCGCGTTGAATTCCGATCGAATCGTGTAGTCGAGACCTCCCATTCCATCTCCACGCGGACATCCTGTTTGAACCACAAAATTGGGAACGACCCGATGAAATGCTTTCTCATTGAAAAATCCTTCGCGCGTTAGTTTGACAAAGTTGGAAACTGATCCCGGCGCCTCTTCAGTGTGCAACTCCATCTTAAATATTCCCTTTGTAGTGGTCACTTCAATGGGAACAATGCGAGGTAATTCACTCACCAGTTTCCAGTCAATTGAATGAGAATAATCGCGTGCGGCGGGAGATTGAGGAGAGCCTATAGCAGTCAACCCTGCTGCTATCGCGTCATAGGTTTCAATGTCGCGAGGAAGGATAAGACTTTTAATCGATTGTGAAAGTGCGTTCTGCACATCGGCATTATTTTGGACTTGATCAGGATGCGTAACGATCCATGCTGCTAAAAGTGAGCAAACACCCACATCTTCGGTTTTCCATGCAGGCATCCAAATCTGATCAATGAAGTCAGTATTTGACTTACGGTCCTGCATATCGATAAGGCATTCGGTGGCACTGTACCGGATCACAGGCACAGATGAATTGATCACATACGTTTCAAGAATATCCATGCGGTATTCGGGTATAGCAGAAAGGGCGTGCAGACAAGCCGCCTGATCATATGGGTCAGCAGATACACTCAACAGTTTCCAAATTTCTTTTCCGGCAGCAGCATCACCAGAAAGCACGGCTACCTCGAGCGCTGCGGCCTGAACAGCAATACTGCGGGATGTTGTTTTTTCGACTACTGAAGAATGCCAGGCAATTGGCGCGCGTTGAGAAAGCATCTGAAGAAATTCCAGAGCCACGAGATCAGAAGGGTGATCGAGAAGTGCAAGGCAAACATCAGGGTTTAGAGTTTGAATGGATTTCAATGCTCTAGCTGCAGCTGAGGCCACAGGTGTATTTGCGGGTTTAATAGAGGCGGAAGCAATGAGATTTTTTTCTGCTTCGGCGTGTCCGAGTTGTCCCAAGAGATTCATCAGAGGCACTCTCACGAATTCAGACCGCTCTGATTTCACCCAACTCATCAGGTATTTCTCATTGTCCTTCGCCCAATTGTAGGGTGCACCGGCGAGCGCATAAGCCATTGGAACGCGGCTTTCCGCCGGACAATGTTGCATCAGGTAAGGAATTCGTCCGTGTACCGCAGGCGAAGCCACTTTTGTGCGATTGAGGAAAACGACTCCTTTTGCCCAGCCGGTGTATTCGATCGCTTCGTTCAACGTCGCGTTGAGAAAGATAGATTTCACCTGATCATGAATGGGCAGGGGTACAGTGCCATCCGGCATTTGCGGACACCTTTTTCCGAGCGCCTGATACAATTCTCCGAGACAGTCGGGATCAGTTTCGCGACTGGTATGTATCATCAGATTATCCAATGCCGAGCGGGTGCTCATTTGCGCAAGTGCATAAATAGCAGCTTGCCGAATTTGAGCATCGGCATCAGCCAAAAGCGCGGCCACACTCTGCAGGGTGGTTGTATCCTGTAGTGAAGCCAGGGCAAGCAGAGCTTCGTAGCGAAGAGTAGAATCCGCATTGGTTAGATAGGGCAGAATGCCGCTCTTATCACGGGCATCGGCTTTTTGCCAGATTGATACAATGTCTGGGTTGGCAAATTTGTGAGCTGGGTTTTTATCACTGCAGGAGAACAGACCACATGCAAATAAGACGAGGGAGCACCACATGAATATTCTCATAAGGGTAGTTCTAAAAAATATATATCGCTATGTAAATCCCAAGAACAGGTTCGTTGACTCATAAACGATTCGTGAAAGGGATGTATAAAGGTACCCACCATGCGATGATGGGGAAAAAAGAATGAAATGCGGATTATTCGGATTCCACGATGACCGTCATGCGGAAATACGCGAAAGGATCCTGAAGCATTTGCACTTGATACTCTACAGGCTCTATAGCTCGTTTGACGATTGTGAGTAACCCCAATCCTGCGCCACCTTTATCGGAAAAGCTATCGTTGCAAAGGGTATCGATATAAGCTTTGCGGACTTGGTTTTTGTCCATTGCAAGAAGCCCTTCCATGCGGTTTTCGAGACCTTCACGATCGACGTTGAGCACGAGATTGCCGGAGTGAATGGTGTATTGGTTGTGCATTCGGGAAAGAATCACAAAGCCGTGCATGTGGTGATCGCGGTCGCGGGTTGAATGGATAGCCATGTTTTGCAAAATCTCCACCATCACGCCATAAACACGCTTCATGGACTGGCGCTTATCGCCTTGTTCGAGAACTGAACTTTCTACAAGGCGAAGAATATGATCTATTTTGACTTGATTGAAATCACCGTAATGGGCCAGCAGCATAACCCGCGAGGTGTCATCGGAAGTCAAGGTGTGAATCAATTCACGATACGTGAATTGAATGTCCTCTGTGGCGGTTTTAACTAGTGCTGTCATTGTTGGCTAAGGCGAACCAAAGGCCAAAGATACGTCCACATTTCGACGAAACTGAAATAATAATCGATAAATTATCTCAGGCAACGGCTGGATGGCTCAAATCTTCGGATAAGGTTCGGTCAAATATATGTACATAGGCATTGTGTTCCGTGTAATAAAGTGCCCAAGTAATCAACAATGAGGTATGACTTACAAATAGCAAACCCCGGCAGACCCACCACGCTCAAAGGGTCCACCGGGGCGCTATTGATTAAAGGCTCCTCTAAAAATCCATTTTGCGAATCGCGACTGCTCATTATTTCGAAGACAAGCCCAATCGAAGGAACATAGCCGGGGCTCTGTGACTGAGATTTGGCGATGGATTCGGAAAAATAAGCAGCGCTATGTCAATCGGAAGAACAGATTCTATAATTCAAAAACGATTCGCGGAAGGGATTTTTAGAGGCGCCCTGAATGGAGAATAGAATAGCCTCCGTGTGCGGGCCTGTGTGGCCCCGTCAGACCGAGGTCTGACGGGCACAGGTCAACCGTACTTAACTCAACATGCGAAACGAATTCCGCGGTAGTATATATTCGCCATCCGGACGCTGGATCATCTGGTAGAATTCTTTACACAGATAATTTACCTGACGTCGGAAGGGACGATTCTGAAGATGGCTTTCCCATGCTTCAAGTGCAAGTTTCTTGGTGATGTTCCAGGCATAAGGACTATACCCATTCGGCCTAGAAAAGGAATCAATGTAACGGCGTACTTCAGCGAGATTCATCATGGTTGTAGCATTTATCAATTTGACAAAGCAAAGGTGCTACACCACGTCGTAACCTATTTACAAAATGCAAAATATTTTTGCATTATTTTGTAAGTAATTGAAAATCAATGTCAATTTTGAACTGAATTCAGCGCATTTTGCCACTCGGACCTGATTTTTTGGGTCAAATCAGGTGGAGAAATCACTTTAACCTGACTTCCAAAGGACAGAATCAGCGACTCTAATTCCGGGGTTGGAATCACTTTTAGCTCAATCTCAATCCCTTCCGCATCTTCCTTCACCACCTTTTGAGAGGGGTGAATGGGTTGAGTCCGAAGCAATTTTCCAGCTACCGGTGCACAGCGCAATCGCACAATTACGGGCGCTTCGCGCGACTCGGTAATGCCTACACTATATCTAAAGAAGCGATCCGAGTCAAAATCCACCGGGCGCTCAAAACGCTCCTCCGTAGCCTGAATCGCCACAATCCGCTCGAGACCAAACGTAAGCCGTCCTCCCCGCGAAGGCACGTGCGCAATCAAGTACCAGCGGTTGGAATACTCTTTAAGCAATAACCCATGGATGACGTAATCCTTTATTCGATCATCACGAAAGCCCCTGTATTTCAGTTCACAAACCGTTTGACTTTGAATTGCAGATAGAAGAGGTCCAAGGTATTCGTTGCCTCCGCTTACCGTACTTCGTTCAAACTGAATGTATCGGTCGAGCTGATCGTCTTCCGGATTCGGGCTGATGGTAAGTCGGTTGGTGATCTTGTCCACCGCATTTTGATACTGATCTAAAATAGGCATGTCCCTGAACTGCTTCAGAATGGCTGCCGCGAAGCGCAACGCTTCAAGATCTTCTTCACCGAGCGACAACTGTCCAATCGAATATCCTTCCTCGGAATAGTAATAGCCCTTTAGTTCGCGGTTATAGACAATCGGAGCATCATATCCGAGCTCTGATTCATTCTTCATAGCCGAGATATCCTTGTCGATCGTGCTCAACGAAACACGCCCACCACCGGAGCCATACAATGCTTCTTCACACGCTTCGCGGAAATCTTCGCGGGAGGGAAGTGGTTTGCTTTTGTCGTTTAGGCAACGATCAATCACTCGGTAGCGCACCAGCGCATATTTATTCGCAGGCATAGGCTGAAAATTGGCAGCCCCTAAGTTACGCTGCGTAGGTTTCGGGCAACTAACTTTGAATAATGTCGAAACGCTCATCGAAATATTGGAGAAAGACCCTCATTCGTATCGCCCTCTTGGTTGCGGTGAGTTGGTTTATCTATGCCAATAGATACGATGTAGCGGAATATGTGCGCGACTGGATCGGCATCCAACTGCCTGTCGATCCTCGTCCGGCCGGCCAATCTGATTTGGAATGGTGCGAGAAGAACTACAGCGAAGAGATCGCAGAGCTCTCCAAACAATATGATCTATCGTACCCTTACTTAATGTCGCTCATCGTACTCGAGTGTAAAGGAAACAAGCCCGCTGGACATCGCTACGAATCGCATGTGAATCAGCGGTTGAAGCAACTGCAGCTTGGGAAGCGGGAGCGCTACGAAAACATCCGCTCATCCGACCTGAAAGAACTCAACGAAGATGCCCTTAAAAATCTATCTACTTCGTGGGGGCCCTTTCAATTGATGGGATATAAGGCCATTCCGCTTGGAGTAAACGTAAAGGATCTGAAGGATGAAAGCTCGGCCACGGAGATTGGAGTAAGGTGGATTAGCAAGGAGTACGGACATTTTCTCAAAAAGAAAAAATTCAAAGACGCGTTCCATTACCACAACACCGGGCGGCGCTTTCCACTAAGCGGGAGAAGCCAGACGCACAATCCGTATTACGTATCAGATGGAATAAAATACATGAAGTATTACGCCAAGCGAGATCCTACAGTGATACCAGAGATCAATGCACCGGATTGATCCCGTGCTGCGGCAAAGAGAGGAAAAAGGACTTCAGCTTATCCCACAATACGTCTGTAGGACAAGAATCAAAAGGGTGGGCCACATCAGGAATAAGAATGGCTTTTCCGTTCGCGATAGACTTTATCCATTGCGTGGTACTGTTGGCTGAGGCGGTTTGGTCCAATGCCCCATTAAGCATGAGAACGGGGCATTTCACCTCACTCAATCTGTTTGTCGTGAGGACAGGTTTTTTTCCCAATTCAGTGAGGAAATTCGCAATTTCTTCCACCACCAGCGACCAATCTGTTGGATGGTGAATACGTTCCAATTGACTCACAAATCCGGGAATTTTCATCCTCATTTTTTCGGGATTTAGAAGGCGGGTTTCCACTGCTGCAGTATCCTCGTTCCAGTCTAGTTTGGTTCCCAAGGTGGTCACTGCCAATATTCGATCAGGGTGCTGAATAGCCATTTCAAGCGCCACATAGCCGCCAAGGCTATAACCGAATACACATGCACGTTGAATGGCTGCCCGATCCAATACACTTAGCACCGATTCAGAAAATGAAGAAATAGAAAACCCATCCAACGGGATGGAACTTCCTCCATGTCCCGGAAATGCGGGAGTAAGGACATCAAAATGGGATTCAGCTAGTTGCTTCAGAGCCGAAAATTGCGCAGGTGAAAACAAGGCTCCATGCAGGAGAACCAACGCATCGGCAGGCATTAGAATGGAAGATCATCCTCTGCGTCCATTGGAGCAGGGGCTGGGGCAGGGGGCGGGGTGGACGATGGCGCGCTTGACGCATAGGATTGTGGTTCAGGAGCATTACCAGCCCCTTCACGATCAATTTTCCAAGCTGCGAGGCTATTGTAGTAACGTCCGTTGCTCTCGCGACCGCGGATATCGAATTGCACTTTTACCGTGTCGCCCACGTTGCAGGAAGCCAACGCCGAGATTTTATCGCCACTGAACTGAAGAAGGATTTCCTGAGGATACCGGTCTTCTGAGGTGGTGATCACGAATTCCTTAATAGCGAAACCACTCGGGAATTTCTTCTCCTCGAGTATTATTTTGATTGTTCCAGATAATTCCATGCTGCAAGTCTACAAAAGGAGTTTGAAACGGACAGCACACCTTAACAAAATGTCAATAAGATGCATAATCCTTCTTTCTGCTAAATGGGATGGCGGAAACCAGGGAAGTTGTTGGCTACCGTCACCTTAGCCGACCTAGCGTATCATTGGAAGGAAGTCTGACTTAAGTGAGTCGCTAATTTTCGTTCTGTAGGAATGGTAGTCAGGCTTGGAGGGAGCGAAAGTAGATAGCGCAGCGGCCTAATCATGTAGAATGCTCAGATTGGGCCAGTGAGGTTTTCACTTTGCTTCCAAAGGGGTGAACATTTAATAATTTAAACTAAGTCCTATTCCAAACCCCATGTCACTATCATAATGCGTACGAATGCCTATGTTTTTGTTGATGATGTATCGCAATTCAGCCATATATTCTTGGTCTGTATTGATCATAAAACCTGCCCTCATTCTTTTTGAAATAGGAATGTCTTTGCGCATCAAAGTCAAGCGTACAATACCATCTTGATAGAACTCTGCCTGAAAGTTGATCAACATTGGAAGGGTGTACATAAAGCCTAGACTAACAGCACGTCTGTTGTCTTTTTTGTTGGTCTGGCCAAAAATATTTTCTTCTTGTTCGTCAATTCCCATTCTTCTATATCGCCAATCAAATCCGATAAAAGGCATGAACCATTGCATTTTTCCAATATATCGCCCAAAGTGAGTTTCCGTTTCGTAGCCGTGCATGTCGTTATACCCCAATCGCCATTCTGTGCCTAAGCTCCATCGCGTGTTTTGAAACATTGCCAAACCATCGTTTCCGTTGGTGGCAAAGTCATTTTCAGCCATGAAATGAAATGTTTGGTCATCAGAAAATAGCTGTCGCTGTGCTAATTTAGGGTTTGGTATTAAAGGATTTGGCGATTGGTTTTCATAACTCACGACTCGCCCCATTCCGCTCATCATATGATACAAAATATGACAATGAAAAAACCAATTCCCCTCTGCATTGGCGTTAAACTCTAAGGTGTCGGTTTCCATAGGCATAATGTCAATGATGTTTTTAAGTGGCGCATAATCGCCTTGCCCATTCAATACTCTGAAATCGTGTCCGTGCAAGTGCATCGGATGTCGCATCATTGAGTTGTTGTATAGAATCAACCGGACGTTTTCTCCTTTTGTAATTAGTATTTTCTCCGCTTCGGATACCACTTTGTTGTCCAAACTCCAAACATATCGGTTCATGTTTCCGGTAAGCGTAAAACGTAATTCCCTTAATGGAGCATCTGCCGGAAGGTTCGTTTTGGTAGGTGATTTGAGCAGTGCATAGTTTAAGGTAACAATGTCTGAAAGGGCATTTGAATTAAATTGACCTGCGGAATGATTGGAATGTTCATTTTCCATCTCCATTCCTTTCATTTTGTCATTATTTTTATTTTTTAATTCTCCGGTAATTTCAGGATACATTACCACGTTCATATCCATTTTGTTCAAGCTCATTTGCATTCCCATATCGTCCAAATCGCCATTCATTTTCATCATACCGTTCATCATCTTCATGCCTTCAAAATACTTTAATCTTGGCTGTGGCGATGTGAGTTGCTTGATACCGTTGCCAATATAAAGTGAGGCAGATTTGGTGCGGTCTTCAGTGGTTGCCAGAAATTCGAATGCGGTATTTTCGGCGGGAATGGTTACGACAATATCATAGGTTTCAGAAGTAGCAATTATTAATCTGTCGACTTCTATGGGGACTATATCATTGCCATCACTGGCAACCACTGTAATTCCTCCACCAGCATACGTGAGCCAAAAATAGGATGAGGCTCCACCATTGGAAATACGGAGTCTTACTTGATCACCTGCCTTCAATAGTTTGCCGTCAACGGATGCTAAATCCGCAGTTGAGTTGCCATTCATGAAAACTCTATCATAATAGACATCACTTACATCCATCGCCAACATTCGCTTCCATTCGTTGGTTAATTTCGTTTTGAAATGACCGGCTTTTATGGCTTCCGCATAGCTTTGTGTTGTGTTCTTTTTGATTGCAAACCAATCACTTGCGTTATGCAGCATGCGGTGAACATTTTCGGGGTCGTAGTCTGTCCATTCGCTTAACACTAAGGGTATAGAAGGTAAATCGTCTATGCCTTTTCTAAAAGTAGAGTCACCCTCTTTTTTGAGCATTACAAAATTCCCATACATTCCTATTTGCTCTTGCAATCCTGAATGACTGTGATACCAATGAGTGCCGTTCTGAATAATTGGAAAACGATAGATATGTGTGGTATTTGGTTGAATCGGCATTTGAGTGAGATTAGGCACGCCATCTTCTTTATTGGGCAAAAACAGTCCATGCCAATGCAGTGAAGTGGTTTCTTTGAGTTGATTATGGACATGTATTTCAGCTGTATCGCCCTCGGTAAAGGCTAGTGTAGGCATCGGTATTTGTCCGTTTACGGCAATGGCTCTTTTGTCTTGTCCCGTATAGTTTACAATAGTATCCTTTATATATAGGTCATAGCGGACAAGCTTTTGTGCGAACAAAGACGATGTGACTAAGAGTAAAAGAGCTACTGACAGTGATCTACCATATAGTGCTTTGTGGTTATCCATTAGAGCAATTTTAGTTGATCGTTTCTATCGTTTTCCCGCAATTCAGCATTTGCGAGCCGTAGTAAGGATTTTCAATTGCACTTTCTTTACTCACCCAATTAGCGCCTTTACCATCATTGTACATTGGGCAATGTTGGTAATAGACAGGTTTTTCTTGTTGTGATACTTTTATTAGATCATAGATATTAACGGATAGATTCATAAATACATCGCGCTGCTTTTCAATACTTGATGCAGAAGCTATTTTCTCAGTATCTGTTTTTAATTTGCCCACTACTTTCATCCAAACAGAGTGTTCGTCGGCAGAGAGCTTTTCCATTTTTACTGTGTTAACAGTGGAAAGTAGAGTTGTCGCTCCTGTGGAAGCCGATTGGTGATTTGATTTTACGAGGGCATCTTTTAAGGAAAAGTAGTTGTCAAAAACTCGTGTCAATTCATTTACATCTTGTTCCATTTCAGCAGTGGTGGAGCTGTTTTGAGTAGAATCTATTTCTGATTTCTCATTTTGTACCAGCGCTGTTTTGTTGACTCTGTCGTAGTGGCAGCAATCAGGAAGTTGTGCATAGACCTCATCAGGTGCAAGAAACAGATCACTATCATACCCTGCCAGTGCTATTCGCTTCAAAATTTCAGTTTGATTCGTTTTAGTCGAGTCATAAATAAGAGAAGCCATTTTGGTGTCTTTGTTCCAATCTACCTGGGCTATTTTTTTTAAGGTTCCAGCATTTTCAATCGTGGCTTCGCACATATCGCAGTTGCCGTAGATCTTTGCGATTGCCGTTTTTGCGTTTTTAATCTGAGCGTTACACGATATGAATGTGATCAATAGGCCTAGTGCTATCGATGTTTTTGATAATATGTTCATCGTTTTCTTTTTATTGGTTTGACGAGTATGTTTACGTTAGGCTTCTCGCACTTTATGGATTATTTGTTCTTGGTAATTCCATCGGAGGAAAAGGATGACTATTTTTTTTCAGTTCTAACCACTTCCCAATTGTAAACCCTTTAGCATCATTTGTGAAGCGGTTTTCTTTGCGCCTCACATCCGCGGCAAATGATTGGTTCGATCTATTTTTTCCACTTTAAGCGCAAGCTATTGCTCACTACGCTCACACTGCTTAAGGCCATAGCAGCGCCGGCAATCATTGGGTTCAATAAGAAACCAGTGAAGGGATAAAGCACTCCTGCTGCAATTGGAATACCGATTAAGTTGTAGACAAATGCCCAAAAAAGATTTTGATTGATGGTGGTCACAGTTGATTTGGAGAGCCTGATAGCCTCGGGTATTTTGTTGAGGTCTGATGAAATAATGGTCATTTTGGCAACATCTATGGCGATGTCACTGCCTTTACCCATTGCAATACTCACATCGGCCTGCGCCAAAGCAGTGCTATCATTTATGCCGTCGCCTACCATAGCTACCACCTTGCCCTCTGCTTGAAGTTGTTTTACAAAGGCGGCTTTCTGTTCGGGCAGCACTCCGGCTTTGTAGTGATGGATGCCCACACGATCTGCAATTGCCTTGGCTGTAGTTTCATTATCTCCTGTCAGCATGAACACATCAATGCCATTTTTTTGTAGTTCGGCAATGGCATTTTTGGAATTGGATTTTATTTGATCTGCAATGGCAAGTACAGCTAATGCTATTTTGCTGTCGGAAAACCAGATCACTGTTTTCGATTCTTTACTCCATTGTTTTGCCTTGTTGAGGATGGTGTCCTCAATGGTAATTCCAACTTCATCAAGTAAATTTTTATTACCGATGTAATATGCTTCACCTTCAAAGGTGGCCTTTGCTCCTTTACCTGTGATACTTTGGAAGTCTGAAAGCTCCGTGGTGGTTTGTTGAGGCAAGTGCTTCACCACAGCATCTGCTAGCGGATGTTCAGATTGTTTTTCAATACTAAAGAGAATCTGCTTCAGTTGAGCATTTTCGTCTGACCAGAATTCATTCGTTACTTGAGGCTTTCCTTCGGTTATCGTTCCTGTTTTATCGAGAATGATCGAATTTATATTTTTAGCCTGCTCTAAACTTTCGGCATCTTTTATTAGGATACCCATTTCTGCTCCTTTACCTACACCCACCATAATGGCTGTGGGAGTTGCCAATCCTAAGGCACATGGACATGCAACAACCAACACTGTAACCAAGGCCATCAGGCCTTGTGTAAATCCATTCTCACCACCAAAAATAGTCCAAGTAATAAATGAGGCTACAGCAATGAGAATGACTATAGGGACAAATACTCCTGCAATCTTATCCACCTTTTTTTGAACTGGAGCTTTGCTTCCTTGGGCGTCTTGCACCATCTTAATGATTTGGGCGAGCATTGTATCGCTGCCAATTTTTTCAGCTCTGAATTGAAAACTACCTTTTTGGTTGATTGTGCCTGAAAAGACGCGCGCATTTTCATTTTTCAAAACGGAAACAGGTTCACCGCTGAGCATACTTTCGTCTACGTAGGAACTACCGCTAATAAGGGTTCCGTCCACCGCAATTTTTTCTCCCGGTTTTACCAGTATGATGTTACCTATTTGTATTTCCTCAATAGGGATTTCTAGCTGATTTCCTCCATCTTGAACAATGGTTACAGATTTTGGTTGCAAGCCTATCAATTTCTTGATAGCTGAAGATGTATTCCCTTTGGCTTTTTCTTCGAGTAGTTTTCCCAGGAGTATAAAGGCAATTACAACGGCCGCCGCCTCAAAATAGACGTGGGCCTTTAGGCCTCTTTGCTCCCAGAATTGCGGATACACTGTATTGAAAACACTAAAAGCGTAGGCAACACCAGTGCTTAAAGCCACCAGCGTGTCCATATTGGCGGATCGATGTTTGGCCTGTTTCCAAGCATTTATAAAGAAATCTCTGCCTAACCATAAAACCACCGGGGTACTTAAAATCCACATGATTTCGTTCGCATAGGGCATATTCATAAAGAACATACCTATAACTACCAATGGTGAAGAAAGTGCCAAGGCCCAGTACGTTTTTCTTTTCAGCAGAGCAAATTTTTCGAGTTGTACGCTCTCAAGGGTATTGGCTTGATCTTTATTTTCCTCAACCAATAGATCATATCCGATCGATCGAACTGCTTTTTTTAAGTCGACAGGTTCAATGACTCCTGGAATGTATTCTACCACTACAGTTGCTGTGGCAAAGTTTACCATAGCACTTACTACACCTTGTTGTGATTTTAGAATGCTTTCTACACTCACTGCGCACGAAGCACATGTCATCTGCAAGACGGGGAATGTCTTTTGGAGTGTGGTTACCCCATAACCAAGGTCTTTGATACGTTTAACCGCTTCTGAAACAACTTCTGCATTTTTGGCTTGAATCAGCGCCCGCTTGTTGTTGAGTTCGACTTTATGTGCGCTGAGTCCTTGCAGTGCGCTCAAGGCCTTATCTACAATCAGGGCACAATGCTCGCTCTCCACGCCTTCGAGAGGAAGAATGATTTCGTCATTGATTTTTTTTGCCATACTAATTGTGATAGAATAGCACGTTCAGGTGGCCGTGGTATCTGCTCTTCTAGTTGCTCATTTTTGGATTGTCTTTAAACATTTATGTCTCGGCTTGGAGTCTTCGTTTCACAGCCGACATAAGCCTCTTCTTTTCCGCAAACGTCAGGAGAGGAAGTCAGCCGATTGGAGCTATTGGCTCTAGTATCTTGTTTTGAGCATAATGCTGCCAAGATCTTTGAATTTCTCTTGTGAGGTAAATACCACACGTCCTTTTTTGGATAACACGTCCCATGCAATATTGCTTGCAATATCGTTGATAGCATTGGGATGAGAATCATCGGCGAGTAGGTCAAAACTTTTTCCTCCTGTCATGGAAACAGGCTGCGAAAAGTCCTCGCGAACGATGAGAAGTTCACCTCGACCTTCAGCTGCTGCAGCGTAAATTTCCTGTAGATCGGACAAAACCTTCCCTTGTCCTTGGGCTTCTATCATTTCATTGATTGCTTCAGTTCTTCTTTTTCTTTGCAACTCTTTGATGATGTTCCAGCCTTGTTGTGATAGGTGATGTGTGGCAATTTTCTTGTAGTCAACAGGGCCATAGCCGCAATAGACAGTTGGCTTATCCGCAACTTGCATAAGCCTACTGTAATTATCCTCTGTACAAATGACCACACAATTCAAACCAGTTAGATGGTGGTACTTCATAATTGCCTTGTCCACTAGATTCAAATATTCACGAACAATATTGTCTATAAGCTTGGGATCGCTGCGGTTTTCTGAACCAATTAAGGTGCTACTCATTTCCGGGAAGGGAAAATCATCATTCTCAATTTCTGATACAACAGTGTCATTTGACACTTGGTACAAATTTGACCCACCTTGTGATAGAAGAAGGATTGCATACTCCTCGGTTCTGACGAAGTCCTTAATAATTGGTCTTAATGCAAATGTTTCGGAAATGTGCACTGAGTTTTCATTTACAGACAATTCAGATTTTATGACTTCTTGCGTGTCATTAGATAGGAAAATATGCAAACTATTCAAATGGTAATTAGGGTCAATTTCGCCTGAAACAGCATCTATTTTTTCCAATAGGGAAGACACATCTCTTTTCCCAAATTCGGCAATTACTCTGCTTTCTGCTTCTTTAAGCAGGTTTTTGAGCAATACGGAATCTTGGGCATTTTCAGGGTGAGTTCTGTGTGTATTTAAGGAGATGCTCACACAAGGTATGCTACTTTCTGTCGCTAATTTCTCTAAATTGTATTTGATTGTTGTCATCATTCGTGATTTTATGTAAAGCTATTCTTTTGCCCACGGTTTAAGTTACACAATTCACACTTTCCGAATGAATAGGGCATTAGCGGAGTCGGCGAGAGCTGTTTGAAATGCATATTTTGGAAACGAGCGGTCAGATAAGGTCAGCACTTCTTTTTGGAGAACTAGACCTGTAATTCTCTGGAATGCAAAATCGGAACGAGATCCAAGATGTTTGTGCAAATGAGGATACGTAGAACTCCAAAGGCTACTAAATTGACATCATTCTTGAAGTAAGGGCTATACAGATGGAAAAGTGGCTTCTTACTCGTGAAAAATGGCCAACTTGTATGATTCACTTATCAAAAGGGTCGGATTAACGGTAAAAGTCGCAATTACAGATCAACTGACCTCCCAATATCGAAGATGATTTGGCTGTACATCTCCTTTCGCGAACTAAACCGTTAATCCGAAAAGATAGACATTGAGGGAATTCTCAATTTTTTTTTGTGTATCAATTGAATTGGGAGGGTGCAGTAAAGATGGCGGTCATAGAAGAAATGAGCGGTACATGATTAGGGGAACTGTTTACATTCTTCGCATAGTTAGATTGATCTCAAATCGGTAGTGAAGCGACCATAGTTTAGGCGAAACTGCTACATCACTTAGCGAAATTGACCTGCTTAGCCATTCTCATAGAGCCTTAATTTGTTTCTTAGGGAATTTAATTCATTGCGCAATTCACGCTCCTTCTGCAAAAGGTTAAATACCACATCAATGCCCTCCAAATTCACATTGAGTTCATGATGAAGGCGAATTATTTTTTCAAGATCATTAATTTGATCTTGATGTATAAATTGACCTTGCTCGATAGATTCGATCTGGATGAGCCCCATTTCGCTTAGTTCATGCACAAATGAGAATTCAATGTTATAGTGCAAACAGAGTATGTGTGTCGGTATGAGATCTTTTTTATTCATTTTGCACTAATTTTTTGTAATTCCCTGAATAGCTCAATTTCCTTCTGGCTTAGGTTTGTTGGGGCATTTATATGATAGGTAATGATCATATCGCCAAATTCACCTTCTTTTTTGTAAACGGGAAACCCTTTGCCTTTCAGTTTTACTTTGGATTCATTTTTCGTTTCAGGTTTTATCTCAAGTTTCACCTTCCCGTTGAACGTTTCTAAAGTGATCTCTCCACCCAAAAGGGAAGTGTACAGGTCGAGATCCACATTTTGATATAGATCATTTCCCTGGCGATTGAATGAAGTGTGATTGTTGATCTGGAAGGTGATATATAGATCACCAGAAGGCCCTCCGTTAATCCCCAATCCTCCATTTTCTTTTATTTTAATCACCTGGCCATTTTCAACTCCTGCAGGTATGGTGAGTCTAATTTTTTGGCCATTTACTGTGAGCACTTGAGGCTGAGTAGTGTACACGTCGTTTAAGTCCAGATGCAATTCCGCATTGTAGTCCTGTCCTTTGAATTTTTGACCATAGCCTTGTTTATAGGATGATCTCGCTCCTCCAAACATCGATTCGAAAAAATCTGAATACTCTTCGTTGGAAAAGTCCTTCTGGCCGGATTGGTTGGGAGAACGCTGTTTTTGCTGAGTTTTTTCATAGTCTTCGCCATGCTTCCAATCTGTTCCGTATTTGTCGTATTTCTTCCTGTTTTCGGGATCACCCAATACTTCGTTCGCCTCGTTGATTTCTTTGAATTTAGTCTCAGACTCCTTGTTTCCTGGGTTAAGGTCAGGATGATATTTCCGGGCGAGCTTTCGATAGGCGGTTTTGATCTCCACCTCGGTCGCGGTCTTCGAAATCCCCAATATTTTATAGTAATCTTTGAATTCCATATTTTGATTTTGATTTTCGAACTTGTTTTTCCGAAGTGGGCAAACCTTTCTAAAAGAGAGGAAACCCTCATTCAAACATACTGGTTATTTCGGTTAGACTGGTTTAAAACACCTGTGATGATAGTGGGGGAAATGACTGCCGGATTCTTCTCTTGCGAATCTTGGCGAACCCTCGCGAGCCGGGAAGTACGGTAGCGAGCCGACTCCCGTCGTCACGCACTAAGGGAATGGCGAGGCACCTTCCCGCACAAGGCTCGACTTCATCTGCTCCTTTCTCTTGTATTCTCCCAGAAAGGTGGACTTATTTCAAGAGCATTTGGCATGAATACAATGTACAATCGGCTTCGCTTTCAAGTTTGCGCACTGTCATTGTCCAGCAAAGATGTTGTCCGAATTTACATATATTATTTTCACCTTTTTACTTGTCGCCAATTTACTGTTCTCCTGCACTAAGCGAATGAACCGCTTACTCTGTCGGCCCATGAACCTACTCCAATGGACCACTACGATATAGTCGAACGTCTCGACCGAAAGCATTTTTGTCGGTGAGAGTGGTTTTAAAAATGTGAGATGTGCGGAAAGCGGAACAATACTGTCGACAGGTGCTTGATGTCCGGGCGGAAAAGTGGCGAATGCTCCGCTTCTGTCCCATTTCAAGTATGGGAATCCACCGGTGTAACAATTGACCTGAAATGATTTAAAGTGACCGTCGTTTTCGTAGTATAGGGCTTGTAAGGGTTGGTAGTGGTTTTTTCGCTGCTCCTGGTATCGACTGCTGTCCAGCGAAGAAAGAAACGATAGGTAAGATGTATTGAGTTCGTAACTGTCCTCAGTTGGAACACCATACTTATCCGAATAGCGCAATATCGTCCGTTCGTCAACGGGCTTATTTTTTTTGATTCCGTAGAGTCCGGTGAAAATTGTCGAGCAGCTTGAAAGCCCTAGAGCAAAAAGGAAAGAGCAAGATGCATTTGAAAGTCGCTGTCTTCATTGTCGTTTAACGTTTGCGGTTAGCGTTTTTTGGCTTTGTGATGGAGGCCTTCCTTTTGTGAACTACGATCAAAAGTAGCCAAGGCCAGGCACTTGGACTCAAGCGATATTCTCCTTTTTTCCTCCACTGATCCTCGACTTGTCGGTCAAAAAATCCACCTAGCTCTGGATATATTTATTCGCAGGTCTATCGTTTAGGCTTGATCATGCGCTGTGATTGTTGGGTCAGTTTAAGGCAGTGTTCTTTTTGTAGGAATTATGGATCAGCAGAATGAGATATCCAAAAACTACCGCTGCCACAATCAAGGCGTTGTTGATTACCCCTTCTACCGAAAAGGAGAGTTTTATTAAAATGGTGGATATTACGAAGCCTGAGTTTCTGATGATGGTATGAAAAGTGTCGAAATAGAAAAGAGAGAACAACAGCAGTATCACATCAATGATGATAAGGAGCATAAAGAAATCCTCAAAAAATATGTTATTGATATTTTTGAAGGCGGAAATGTGACTCCAGTTATCCTGAGTGGAGGCATACATCCAACTCGAAAAGGAGTAAATGGCAAGCACAATGAGAACAGGAATCAGCACAGTAGCGATGGTGCGTTTCAGATGAATGAACTGTTTTACTCGATCCTGTTTATCGGGCGTTTTGGCACTATCTTCTTCACCTTGTCGTCGCAGGTTTTGATAGAATTTTAGGATTAAAAAGAACAGGATCAAGGCGGTTGCCATATCATAAGTGAACCGAAGATCACTTTCCAAATTGAACCAATTCGAAGACATTTCTAGGTTGCCAATGTCTTTGAAAATCCTTCGGATTACGATCAAGGTTATAATTTCGTATTGTTTACCAATGTAACTGGAGATCGACCTCGGCAGGTAAAACACCAATAGGAATACCTCGTACACAAGGATGAAAGAGAAAGGAGTGTATACGGCGGAGATCGGACTTGCCGTGAGTTTTGAATCGATATGGAGAATATTCTTACTCACCAGAAAGATCACTAATAAATGGACTAAAAAGCTAAGAATAGCAATCCCTATCGCAATACGTTCGGTCCGTTCTCTGAATTTTTCAGACAAAAAAATGTCGAGTATATTTTTCATGTTCTAGTGAAGGATTGATTTCTGAAAGAGAGCACTCTTTTGCTGAGCACTATCAGATTCGGAGTATTATAATAGCTCAGTATCGAAATCTCTGCTTACGTTTTTTGGTTTTACCCATAGTGTAGTTCGAAGAACTAAACTGTCAATCCTATCCAAATGTTGACACGAAGTGGAATATTCGAAGTCCGAGTGAACCGATCTTTTACGCAATACCGCCATTTACGCCATGAATGCCCTGTCAAATGAATGTATTCGAAAGAGGAGTTACTTGAGTCCAATTCCTTTGAAGGCGTGGTGAATGAGTTTAGTGGTCTGTCCGAAAGCGTCAGTTCCAAAAGTGCAATCCTTTGATTGCGGAAACCTCCCGACAAGGTTCTATGTTGATGAATACGAAGTAGAGATCATTTCAATAACCTTTCTCTGAGGGCGACAAGTGGGCGGGCGGGTTGGTCGACTGTAGGCTATTATTTATTCTTCTTCAGGAATTCTGTCAGTTCAGAAGGTTCTGCCCTGTTTCGATAGTCAGCATCAAGGAAAGCATAGATTATTTTCCCATCTTCGTTTATAATATAGGTGGCGGCTAAAGGAAGTTCGTTTGATTCATCACCATTATATTCATTCAGACCAAAGGATTTATTGTAGCTCAAGGCTAAATCGTCCGTTAGTTTGAATACTACGCCATATTCTTGGGCAATTTTATTTCCGACATCACTCAGCACTTCAAATTTTAACGCATTTTTTTCTGACGTGCTAAGGGACTTGTCGGGTAACTCGGGGGTTAAAGCAATGAGATGAGCCCCGTTTGCCTCAAAACTGGGTAACTCTAATTGCAGTTGATGAAGAGTTAAGTTGCAATACGGACACCAGCCTCCTCTGTACCAGGTTAGGATAACTTTTCCCTTTTTTAAATACTGATATAATTCGATTGGTTCATTGAGTGCATTGTGCAGTTTGAAATTAGGAGCAGCGTCACCCACATTCAACGCGTTATCCAAGATTCCACTCTTCACAACAGCCTCTATGCCTTCTCTGAATGTCTTCTTTTTGGCACTGTCCGCATTCGATTCAAATGCATCTCTTTTAGCATCCAACTTGGCTTTTAGAGGTTGAGGAGAAGTATCCGCTTTGTAATATTGATTGTGCATTTCTTTTGCTTTTGATTGGTTGCTATCTCCGCAAGAAGTAGCCAAAGTTGTGAAGAGAAGACTATAGAATAAAATGTGTTTCATCTTAATTTGATATAGGTGGGTAGACCATTTTGGCACTAGACAAAGAAGCGGATTTTAAGCACCAAAAGGGTTGCTCGCACTGAACGTGATATAAACGCTAACGCTTCATTTACGCATTGATGCTGCTGTTTGGCTAAACCTCTTTGTGCTTAATGCATGCATTTCGTTCGGTCAAAAGTAAAGCGATTGGACTGGGGCGAAGAATTACTTACCGCACATTAGGAGATCAAATGAAACTGTTCCTTTAGGAGTGAATTCTGTAACTCTATGTCCTTTTGGTGTAAGTCAGAAGGGTAGGTTTGGCAAGTACTTTTACAGACAATAAGATTGAAGTTAAATCCCTAATTTGAGATTGAGGTATGGATACAAAAGAACTCGAAGATCTGCCTATTACCAAAGGCAGAATAGACAAGGGAAAAGCGCATGTCATCGTTGAGTTGATCGAATACGAACAAGATGCCATCCTGAGTAGGACCATCATGAAGAAGGCCACGGGGTCGATAGCTGAACTGTCGTTTGACAGCGGTCAAGGCCTCGACGATATGACCTCTCCCTTTGATACCTATGTACAGTTAATTGATGGTAGCTCCATCATTGTGGTTGATGGAGAAAAAACGGAACTCAAAACAGGTGATGGTATATTGATACCAGCCAATAGATCCAGTAGGATAGTACCAAATGGTCGTTTTAAACTCCTTCTTACCGTGATCAAAAGTGGATACGAGGATTTGTCAGTGGGTGAATAGTCATTAAGAAACATCATTATACCAAAAAGACACCCATCAGATAAGGGGAAGGACAAAATCCTTCCCCTTTCTTTTTGTGGGTAGGGGCTTAATGCGGGGATTGATCAGGCTATGAAGATCGATTGTGGCCACCTAGTGATTACTATGCGGGGTACTTCATCTAAAGAGCTTTGGTGCATGACCAAAAAGCGGATTACGAACGAAAGAAGGTTATGGCTAAGTATTCAGTTCGTGTTTTCTGACAGTCTGCATACTTCGCAGTACTTTAAGAGTGCCCCTTCCGGTGGTCTCCATCTCTGCAGTGAAAAAATTAAAACTACAACTTGCCTGAGTGCAAATCTGTTGTTGCGAACTATACCGATTGTCAGATAGATTTATTTAAAAATACCTTCTTAAGGTCCAAGCGATTGTTTCATGCTGCTCCATGAGCCCAGTTAGAAAATCTGCGGTACCGGCGTCCTTGTGTTTTTCTGAACAGGCCACAATAGCTTCGCGGAGCATGACAATGACGGTTTCATGATCCGTCAAGAGTTCCTTTATCATTTCTTTTGACGATGGGTATTTTTCCGGATGTTCTTTAATGGTGGATAATTTTCCAAACTCCTTCATTGTGCCAATGGTTTTGTTTCCCAGTTTACCGATGCGCTCTGCGATTTCATCTATTGATTCTTCCAATTTTTCGTAGTGATTCTCGAAAAGTTTATGGAGTTCCATGAAGCTCTCACCACTTACGTTCCAATGAAATTTTCTTATTTTAGTGTAGAGCGTGACTTCATTTGCCAGTCCGATGGATAATAGTTCAGTAACTGAATTTATGCTTTTTTCAGGTATTCCTATTTTTGGTTTCATATTTATTAAATTTGAAATGTTTTTATTTTTATTATATTCACTCATTACAGTGTAGTTTTATCATCTGACTGATTTAAAAGGGGTCTGTTAATGCACTGACGCGAATGAGTTTTTTATTTACGAATTCTTGTATCCCTAATTCAGCAAGTTCACGTCCGTATCCAGAACGTTCAGTTCCGCCAAATGGCAGGTCTTCTTTGGTCCAAGTAGGATGATTGATAAATACCATTCCGGAATCAATTTGATCGGCAACTTTCTTTCCACGTTCAATATCATTGGTAAATACGGACCCACCCAAGCCGTAAGGAGAATCGTTAGCAAGCTCAATTGCTGCCGCTTCATCTTTTACCCGATAGAAAGAAGCCACTGGGCCAAATAATTCCTCATAGTAAGCCGGTGTATCGGGTTTTATATCTGTTAGAATAGTAGCCTGCATATACGCACCTTGGCGGTCAATGCGTTTTCCTCCCAATAAAATTTTGGCTCCGGCAGCAACGGACCGTTTCACTTGATCTTCTATTTGCGCTGCCGCTTCCTCGCTTGATAAAGGCCCAAGTTGAGTATCTGGGTGCATTGGGTCACCAACTTTTAATGCGCTTAGTTTTTCTTTAAACTTTTCTAGAAATTCATCGGCTACCGCTTCCACTACAATAAAACGTTTGGAGGCCACGCAACACTGGCCTGTATTGTTCATCCTACCAATTACGGCCCACTCAACGGTCTTATCCATATCAGCATCTTCTAAAACAATAAAGGCATCGCTCCCCCCTAGTTCAAGAACAGATTTTTTGAGGTTTTTTCCTGCGGCTTCTGCTAGTCCTGCTCCTGCTGTTTCGCTACCCGTGAGGGTGGCACCCTTAATGCGTTTATCAGCTAATAATGCATTTACCTTGCTTCCTGGAATGAGTAAATTGGTATAAATACCTTCAGGCGCGCCGGCTTTCTTGAAGAGTTTTTCAATAGCAATTCCGCATTGCGGCACATTCGAAGCATGTTTTAGTAAAATCACATTTCCGATCATAATATTGGGCGCCGCAAATCGTGCCACTTGATAAAATGGAAAGTTCCAAGGTTCAACGCCTAGTAATACACCAATCGAGCTGTGGCGCACGATGGCTTCGCCAAATTCAGTTTTCAACGTTTGGTCAGCAAGAAACTTAGCGCCATTGTCAGCGTAATAATCAAATATATTGGCACTAAGGTCAATTTCACCTTCACTTTCTTTAAGTAGCTTTCCCATTTCCAAAGTAATCAGTTTAGCTAGAGCGTCTTTTTCCTCACGCATCAATGAGGCAACTTTGTGGAGAAGATTTGCACGCTCTTCATATGTGGTTATTTTCCAAACATAGTAGGCCTTGTCAGCAATGGATAGAGCAGATTCAATTTCTGAACCACTCATTTCTTCAAACGACTTCACTACTTCGTTCGTTGCGGGATTAGTCGATTGAATAGAAGAGTTTTTCAGCTTGCCACTTTTGACGTGGTTTTCTATGTCTGCGAGTTTATGGTTGGTTGTTGTTTCCATTTTGTTTTATTGAATATTGAAATCAATGTATTTGTCATTTTGATTATTGTACGGAGCTGTTAGATTCAAAGGGAGATATGGTCTTGTAGACGTAAATTAATTTCTCTTGGACCTTATTTGTTTTTGGCCCTATTCTTTCTTTTCTTTGAGAGCTTCTAAAAGTAGCTGAGCTGCAGCCTCTGAAGAAGCAGGGTTTTGACCAGTAATTAATAATCCGTCTTGTTGTACAAACGATGCCCAGTCATCTCCTTTGGAGTAGAGAGCGCCGTGTTTTGTTAGCTCATTTTCTAGCAGAAAGGGCACAACATTGGTTAATTTGACGGCTTCTTCTTCAGTGTTCGAAAAGCTTGTTATGTGTTTGTTTTTTACCAGAGCATCTCCGTTGATTGCTTTTACATTAATTAGTGCTGCGGGCGCATGACACACAAAGGCGATTGGTTTTTGAGAATTGTAGAAGCCTTGAATTAGTTTTATTGAATTTTCATCAGTTGATAGGTCCCACAAAGGTCCGTGACCGCCAGGATAGAAAACTGCATCGTAGTCTTCTTGTGCAATTTCGCTTAGTTGTAACGTATGAGCTACTTTATCAATTAAGACATTGTCAGCGTAGAACCTACCTGTGGATGGAGTTTGGGCGTCTTTCAATTCACTTTTAGGATCAACCGGAGGCTGACCTCCTTTTGGTGAGGCAATCGTTATTTCAGCTCCACCATCGGCCAAGACATAATACGGCGAGGCAAATTCTTCAATCCAAAAGCCGGTCCTTTCTCCTGTATTTCCCAATTCGCTATGGGAAGTCAATACCATTAAGACTTTCATGTGTTTCAGTTGTATTTATGGATGGTATAGGTTTGCTCTATCGTTCCGCTGTAGGACTTTGAGATGTGTTAAAGGTGTACAATCATTTTCCCTTTATTTTTCCCCTCGAACAAATCAATAAAGGCTTGAGGGGTGTTTTCAAAGCCTTCCACAATTGTTTCGGCGAAGGATATTTTATTATCGCTGAGCCAGGAAGTAAGTTGTGCAGTTGCAGCCGAAAATTTATCTGAGAAATCACTGATAATATAACCTTTCATCGTGGCACTTTTCGTGAGAAGTATGGTCTGCAGTCGAGGACCTAGCGAGACTTCCGTGCTATTGTACAAGGAGATTTGACCACAAACCGGCAATCGTGCATGCTTATTAATATTTGCCAATACCACATCAGAAATTTCCCCGCCAACATTGTCAAAATAGATGTCTACCCCATCAGGACAAGCATTTTTAACCGCTTCTTTTAGATCTTTCGTTGTTTTGTAATTGATGGCGTGGTCAAACTTGAAGGTCGATTTGAGTAGCGATACTTTTTCGTCTGATCCAGTTATACCGACCACTTTACAGCCTAATAATTTGCCTATTTGGCCTACGACCGTTCCAACAGCTCCGCCTGCTCCTGATACCACAATTGTTTCGCCCTCTTTCGGCTGTCCTATTTCAGTTAAACCTAAATAGGCTGTGAGTCCAGTCATGCCTAGAATGCCGAGATGGCTAGATAAATTTGCGCTAGTATCTTTTATTTTATGCAATCCTTCTCCACTTGAGGTTTGATATTCACTCCAATTCAAATTACCTACAACAAAATCTCCCTTTTCGAAATCTGAATGTGCACTATCTATGACCTCAGCAATTACCCCTGATTGTATCGGTTCGTTCAGCTTAAATGGGGCTACATAGGATTTTGAGTCGTTCATTCTACCTCGCAGGTAGGGGTCTACAGAAATGTAAACTGCTTTTAACAAAATCTCAGTGCCTTTTATTTTAGGTTTTTCCGCACTAATAATTTTAAAATCCTTAATAGAGGGTTTACCTTTAGGACGCTTATCAAGGATAATTAATTTATTCATATACACGTTATTTTATCGTGTGATTATGGTTTTATTCAAACTGCATTAATCCGAGCGCACCTAACTCCGTCGACAATTTCCCAGAAGAATTTTTCTGGCTCGGTAAAGGGTTCTCGGAATTTAGACCTATTACGACAATGGCTGCGTACGAACACGTTTAACAGTGATCAACTCGGTTCCATTGTTGCCCGGTCAACTTTCAATAGAGCCTATTCCTTTTCCTTTTTTTAATTATCAGCAATGTCACCACCTTTAGGTTCGTGGTTATTGCGAAATGTTAGACAATAGTTGCATTATTGACATATTCTAGGGCCGAGTCCCTATTTGCTCATTGGCGGTTTTGGTTGGGTCGAATATAAGAGCGATACAACTTTAGGCTCTAACGGGCTTTCTCGCTGTCGGAGGTGCTGTGGTCAAAAGAATCTCTAGTTCATACTTGAGTCAACTTACAGGGCAATTGGCGCCGGACGATCTCTCATCAATCCTTTATGCCCAATAGAAAAGTGAACGGGATGTATAGCCTCTTAGCCCACGATTTCTCGCTGTGGTCATCCCCAATAAATTCTTTGGTCGCCCAGTTTTTTGAAGTATAGCCTTTTGATTTCATCAGGCGGTCAGCCCTTTGTTGAATGGACTTATATAAGGTGTCTAATGTTTGACTGCCGTAATCAAAATAAATGTGATGGTTTTTGGGGTCAGGTAATTTCACTTCCAGGTAAGCTAGAATAGCTTCAGGAATAGGGTTTTCTGTTGTGGTGTAGATACCAGTCCAATGTGTGGAGAGGCAAGCTGCTTTTCCAAACACCGTTGGGTATTCGCAAATGGCATAGAGCGATAATAAGGCTCCATAACTAGAGCCTGCAACAAACGTGTTTTGAGCGTCGGAATGTACATGGTAAGTACTATCAATAAAAGGCTTGAGTTCTTCAACGATAAACTTCAAATAGTTGTCTGATTGAACCTTGCCCTCTAGTATTGGTCTGTCTCCATTGCGCGCTAAATAAAAAGAGTTTTGTTGAGTAGGGGAGAGCAGGTCAAATGCCTTTTGGGGGAAATACTCGGCTCGTCTGGTTGCTCCACTATTCCAGATCCCAACCACTATGCATTCATTTACTTTTTCTTGGTGGAGCAGTGAGGTCATTGTTTCATCTACTCCCCATTCTTGATTGTTCCAGGTGATGGTAGAATCAAAAAGCGATTTTCCATCTTGCATGTAGATAATTGGATACGTATGGTGCGCTTCGTAGTAGGGTGGGAGCCATACATCTACATTTCGGGCAGTGACATACTTCGAAGGGAAATTTGCGAATTGGTTGATGGTACCGCCCCTCACTTTTGGCACTTGTCCAAAACAGCCGGTGGTAAATGCCGCTAATAAAAAGGTGAAACAAATAAAAATGTTAGGCATGTCTGTTGTCGTTCGAAGGGGGTTGAAGTCATCTAGGATAAGGCTCATGGCTATAGTGCATGAAGTGAGAGCTTCATTTACGCCCCTTCAGTTAACGGGACCGGAAGATGCTTTGGATTGAAGTTCTCCTTTGGCCCCTTGACGATGCCCCGTGCCCTTTACCTTGCAGGAATGATCGAGGCAAATGTTTTAATTTTCCATTTTGAAATAGTCACTTTTGGGCACCTTTTTAAATCCTTTTCCTGAGGCGCGACAGTTCATTTTTTGGAGATAAGTGCAGCCGAAGGTACATAACCGCCGCTTCGTGACTGAGATTTGGTTAAGAATTCGGAAAGATCAGCATCGCTCTGTCCATCGGAAGAGCTGTATCCTTTACTCACAGACGATTTGCGGAAGGGATTTTAGATGAGACCTTAAATAGAAAATCCGGGTCACGCCCATGATCGTATTCAAGGGCATGACTCGGATTCACAAGTCCTTTATTATCGATACAAAGGATTATTCAATTAACACAACGGGGCAATTGACATTCATCACTCCATTGGCAAGGACATTCGATGACAGTGCAGTACTAAGCGAGTTCACGTTGGCAAAATCAGCGTTGTCAAAAACGCTTACCGACCAAAGTGGAGAGTAGTCACTATCTCCGGGCAAACTTCCAAGTACATTGTGAGTTTGAGTGCCGTCTTCAGTCATAAATCCTGATGGAGGACCACCTCCGGCCATATCCGGATTGATGTTGAACGTGACATAAATGGGCGAAGTTGGAACATTTATTCCTGTTAGGGGAGCTTCAGAGAAATTGAAATAGTGAACCACTTTACTATTGTACCAAGCAAGCACAAGACCTGTGTCGCTGCTTCCTAAGCGCATCGACGCTACTGATCCGACAGGAACGATTGGGCAGTTTACGATAGTCGTGGTCTCTTCGGTGGCATATCCTCTCGAAATGATTTGACTCACACTTGTGACTGTGTTCGCTACGTAGCTGGTGGGAACTGTTACTTTGACCACGTTCCAAAAGTCGTTGTAGGAAGATGATCCAGGAATAACATCCACAATGTTGAGTTGTCCTGCAACTGGAGAATTGCTGCCAGATCTAAAAAAGACATAAATAGGTGCTGGATTTGTGGGCATTACATCAAAATTGTAGTAGGCCGCATTTTGTCCGTCAGGCCCCAAGCCGTAGGTAATGAATGGAGCCTGATCGAAATTGATCGCGCTGTTAGCAGCAGGTAATCCATTCACGCCATCACGAACCATAAGAGTTCCTGCGGTTGAACTGAATCTGTCAACCGATTGAACGGGCGCTGTAGCAGGATTGAGTGCGGTTTCTACTGGTGTTGTAATCATTTCCTCTTCTTCTTCTTTCTTGCAGGAGGCCAGAGCCAGAGCAGCAAAGAGTACAACAGAGATTTTAAATTGTTTCATCTTTTTTGGTGTTTTAAAATTGTATGAAACAAAACTCCGCATTGAAGTTCACGGGAAGTTCATGAAGAGTTAGCTGATTGTTCAACAGCCTGAAGAAAAAGGAAAGATTTGCATGATTTCATGAAAATCGATTCATTCACTGAATTGAAGATTCGAATGAAATGGCAACTCGATACTGAACATTGTTTCGATGCCGGGCAAACTCTTTACGCGAATGTCTCCATTGTGCAATGTTACAATCCTCTTGGCGATTGCCAGTCCCAGTCCTGTGCTTTGTTGCAGCTTCTGGTTTGATGCTTTGTAGTACCGATTGAATATATGCGGTATGTCATTTTCGCTTATTCCAGCCCCAGTATTTGAAACGTGTATATGGAGATGGTGATCGTCCGCTTTTGCCGAAAGTTTAATAGATCCACCCGCGCCGGTATAATTGATCGCATTATCCAGTAAGTTGTGAAGAGCCCGTGATATCAATGCGCTATCTATACTAATCAAAGGCATCTTCTGAGGAATTTCGCCTTCCATGGAAATTCCTTTGTTGCGTGCAATCACAGCAAACTGTTCACACATTTCATGGAGCATTTCATTCAACACATAAGGCTCTTTTTTTAATGCCAGTTGTTTGGCTTCTAACTTTGAAAGTTCAAAAAGATCGGATACGAGTTTGCGCAGCTTTTCGCTGTTGATCAAGATTGCCTCAAGGTATTTTTTTTGATCTTCTGAAGAAAGCGTATCCTTCTTCATCATATATGTTTCTACAAAACCATGAATCACTGCCATTGGGCTGCGTAGATCATGCGACACATTGGCTATAAGTTCGCGACGAAGTTCATCCACTTGCTTTAGATCGTCGATGTTGTGCATAATGGTATCTGCCATGGAGTTAATGCTGGTTGCCAGTTGAGCCATTTCATCTGTACCGCTCACGGGTATACGCGACTGATACTGTCCCGATTCAAAGGACTGGACACCGGATTGTATTTTTCGAATTCCTTTTGTGAGCATGTAGAGGAGCAACAAACCAAGTGAAAACGATACGAGAAGGGTGATGCCAAAACCAATAGTTCCGATCCGCAAAAAGTAACTTCCAAACAAGGCTGAAGTCACATGCTCATATTCTTCGCTTTGAAGCACGATATACACGTATCCCATAAGTGTATTGTTATCTCGCACGGCCGAGGCAGAGAATATCACTTTTTGGCCGGGGTTTCGCGGATCATCACCACGAATAAATTCATTACCCTTGTCGGCAATAAATTGTTTCACTGGTGCAATGTCCACAGTATTTTGTTTGACTTTTTTATCAAGCACAACAAAGGATAGTATGGTTCCTTTGGCATCGAGGAGATATACTTCAATGGCTGGATTCACCGCCATCATACTGTGCATGATGGTACCAAGAGCTTCCTCATTGACTTTCCCGCCTTTGAAAGGATTCACCTCATGAATAAGATGCTCGGCCACTGATGAGTTGAGTTTTTGTGTTGTCTCGAGAAAATAGTTTCGAGCGGCAGAAGCGGTAATGAGAATATACGAAGTGCCCACGAGTAACATAAGTCCGAGCAGCATCATTGCAAGTCGAAAGAACAAGGAATGGCGAATCATAAGTGTAGTATTAAGCTCCGGGAAGTTCGTCGTTAAAGCAATAGCCCAGTCCCCAGGCGGTTAGTATGTATTTCGGATTTGAAAGTTCTGTTTCGATTTTAGTTCGTAGCCTATTGATATGAGAGCTCACGGTATGTTCATATCCTTCAAATTCATAGCCCCAAATCTGTTCAAGCAACTGCTCCCTTGAATAGTGCTTACCGGCATTTTTTGCCAGAAGGGCGAGTAAATCAAACTCTTTGGGAGCAAGAGCAATTTTCTTGTCCTTGACAAACACTTTTCTTTTAGAAAAATCAATCGTTAATTCATCGAATTGTTTTATTGAAGTATCAGAGAGTGATGAGACTGCTCCTGAACTTCGGCGTATCAATGCCTTTACCCTTGCAGAAAACTCCCTCACACCGAAAGGTTTAGTGAGATAATCGTCGGCTCCAGACTCCAGCCCGAGTACTTTATCGAACTCTTCGCTTTTAGCCGTGAGCATGAGTATTGGGATCATATTGTCTGTGGCCCGCAGACGCTGACAAACCTGAATGCCATCCATGTGCGGAAGCATAATATCGAGCACGATTAAGGCATATTTATTTTTCAGCGCCATGTTTAACCCCGTTAACCCGTCTAAGGCGTGCTCAGAGGTATAACCTAAATCTTTTAGATGAATTTGTAACAGGTCATTGAGGTATTCATCATCCTCTATTACTAGTATAGACTCCATATGCTCCGAGTAGTCAATTGTGCACAATAGTATACCAAAGAGTTCACGGATAGTTCACGCTCTATTTGGGGAAGAGGAGCAAAACTATCGAATAGCACACGAAGTTTAGGATATGTATTTTGTAATCTGAATAATCTTATTTTGTCTTGGGCATTGAAGAAGTACAACGTTGCAAGGGGAGCTACGTGAAAGCGATTGCTTGGCTGAGTGCAATTGGCACTTCGTGTCATAATTTATTTTTCCATTTGGAATTGGGCTTCAAGCTATTTTGATAGTCTATGATTGGTCAAGGCGATAGACTGTATGACATGAGCCGGATGAAGTAAGAGCTTCATGTACGTTTCTGAGAGAGCCTTTGGGGTGAAATTCTCGCAGGCGTAATTGACTCGCTTATGCCCTGCTCTCCGTCCGAAGCAAGACTGTTTATCAACACAAAAGTAAGAAAATGAGATTTGCATTCAAAGCTCTGGTGCTGCAAGTTTGCGAAGTAGCGGAGCTGTTGGCTTGCAAGCTCTTTTCTATCTATTAGAGTTGGCAGGGTGTTTAGGCAAAAATTGGAAAGGTGCTTGCCAATGCGTTAGCAATTGTTGTTGCGTCTGCCTACTTATGAGATAAAGTATTGATTTTATAAATGGCCTTCTTCTGTTTTATTCTGTTGGGAAAGAATGAGTGCTAACGAAGTATCTTTTGTAATATAAGCCCAAGCCCAATTGATGAAAATGATGAGTTTGTTTTTTACACTTAGTATCAGCATGAGGTGAACAAATATCCATGTAATCCAGGCAAAATAGCCTTTAAAATGTAGGAAAGGCAAATCAACAACAGCTTTGTTTCTACCAATTGTTGCCATTGAGCCAAGATTTTTGTATTCAAAGTTTATGGTAGGTTTGTTCTGTTGAATTTTTCTTAAATTCTTCGCTAATAATTTTGCCTGATTGATGGCAACATTAGCAAGTTGTGGATGTGCTTTAGGATAGCGTGGTGTTTCCATATACGCAATATCGCCAAGGGCAAAAATATTTTCGCATTCAAGAACTTTATTGATGCGATTTACTTTTAGTCGGTTGGCTGGTGTAATTAGTTCGGGAGTAAAACCCTCTATTCTGTTTCCTATAACACCTGCTGCCCAGACAACAGTTTTTGTTTTTATTGTTTCGCCGGTGCTAAGTGTGAGAATACTTCCGTCATAATTTTTCACAAATGTTTCGGTACAAATTTTCACCCCCATATTTTCTAAATAGTTTTTTGAAGCAAGTTGGGCAATATTGCTCATGCTGTTTAGTGTGTTTTTAGTTCCTTCAACAAGCAATATATTTAGCCTTGAAAAATCAATTCCACGATAATCTTTAGGCAAGACATCCTTTTTTATTTCTGCAAATGCTCCTGAAAGTTCAACTCCTGTTGGCCCTGCACCTACAATTACAAAGTTGAATAAACTTTGCTTTTCTTCTTCGCTGGCTGAAATTATATTTTCAAATGTTTTCAGTATGTGATTTCGAATGGTGATGGCATCATAAGTTGATTTTAAAGTGAGTGAGTTCTGCTTGATAACTTCATTGCCAAAAAAATTGGTTGTACAGCCGATTGCAACTACTAAATAGTCGTAGGTAAAATCTCCAATGCTTGTAGTTATTTTATTCTTTGTTTTGTCAATGCTCAATACTGTGGCTAAACGAATCTGAACGTTGGTTTTCTTTTTGAAAATATTGCGAAGAGGAAATGAAATACTGGAAGGTTCAAGTTGTGAAGTAGCTACTTGATAAAATAGCGGTTGAAATTGATGGTGATTTATTTTGTCAATCAATATTACATCAAACAACTTTTCATCTAATGCTTTTATGAATTGGATGCCTGCAAATCCACCACCCACAACTATGACTGTTTTCTTTCTTATGTTGGTCATATTGATGTTTTCGTTTTTTCTACTTTCTTATCTGTTCATGTAGCAAATGGAAATATTGAGAACAGTTGCAAATGTTACCCAAAGCAAATAAGGAATTTGCAGATAAGCCGCAACTGGTTTTATCTTTTTGAAAAGAGAAATCATGAATATGATTAAAAACCACATCGTCAAAATGTCAAGCACTGCTAAGAATATTGTGTGAAAGGAAAAGAATAAAATACTCCACCAAAAATTGAAAAACAACTGAATGCCAAAAATCGTCAATGCTTTTTGACGGAGATCTGTTTTGGGTGTGATCCATATTAAAAACATAGAAACACCCATTAGAATATATAACGCGGTCCAAACGGGGCCAAACAAATAACTTGGAGGATTGAATGAAGGCTTGTTCAGCGTCGCATACCAGCCAGTTATTTCTTGAGTCGTTAGTATTCCTGCAATGGACCCTAATCCTATTGGAAGTATAAGTGATACTAAAAGTTTAAAAAATTTTGATAGATTCATAGTAAATACATTTTCATTAATTTTGTTTTATCTCGGTTTTAAAAGTGTATGTCATGCCAACGGATGCGTAATGGAACAAAGCAAAATTATATACCTCATCGTTATCTGCTCCTCCTTCAAGAATTCGATAACCTAAACGGATAATGAATTGGTCTGAAAAGTTGTATGTTCCAGCAATCAGAACATCTTCCGCTCGACCTTGCGGTGCGGCTAACGCATCCCCATCCAATAGGAAACCAAATTTATTATTCATTTTCCAATTGAGTCTGAAATTAATAATGGGTACAAACCCGACATTTTCTTTTGAAGCGGTTATTCCTTCGCCATGAAGAGCTATTTCGGCATCTCGAATTTTTGCGGTAAAGCCTAATCCTAATTCAAATTTTGAGCGCTGTATAAGAGTATACCTGTAGGTTATCCTGTATGAATTGAACTTATAGCTTGCATTAAGAATGGTATTCGAAGGAAAACTCACACCTTCGAAATCAATTTGCTTACTTGTTGATCCATTTGATTCCACATTCAGTGGGGCATATAGAAGAGATATAGTGTGCCTAACCTTTATTGTATATCCTGCTCTTATGCGAATAAACGCGACTGGACTGGCATTCAGATCGGTTTTCAAGGAAAATAAGGTACCCGCATCACCTGGGATTCGCACATTATTGTAACCGGTAAATACAGCACCAGACTCAATATCAATATTGGCTTGAGCAATCGAAAATGATGTAATGCTGGAAAAAATAATTACAAATAGTGTTGTCGAGAAAGGAAATTTAGTTTTCATTATTAATAGATTTAAATGGCAGAATCATTTCTTGGTGTAACATAACACTATTTACATGATTTGCTGCAATCTGGGTAATGATTGGTGGCAGCTTTAAATTTTTTTTCTTAACAACGTGGTGCATGTTAAAATAGATTTATTATAAAACATTATTTTGTGAAAGTATTATTTTAAATTAATTTGCAAGCCTAAAAATTTTAGAACTTTGTATCTTCTCTCGGCTCATTATCTTTTTTCCAATTCTTGTTTAATTATGTTTTCTGAAGTTACATTAATTTTTTTTGGCTACTACAGCTTCTTGTGTCCTTTTTGCAATGCTAATAGTTCAGGTTCGGTTTTGGATTCAACATTAATTACTGATTTGTCTGAAGTTTCACTACTGGATACTATTTCATTCAGCTTGACGTGTAATGAAGCTGTAAAATGATTAAATGCCTTTTGAAGAATAAATAGAGTAATAAATGAAATACCATGAATTATGTCTCTAATATTTTCATTTATTGGGTCGTCTACATAGTTTCTATTGGCCAACCAAAATACAACCATAGCAAGACCTAGAACAAAGGTTATTGAATTGCTTATTACAGATGTAAATGCAAATGTTACTTTTTCAAATATCCGCTCTAATTGAGCATAAAATATTTTCATTTGATAAATAATTTTAGAGAAATGTTAAAAATAGATGATTATATAATTCACTATTTATTTTAGTAACTGAGTTAAATTGTCTCGCAGTAATAGTACTCTATCAATTGCGAATTATTGCGTTGTTTGTTGCTAAGTTGGCAGTTATATCCTTTGCTTAGCACCCTTTTTCGTCATGCACTATTACTTTTTATTTACAACTGTTCATGTTGGCGTTCTAGCGGCCACGGTTCAAAAGACTCTTTTGTAGCCGCCTTTTTTAATTGCACATTAAATCTCTTTTGCGATCGGGTTTCCTTGAACTACATGACAGTTGAGTGCATCACCAACCCTTTATTTATTACCGTCTTCAATACATTATCAAGAGTACCAGCGGGGAGTTTAGTAGAAAGCATTATTGGTCGGGGCAAATACATTAAAAGGACCCTGACCTTGAAATTATTTGACAAATCAACGGCTGTTATTTCTTGAATTAGTGTAGTATATTGCTTGGAGTCTGCTAAATCCACACTATCTCTTGTCGCTTGTCCTATTGTCAAAAGATAGTTATAGAGATGCAATCAAAAATGGAAGGTTTCAACTTTTCAATATTTTGTGTTTCTAAGTGTGAAAAATGGCTTTGAGCCTATACTGATTACTACAAAATAAACTATTTATTTTGTTAAAAAGATTTGCTTAATGAAACATACACAATAAACGGTTACACGCACGCCTACCATTTCGTTGGTCACTGCCTGAAGATTGGAAAACCACAGTGTTCATGATACCCGTTAAGCCAATCTGACATATTATGTAGTTTCATTAAGCTAAATCAACAACTATTTGCAAGCTGTTTTTTCTAATTCGTTTTGATTTATTCTTGAGGTAATACTTCTTTGTCAATAACATGAATTATTCCGTTTGTTGTAGAATTATCTAAAGCAGCAACATTAGTACATCCGAAAGTTATGCTTCCGCAATTAAAGGGCACTTGCAACGTGCTTTCTTCAAGGGTGGCCAACTCTTGACTGTCGCTCAAATCAGCGTCTTTCATTTTTCCACCTTTAACATGACAAGTCAACATTTTGTAAAGCTTTGGCTTTCTGATTTTAATAATTTGTTTAACTCTGGTTCTACTGCAGAAA
>Ga0105049_10000523_pt1 | contig 42414 bp, 36 predicted proteins | sample MAT06_FD_78087 | JGI IMG/M metagenome (GOLD analysis project Ga0105049, IMG submission 78087) | Freshwater microbial communities from Lake Fryxell liftoff mats and glacier meltwater in Antarctica - MAT-06 | ecosystem: Environmental > Aquatic > Freshwater > Ice > Liftoff microbial mat | place...
ACACCCGCCGGAAATTCATCCATGATTTGCTTCATGCGCGTCGCATAATCACGATCAACCGATTTTATTTTTTCGCTCTCACTGCCGACGCAAGCGGCATTGAGAAAAAAACGTTTTTGCAGATACAGTTTTGGTGATAACAGCGAACGCATTTTCGGATTAATCCAACAGCCTGTATTGCCATCACCTACCCCTAGCAAATGCGTGTGGGTATCCCAGACGCGGCTAGCATCTAGCCCGTCCCATGCGCGTTTGATAAGCTCATGCCCGGCTAATCTTGGTGGCAGAGGCGCTTTACAAGGATTAAACAAGTTGGTGTCTGTATCTAAGCGTAACGCATCAGCGTTGCCGCTGCCGAATAGCGCCCCTGTTGCCATACAGGCAATACAAGCACTACCAAGCCAATCACGGCGACCTTCGTCGGCAGGTGAGTGAGCGGCATCAGATGATGTTAAATCGCGATCTGTTGTCATGTTTTCATTCCAAGATGTGAACCGACGTGAGCTTACCGAAAACAATAATAATTGGCATTGTATGCAATCAAGTATCGATTTGGGCGACTTTGAGTTCGAGTGTGCCGTCAGTGCGTGCATCAGCAAATAGACGCTCGCATGCTAGACTTTTACTAGGAGAAAATTATGCCCAAAAACGAAGATTTGAAGCAAAACGCGCTCGACTATCACCGCTACCCAACCCCAGGCAAGATTGAAATTGCGCCCACTAAGCCACTTGCCACACAACGTGATCTAGCGTTGGCCTACACCCCTGGCGTTGCCGCCGTGTGCGAGGCAATTGTAGCGAACCCAGCCGAGGCACGCAATCTTACCGCGCGCGGCAATTTAGTGGCAGTAATTACTAATGGCACGGCGGTATTAGGGCTAGGTGCTATCGGCCCGCTCGCCGCAAAACCGGTGATGGAAGGCAAAGCGGTGCTGTTCAAAAAATTTGCCGGTATTGATGTGTTTGATATCGAAATCAATGAGCTCGATCCTGACAAACTAGTCGATATTATTGCCTCCCTTGAGCCCACCTTTGGCGGAATTAACCTTGAAGACATAAAAGCGCCGGAGTGTTTTTATGTAGAGCGTAAGCTCCGTGAAAAAATGAAAATCCCAGTCTTTCATGATGACCAGCACGGCACAGCAATTATTGTCGGTGCGGCAATCGTCAATGGACTTAAGGTCGTGGGCAAGAATATTGGGGAGGTCAAACTGGTATCTTCCGGCGCCGGTGCAGCCGCACTAGCGTGCCTCGATATGCTCGTCGCCCTTGGTATGAAAATCGAAAATATTTGGGTGACAGATATTATCGGCGTCGCCTATCAAGGTAGGCTGGAGGAAATGGACGCCAATAAAGCGCGTTACGCAAAAGTAACCGATGCCCGAAAATTAGCGGATGTGATTACCAGCGCGGATGTATTTTTGGGCTTGTCCGCTGGTGGCGTATTAAAGCCTGAGATGGTGGCGTTAATGGCCGCTAAACCACTCATCTTGGCGCTCGCCAATCCCACACCAGAAATTTTGCCCGAGCAAATTCGCGCGGTGCGTGATGATGCGGTAATCGCCACGGGCCGCTCCGACTATCCTAACCAAGTCAATAACGTATTGTGCTTTCCGTTTATTTTTCGCGGTGCCTTAGACGTCGGTGCGACAACCATCAACGAGGCAATGAAGCTCGCCGCGGTGAAAGCAATCGCCGATTTAGCCCAAGCCGAACAGTCGGACATTGTCGCGATGGCCTACGGCGAAATAGGTGTGTCATTCGGCAAAGACTATTTAATTCCGCGCCCGTTTGATCCGCGCTTAATTGCCAAGGTAGCACCCGCCGTTGCTAAGGCCGCGATGGATTCTGGCGTTGCCACATCACCCATCACCGACTGGCCAGCTTACTTGCAAACGCTTAATCAATTTGTCTATCACTCTGGCCTCATCATGAAGCCAGTATTTGACAAGGCCCGGCAAAATCCGAAACGTATTGTCTATGCAGAGGGTGAAGAAGAACGCGTGCTGCGCGCCGTGCAAGTCGTCGTCGATGATGGTATCGCCAAGCCTATTTTGATTGGTCGTCCAGCCATATTAGAAAAACGTATCGAAAAATTTGGCTTACGTATCAGGCCCGGTATCGACGTAGAAATTATCAATCCAGAATACGATGAACGCTATCGAGACTACTGGCAGCAGTATCACAAACTCACCGCTAGACGGGGTGTTTCAGAGCAATATGCAAAAATTGAAATGCGCCGTCGCTTGACGCTCATCGGGGCAATGATGATGCACAGGGGTGAAGCAGACGGCATGATTTGTGGCACGTTTGGCACGCATTCACTTCACCTTCATTATGTGGAGCAGGTGATTGGTCGTCGAGTCGGTGTAAATCATTTTTACGCGATGAATGTATTGATGCTCGCCAAACGCACCGTTTTTATTTGCGATACGTACGTGAACGAAAACCCCACTGCGGAACAAATCTGCGAGATGACGATATTGGCCGCAGAGGAAATGCGCCGCTTTGGCGTAACGCCCAAAGCTGCTCTGCTTTCGCACTCGTCTTTTGGTACTTCGGACGCACCGACTGCCGTCAAAATGCGCGAAGCATTGGCGTTAATCAACGCGCGGGCACCAGATATTGAAGTCGATGGCGAAATGCATGGCGATGCCGCGTTATCCGAAGAGGTGCGGCTCGCCACCATGCCCAATTCACCATTAAAAGGAGATGCAAATTTACTCGTCATGCCAACACTAGATGCCGCCAATATTGCGTTTAACTTACTAAAAACCTCCGCTGGCAGTGGTATTACGATAGGCCCAATATTACTCGGTGCGGCCAAACCCGTTCATATCGTCACCCCAACTGCAACCGTACGACGCATCATCAACATGACCGCACTAGCGGTGGTTGATGCACAAGCCTTGCGGAAATAACAACGGTGAAGTCATCACGCTACACGCTGCCAAATTTTTTACCACGCGGCGGAATAATAGGGATTTTTTCACCGGCAGGCTCCCCTAACCCCGCGCGCTTGGCAAGCGGTATAGAAAAATTGACAGCGCTCGGCTATCAATGTGTAGTGGCACCTCACGCCGCCGACACGTTTGAATATTTCTCGGCGCCCGATGATGTCAGGCTTGCGGATTTTAATGCCCTGATTGCTGACCCTATCATTGATATGATGATGATGTCACGTGGCGGCTACGGGCTATCACGTATCGTCCACCGTATTGATTGGCACGCTGTTGGGAAATCTAAAAAAATACTCTGCGGCTTTTCTGATTTCACCGCCATTAACCTAGCGGCGTTGTCGCTTGGTAACATCGTTACCGTTGCAGGCCCAGGCGTTGCCACTGACTTTGGTATTGATGGTGGCGGCTCTCAAATTGGCGGCGATGGCGGCGACTCCGCAGACAATCAATTTATGCAATCGCATTTTTGGCCCGTTGTCCATGGGGAAGATGTGCAGGTTGACGTTGATTGCGAGCACCCGTATGCGCCGCAAATAATTACCGGCGTCATCTGGGGCTCAAACTTATCCCTCATTTGTGATCTGGGCGGCTCTCGGTTTATTCCCGATATCGCAGACGGCATTTTATTTATTGAGGAAATCGGCGAAAAGCCTTATGTGATCGAACGGATGTTGTTGCAGCTTTATCACGCCGGCATATTGGCTTCACAACGCGCGATTATCATCGGCACTTGCAATGGATATGACCACGACCCCGATCGTTTTCCATACGAGATGACCGATGTCATCAAAACGCTACGCACCCTTTTGCCAATACCGATACTGACCGGCCTACCGTTCGGTCATGTGGCTAAAAAAATCACCGTGCCCTATGGCGCTAACCTCACACTGACGATTAAAGACTGTCGTTATTCAATGGCGTATTAACGACAATGCTGACAACTACTGTCGTGTTGACCGCTATTGGTTTGGCGATGGATGCAGTTGCGGTTTCCATTGCGAGCGGCCTATCAGCGCCTAAGCTCCGGCGACACGATGCGCTAAAAATGGCATTTGCGTTCGGTCTGTTTCAAGCGCTCATGCCGTTTTTAGGGTTTATGTTGGGTTTGGCTATCGCCGATTGGATTGCCGTATGGGGCGCGTGGATTGCCTTTATCGTCCTCTTAGCCCTTGGCATCAATATGGTCATTGCTGCACAGAAGGCCAATGAAGCCACGCATGATTCGCTGCAATCTCCGTTTCAAACGAAAACGCTTATCGCGCTCGCCATCGCCACCAGCATTGATGCCTTTGCGATAGGCGTGAGTTTTTCGTTGATTGATAGTGGACTTGTCGTCACCTGCACCACCATTGGGCTCATCACATTTTTGCTTTGCTATCCTGCGGTCTGGTTTGCGGCGAAATTAGGCAAGCGATTTGCCAAACGCGCGGAAATTTTTGGTGGCGTGGTGTTGATTGCCATCGGCTGCAAGATTTTATTGGCTAATTATTTGAGTGGTGGTTGACATGGCTACGGGCTTCAAAACAATTTTTCGCGCATGTAACTTATGCGAAGCGATCTGCGGACTGGCCATTGAGATTGACGGCGATAAAATTATTCGCATTCGCGGTGACGATGCTGATCCATTTTCACGCGGTCATATTTGCCCAAAGGCGGTCGCGCTCAAAGACATTCATGAAGACCCGGACCGTTTGCGATTACCGGTGCACAAAGTGGATGGTGAGTGGAAAACAATTTCTTGGGATGCTGCCTTTGACCTAGCGGCAAGCCGCATCGCCGATGTTATCAATACCCACAATAATGATGCGATCGCGTTCTATGCGGGCAACCCAAATGTGCATAATTTAGGCCATTTGCTGAATATTCCACCGCTAGCGAAATTAGTCCGTAGCAAAAACATTTACTCCGCCTCATCCGTTGATCAGTTGCCACAACAGCTCGTGTCACACCTAATGTTTGGCCATCAATTTCTCATCCCCATTCCTGATATTGACCACACCGATTATTTTTTAATGCTGGGCGCTAACCCCATTGCCTCTAACGGCAGCATGATGACAGTACCCGATGTTGCTAAACGGCTGAAGGCAATTCAAGCGCGCGCGGGGAAGATCGTCGTAATTGACCCGCGCTTGACCGAAACAGCAGAAGTAGCAAATGAACATCATTTCATCCGCCCCGGTAGTGATGCGGCGTTTTTAGCCGCCATGCTCAACACCATCGTTGCAGGCAAAAACATAGCCGACGACAGATGGCTAGGGCTAAACGACGCGTTGGCGGCGATTGCGGACTTCACACCTGAAGCTGTCGCCAAATTTGTTGGCATTGATGCTGCCACCATTAGGCGTATTGCACACGAATTTGCGTCGGCTAAATCCGCCGTTTGCTACGGCCGGATGGGCACGACCACACAAGCCTACGGCAGCATCAATCAATGGCTTATTTATCTTATCAACATCGTCACCGGCAATTGCGACCGCGTCGGCGGCACATTACTCACCACACCAGTCATGCCCATCACGGGTGTTGGCACGAGCAAAGGCGGCCATGCACGCTGGCACTCACGCGTGCGTGGCTTAGCCGAGACTGGTGGTGAATTACCCGTGTCAGTCATGGCTGAAGAAATGTTAACGGCGGGTGTAGGTCAAGTGCATGCACTGGTTACGGTTGCGGGAAACCCGGTCCTTTCCACCCCCAACGGTCGCCAACTTGATCGCGCTCTAAGCCAATTAGACTTTATGCTGTCCGTTGATATTTACATCAATGAGACGACCCGACATGCCGACCTAATCTTGCCGCCAACCTCCGCGCTGAATCATGACCACTATGATTCTGTGTTTAATGCGTTTGCGGTACGTAACACCGCCCGCATTAACAATGCGATATGGTCGCGCCCCAACAATGAACGCTACGACTGGGAAATATTTTCAGGTATTGGTCACCGACTCGCCGCCAAACTTGATCGCGCCTATAAAGGCCCATTGCGCGTTCGCGATGTTGTAGCAATCGCCGCCGCGAACAGCCCATTTCAAGACATCAGCATGGCCGAGCTACAAACCGCTGAGCACGGGCTAGATTTAGGCGCACTCAAGCCCTCGCTCTATGAGCGCCTAGAAACGCCTGACCATAAAATTCACTGCGCGCCCGCAGCGTTACTGGCTGATCTACCAAGGCTGCGTGATGAACGTAATAAACGTAATGACAGTAACGCGTGTGATGCGAGTGAGGCAATGGACAAAAATATCCAAACACCGCTCACGCTCATCGGCCGACGTCACGTGCGTAGCAATAATTCGTGGATGCACAATTCACACCGCTTAGTAAAAGGTAAGCCGCGTCATCAATTACTCATGCATCCGAGCGATATGGCGACGCGAAATATTCAAAACCAAACCATGGTGCGTGTTGCCACACGCGTAGGAGAGGTGACGTTGCAAGTGGAATCAACGATTAACATCATGCCGGGCGTTGTGTCACTGCCGCATGGTTTTGGCCATCTGCGTGACGGCGTCAAACTACACGTCGCGCAGCAGCATTCGGGGGTGAGCGCGAATGATTTGACAGATGATTATTTGCTTGATGCGGTGTCGGGCAATGCGGTGCTGAACGGCGTGCCGGTTGAGGTTAGTTCGCTATAGCAACTGACGTAACCCTAGATTTAAAACCCGCCTATTGGCGGCACTTTTGAAGCCTTTATATCGCGAACGACCCGTCAAAAAACGAGTTTACTTTCTATTGCCTCGCATCACTCGAACCGTTCAACACGCACTATTCGTTAAATACTTGATAAGTTGCAATGATTCAGTAACACTGCACCTGCCTCTGACTTACGTTTGTAGTCCGTTTGCCATCCCACTCACACACCTATTTTAAAAGGGTATTTCATGCGTAAATTTGCGCTGCTACTTGTCACACTGTCATTCATCGTTGGGACGGCGCAGGCCGAAGAAAAAAAGCCCTCCGCACAAAATAACAAAATGAAAACTTGCAATATTGACGCGAAGGAAAAGCAATTAAAAGGCGCGGAGCGTAAAGCGTTCATGAAAGAATGTTTGAAGAAGAAATAATTTAATCGTGGTTGTCGATAAATAAAAAGGGTACATCAGCGTCCTTTTTATCTTTCCTTTTGTGCTTGCCAAAATCGCTCTCAATTATTGGACGACCAAAACGGCACATCGCCATATTCCCAACGCCAAGGAACGCCGGTCTCACCAAAGATAGAACGCACAATCGCGGGAAACGCTGCCTCTGCCCGTACGTCGTTAGAAAGTAACACCACACAGCGTTTAGACGCCTCAACGCAAACCCAGGTATTGGCGGTGGTATCGTTATGACCGCCCTTGAAGAATGCCGCGCCTTGCGGCCCGTGAAAGGCCACAACGCCCAATGCGGACGATATCGCGGCAAACGGTTCAGTAGCCTGTTCTGCTTGCAGGGTTGGGAATTGCGTAAGTGTTTTTATCAGCAACTGCAGGCGCACCAGCGCTGCACGTCTGGCAGGTCGCAAGCCATCACCTCGTATGTAGCACGCGGCAAATTTCGCTATGTCAATGATGGTGGTGTCCATCGAGCCTGCGGCACGCACGCGGCTCCGCTCATCATGTGGCGCTGGCTTACCGTCCTTGTCAAAGCCATAGGCTAGGTTTGGTCGAAAATCAGCACGCCATTTAACCGAGATTTTCCATTAGGCGTCCCTTTGAGACTGTTTGAGTGCTAACGGACTATTTTTGGCGTCTTTCCTGTTTCTTCCACTTGAATAGCTCGTTATTCATTCGTCAGTCAACAGAAAATACGCGCAAAAATAGCCTCGTTATCATCTCAAACCCTAATGAAAAACCTCGGTTTAACCTAGAAACGGCAGTTGAACGGGTGTGAGTGTGCGTTTTTCGGACCCTCTGGCAAGGCCTTATTTGGCAAACACGGACGACTGAGGCCTTATCCTGCTAGAAGAAGCAACGCCGCCAGAGAGTTTGAAAAACGTGCAATTGCACCGGTAGCCGAGTTAGCCAAATAAGTCACCATATAACTAAACGAGATAAACCACTAACCTCGTTGCTAAACGCGCACTTTCATGCATCGCAAGCGGTCAACTGCCGTTTCTAGGTTTAAGGCTGGTGCGGGTCATGTTGTTTGGCTCGAATAAGCGTTGCTGCATTTCGAGGCCAACATCAATCCCTAACCCGCGCTCCAGCACAAACTGCATAAGCATAATGCCAGCTCCGGAGTAGGCGTAGCGGCTACCGAGTGCGAAGTGAATGCGCAATTTTCCATCCGGCTCGACAAAATGAAAATTAACAAATCCCACACCATGGGTGAACAATATCCGTGGAGTGATGTTGCGCCAACGCTCATCACCGGTTAGGTTCGACCACGGCGCATAAGCGCGTGCATCGGCGTCTAACGAATAACTGGGCAATGGCATTGACATTGGCAAATAGTCGCTTATCGACTTATCTAAATCGAGCCGACCTTCATCGACTAATTGCATCGCCAGATATGCAAATGCTGCTTTTGTAAGCGAGGCGCCATACATCACCGTATCAATTTCTAACGATTCATTCGCCGCGTTTCTGACGCCGTAGGCTTTCGTTAATACTACCTGCCCCTTCTCGATAACCGCAACGGCAAGTCCTCTCGTGCCGGTGCCAGACATCGCCGCGTTTACTGTCGCGTCAATATTGTTCAGGCTAAGGATTGGTGACTTGTCCAGCAACGGCGTTGTGGCGCATGACGCCAACAGAAATGTTGCGCCGATGACGGCGAGCAACGCGAGCAGTCTAGGTCTGAAGTGCTACATGCAAATAGCTAATCTCATATCACCCTTACGCCAGTAAGCAGGAGCTAAGCCGCAGAAAATGATTGAAAGTCCCCATCGTGCATTAATAAAATAGCTTGAGCACTCAGCTAGCGACTCTGGGTTAAATCAATATCGGCTTGTCAGACTGCTCATTTTTTTCCGAGCCATTCGCTGGAAAGTAATGGGTTAGCTCTGCACTGATTTTTTCGATGATGGTGACGCTGCCGCAGACGAAATCACCCTTGCGGTAATGGAGTTCAAGCTCTTTACAAATGGCACGCCAGCGTTCGTCGCCTACATGATGCTGGATGCCGCGGTCAGCGACGATTTCCACTTTACGATCAGCCAGCAATACGTAAACAAGTACGCCGTTGTTTTCTGCCGTATCCCAAACGCGCATCGCCGAGAAAATTTCTATCGCGCGTTGCCTAGCGGTCGTCCCTGCCCAAAGCTGCGGTGTCGTTAGCTCTGCCTCCACCACAAAGCGCACTTGTCCGCGATGATTTCTTTCTGATGCTTTCACGGCGGCTTCAATAGCCACAAGTGTGGTGTCAGGATAGGCGCGTCGCACCTGTATCGGCGACATCCACACATGGCGAAAAAAACGCTTTAGAAATGTCATCACCAATCTCCCGATGCGCCGCCGCCGTCGAAGCCACCACCACCGCCTGAAAAACTATCACCACCGCCGCCGCCACTGCCACCACCCCAACCTCCGCCGCCAACCCATCCACCGCCGCCTCGCGAGCCACCACCCATACCGTATAACAGCGCCACGACGAATACAATCACGCCCGCAAAGACGGGAAAAAATAGGCCACCCGCAATCCACCAAGCCGCCGCACCGGTGATACCCGCAGTGGCGGATGCACCCATAAAGCGTCCTAGCATCGAACGCAATATGGGGGCTACAAAAATTGCTGCAAACACGGCGAGAAAAAGAAAATTGCTGCCGCTACCACTTTGCGATGATGTTGCTTTCTTTTTTTGCGGCGGCGGTGGCAGTGCCTCACCATCAATCACATTCGCGATTTTATCGACACCATCATAAATGCCGCTGCCAAAATTACCCTCACGAAAGCGCGGCGCCACCACTTCCGCGATGATGCGTCGGGACACGACATCTGTCAGCACCCCTTGCACGCCAGGGCCTGTCAGTATCTGCATCTTGCGATCATCTTTGGCGATGACGAATAGCACACCATCATCGACACCCATGCGACCAAGCTTCCACGCTTCGGCCACACGTAATGAAAAATCGAAGATGGTTTCAGGCGCAGTGCTGCTGACGATAAGAACGGCAATTTGCCCGCCCTTTTTCTCCTCAAACGCCCGAATGCGTGCGCTAATTTTTGCAACATCGTCTACCGCGATGCTAGCGGTGGTGTCAGTAACGCGCTGCTCTAATTTAGGTATCGCAATGGGGTCTCCCTCTGCGGCACTGGCGGTCAGTGGGCTAAGCGAGACTACCGCGACAATGGCACATATCGCGGCGCTTAGCGCTAACGAAAACCAAAATAAAACCCCGCGAACAGATATACGCGGGGTGAGGGTTGACATAACGGCGATCTACTTTGCTGGAGCAGGTGCGGGTGCTGGTGTCGAGGCAGGTGCAGCCGGTGCTGGCGTTGCCGGTGTAGGTGGTGTAGTCGGCGCACCGAAGCTGACTTTTGGCGCTACCGAAATTGCCTTTTCATTTTCCACCGTAAATTGCTCTTTGACCTTATAACTAAATATCATCGCTGTTAAATTAGTCGGAAATTGGCGCGTCAAAATATTGTAAGCCGAGACGCTTTCGGTAAAGCGTTTACGCGCAACGGTAATACGATTCTCCGTGCCTTCCAATTGCGACATAAGGTCGCGAAATACCGTGTCTGATTTTAGCTGCGGATAATTTTCAGACACAACTAACAAACGTGAAAGCGCCGACGTTAATTCGCCCTGCACTTTTTGAAAATTTTGCATCGCTTGCGGATTATTTAGCGCATTCGCATCAAGCTTCATTTGGCCGACCTGCGATCTGGCTTGGGTGACGCCAAGTAGCACATCTTTTTCTTGAATCGCGAAGCCTTGTACGGTTGAGACCAAATTTGGTATTAAATCAGCGCGGCGCTGGTATTGATTTAGCACTTCAGCCCATGCCTGCTTAACCACTTCGTCCTTAGTCTGAAAATCGTTATAGCCGCAGCCTGAAAGTGCGAGTACCGCAGTCAATCCAAATAGGGCAATAAGTTTACGCATGGTGGTTTCCTTCGATAAAGTTAGAAGCGATAAAGATGAGGCTAATTCGCAATTTTACAAGGTTGCTGATTTCGATATTCGTTTATTAAATTCACGGCGGGCAAAGGTTAAGTCTTCCCACGCTTTTAATTTTTCAGGTAATCGTAGTAGTAAATAAGACGGATGAAATGTCGCGATTACCGGTATGCCACGGTAGGTGTGAACTTGGCCGCGCAGATCGTTAAGCGTGTCGTCTGAGCCAATGAGTCTAGTGATAGCGGTCTTGCCTAAGGCCAAAATCATTTTTGGTTGGAGTAAGTCTATTTGCCTATCTAAATACGGCGAGCAGGCGCTGACCTCTAGATGCTGCGGCGGCCTATTGCCCGGCGGGCGGCATTTCACGACATTGGTTAAGTAAACATCGCGGCCAAGGGTGAGGCCAAGCGCTTTAACCATCGCATCCAACAGCTTACCGGCTGGCCCTACAAATGGCTCGCCCATGTCGTCTTCCTCATTGCCCGGCGCATCGCCAATAATTAGCCACGGCGCATTAGCTTCGCCCAACCCCACCACCACCTGCTTACGCTCACGACATAGCCCACAGGCTTGGCAAGCGGTGGCGTCTTTGATTAAGTCGGTTGGGCTTAATGCGGCGATTTTCGCTGCTCGTGCCAGGTCAATGACGATTGGCTCAGGCGAACTTATTGGTGCCGCCTTGGCAACCATTGGTCTCGTTGCCGTGGGTGGCGTCGGTGTCGTCGGTGGTGTAGGTCGTGCCGCAGATGCGTTCGGCAGCGTGGGTCTTGCGGTAATGGCGGGTGATGTCTTTGCCGGCGCTGGCATGACGGCAGGCGCTAACGTCTCAATTGCGTTCGCACGCATCGCAAAAAACGAATCAAGCTCAAGCTCGATTAAGTAATCTTTATCAAGACGCATTGTTGATTTCATTCTAATTGATGAGCAGTGGCGTTTTAATATTTAGACCTAAAAAAAACGCATCTTCGCGCCCTGTCACCGCCGGATAATAATCGCGGCGCAATCCCAGCTGTTTGAAATTAAAACGTTCATACAATCGCAACGCGGCGATGTTGGAAGGCCTGACTTCAAGATAGATCACTTCACAATTCGTGGTTTTGGCTCGTTCAATCAAATCGGTCAGCACCCTGCTACCAATGCCCTGCCCCTGCCATGCGCTATCAACGGCGATGTTGAGCAAATGCGCCTCTTCTAACGCCGGCATGATGATGGTGTAGCCCAGCAAATGCTGGCCGCACCAAACACCTGTGCAGTTGTAGCCTGAATAGAGTGAATCGCGAAAGTTACCAAATGTCCACGGGAAAACATAAACGCTTTGCTCGATTTCGACCACCTGCGGCAAATCATCCTCAGTCAAGGGAAGATAAGTGAGCTGAGCTTCACAACTATTTTGAAGCACCGCACTCATGCGGAGGCACTCTCAGCAAGTTTGGCTTTTTTATCCGCGTGAAATTGGGTACGCTCGGCAATTGTCATCGCCACATTGTTACGTAAATACAGCGGCGCGGCATCTTCAGGCGCTAAAAACGAAGCAACCCCAAGCGCGTTAAATTGGCTAGTTGCGATAGCAATCAAATCGGTGGCGCGCGGGAATGCACCGTGAATGATTTCCAGTGTAAATGGCATCAGCGCCTCAAGCAGTGGCTTAGACAATTCCACCGCATCAAACGCACTACCAATCGCCACATAGGTAAGGGTTGAGTCAAGCTGACTAGCAATGTCATGGGGCTTGACTAGTTGGGGGGCGACGACCTCATCAACGCCTGCGGACGCACCCCTATTTTTTTTGTACACCGCGAAATAAATTTCGCCCATACGTGCATCAATGGCGGTTATTACATATTCGGCATCCACCTGCTCCGCCAGTAGTCGCAAGCTCGTCACGCCGCAGACCCGTTTCCCCAGCCCATATGCCAACCCCTGCGCGATACCGCAAGCAATACGCACACCGGTGAATGAACCAGGCCCCTGCCCAAACGCGACCGCATCAATATCGGCCATGGTTAGTTGCGCCTCACGCATTAACGCGTGCATGGTGGGCAAGGCTAATTCCGCGTTGAGCTTAGCGGCATTCACGATGCCTTTCGCGTAAACACGACCATCGCAAGAGACCGCGATGGAGATAGTGTCAGAGGATGTTTCAAAGGCTACAAAGTTCATTCCCGCATTATAACGGGGATGAATTATTGAGCCACAATAAATTATGAAAGCCCAATATTGGCGGTCGTTTTGGGGCATTTTCAATTGAAAGCACCCGTTTATACTAGTGTTTGATAAAAAACTTGATCGAAAAATGAGATTGTCTTTCGGCGCTTCATGGCCAAACTTCCCACCGTCGGCTTGCTACCTGATATCAACATCACCACAATGCAATCACTAATATTAAATTCAATTGGTGAAATCAATGGCGTCAGTCACAGTTCGCAATTTGCCCGATGAAACGCACCGCGCCCTGCGCGTGCGTGCTGCTATGCACGGCCTGAGTACCGAGGCCGAAATCCGTGCGATCCTCGAAAATGCCGTTCGTCCCGATGGTCGCATCAAGCTCGGTACGTTACTTGCCGAAATAGGCCGTGAAGTGGGCGGTGTTGATCTTGAAATTGAGCGCGATACAAAACCTGTTGCGCCAGCAAGCTTCGAATGATCTTGCTCGATACTATTGTTGTTTCCAAGCCGCTAAAAGCAACTGGTGATTTAAACGTGTTGGCTTGGATCGACGCTCAGGCAATCGAAACGTTGTACCTTTCAACCATCAGCTTGGCGGAGCTACGTTTTGGCATCGCGGTGCTTCCCGCTGGTAAGCGCCGAGATACATTACATTCCAGCCTAGAGCAACGCGTCCTACCATTATTCGCCGGACGCATCGTTCCATTCGATCAAGCCGCTTCTGAAGCCTACGCGTCAATCCTTGCGTGCGCACGCGCCGCCAGACAAACCATTGCGCCTGCTGATGGTTATATCGCGGCAACCGCATCGGCGCATGGATCCGCCGTTGCAACACGCGGCACATTGCCATTTAAAGCCGCTGGCTTGGTGGTGATAAACCCGTGGGAGCTAGCATGATGGTATGCCATTTAGTTCGTCCGCTTGACTGATTTATCGCTTCCTCAGTCTGGTCGATAATTCAGCATCACTATCCGCGTCGCGAACGGCGCAACAGTGGGTTAGCTGGCGGCGTGATCGGGGCTAGTGGATGAAAGATAGTCGGCAGCTTCAATTGCCTGTGTAAAGACATGTTGGTTAAAAATAAACCAAACGTCTGCGGACAGCTCACGCCATCATCGGCTGGACGTGCAGGTGCTCACTGGACTCATGGCACGTTGTGTTTTATTGACGCATGAAAATCAACCGCAGCCTTAAGCCTTCAAAAAATCCACCGGTGCAAATTTGCCGTTGAGTATTTTTGTGCTGTCTTGTCCCCACCATTGATTGATGACGGTCGAGTACGTTGAACGGAAATCGACCGCGAACGGTAAGTTACCGTTGCCATCGAGCTTGTTCAACTGCGGGGCTTCGCCGTACATGCCGCCGCTGACCTTGCCGCCGGTTACGAAATGCACACTGGCGGTGCCGTGATCGGTGCCGCCACTTTGATTTTCCTTGGGTCGACGACCAAACTCTGCATAGGTCATGATGAGGGTAGAGTCCCATCGATTTAGCTCGGTTAACGCCGACTTCAGTGCAGCAATACCTTCGGCAAGATTGGTGAGCAAATTAGCATGAGTACCGAGTTGACCGGCGTGCGTATCAAAGCCGCCAAGCGTTAACCTGATGGTGGCAATACCAGCATTGCTCGCCACCAGTTGCGCGGCGGTGCGGATTTGCCCGGTGAAGGCATTTTTAGGAAATTCGGTCTTAAACACGTATTGGGTATTGAGCTTACTCGCGGCGTGAACGATTTCAGTCTCGACCGCCTGAATATGCTTAAGCGCTTTGTTGCGCTCATCTTTTCCGGCTTGCGCGAGTTTGGCCGTGCGTAAAAATTGTGCGGTGTCAGCAAGCGCAATGGTGCGTGAGCCTTGACCTGAAAGTGGCCCCATATCGTAGGAGCCGACGACGACACCATCGGCCGCGAAGGATTTCGGTGTTGGCATGCTCGCAAAAGTGCGCGCGAGCCAGCCTGAATCTAGATACTCATCACTTTTGGAAGCAGTTTCCCAAATTTCTATTGAACGAAAATGCGATAGGTTGGGATTTGGATAGCCTAAGCCCTGCACCACGGCTAACTCTTTGTTTTCCCAAAGAGGCAGCAATGGTTTGAGGGAAGCGTGCATTGCTTCGCGCTCGGTTAACTGAATAAGACCATCGCGCTCGAGGGCGATGGTGCGGCGCAATTTTTGATACGTCGGGTCACTTATTGGTACGACCGTGTTGAGGCCATCATTCGCGCCTTTTAACTCGATCAATATCAGCAAATTATTGTAGGGTGTATTAATGGCCGCAAGTTTATTTGGCGTCGCTTGCGCCCATGCAACACCATTGGTCTCGGTAAAAAATGGCATCGCACTCGCGGCACAAGCGAGCCCGGCGGATTGCAGAAAATGTCGTCTATTCAACGTGCTCATAACGTGCTCCTTACTTTAATTGATACGATGGATCGTTGACCAGTGCACGCGCCCAATCAGCAGGCGCGGCACTTTTTGGCGTGCTGCGTGGCGCGACCGCGAGCAGTAGTTTCGACATGCTTTCCAACCCAGCATTGGTCTTCGAGGCCATCGCTGATCGCGCCGCGAACGGTTGCGCCCATGTAGCTAAATCCCATTTCAGCGCTGCCATTTGCCGATCCACAACGCGTTGTTGGCGCTGTGCCCGACCGGGTGGCGCGGGTGTGCCGCTACGTTCAGCCATTTCATCAAGCGCGTTCATGGCGGCTTCCATGCGATCTTCATTTTTGAATAAGCGATCAATAAATTGCTTGCGTCCCAACAGAGTTGCTGAATTTATCCAATATTGACCACCAGGCCAGCCTTTGACATTGGGTGGCTGAAATAAATTTTGCCCCAGCAACGCAGCCGCAATCACGAATGGCCGCATATTGCCGGTCTCAATATCAAACTGCTTCATCGTACCGACGACCAATTCAATAGGTGACTTTATCAAACTCGCACGATTATCAGCGGCATAAAAAGCGTCGGATGTGAGTATCGCTGTCATTAACGTTGCGGTGTTGTAGCTTGCGTCGCGGTAGATAGTCGCCAGTTGTGCAACCGCCTTTTCATCAGGCTCAGGCGAGATAAATTCACGCCACAATTTACGCGTGATGAAGGTTGCCGTTTCAGGGCGTTTCAACAATAAATCAAGCGCTTGATTACCGTCGAAATTACCTTTCTTACTAAAAATCGTTTTTTCACCGGCATCATGGATATTGCGACGAAACATAAATTCGCCATTCTCACGGTCAATAGACCAGCCGGTAAATGCCCGTGCCATTTCCTTAATATCTTGCTCGGTGTAATTGCCTTCGCCAAGCGTAAAAAGCTCCATCACTTCGCGCGCGAAGTTTTCATTTGGCTGCTCTTTACGGCTATTAGCGTTATCTAAATAAATCAACATCGCCGGATCACGCGCAAGCTGATGCAGCATCACGCCAAAATTACCCATAGCGTGCTGGCGCAACATCACATTTTGTCGGTACATCAATGTGGAGTGACGAACTTTTTGCTGACTCGTTGCAAAATGGTTATGCCAAAACAAGGTCATTTTTTCAGTCAATGGTGAGGGCGTATCCAGCATTTCGCGAAACCACCACTCCCGTAAATCTAGCGCGCGCTCGGCATTGAGCTTTCTTTCTTCTTCACGTTCTTCGCGGGTCATATCGCGGTATTTACTCGCTGGAATAATGGGCGAATCAACCCATTTCGGTGATGCAGTTCTAGCGGTGTCTTGAGCTCCCGCCATTATTTTTTGTACGGCGGCTTGGCGCGTTAAACCGGTGAACGCGCTAATTTCAACTTGGCTCGCAGCAAAGCCGGTGCGGTTGAGCAAATGCCGTGTGTCATCAGCGTTTAGCGTTAACGCGTCCGCCGCATGGCTAGCAGGTATTGATGTGACGAATACTGCCATCAACATAGCGACAGTTTGTTGGAGATGATTTCTCATCGATCTTAAATTAGCCATATTCATCATATCCTCGCTACTTTTTTTCAAAAACATCGGTCGGCGATAATGCCGCTTTCAATCCCGCTTCGCTGTCCCGCAACCAAGCGGCGGCCTTGGCGTCAGCTTTTAGTGTGGTTTGCCAAAACGCTAGGCTCGCTGACTTTACGAGCTGCTGAATGTGCTGGTCACGTGGCTGCTCCCCTCGGCGCGCGGTGGGACTATGCCCGCTGAAAATCATGTGATCGCCATCGGCCAACACCAGCAAATACTTATCGTTGGCTGGCATGTATTTGTATGGCAAGGTGCGATCTGCAGCTTCGGTTTTATCGTTCATCACGGAACCCTCAAGGCTACCGGTGATAGAGAAAACAGGTATGCGAATATCGCCAAACTGTTTATCTAAATTAGCTTTATTTCGCGCATTTGGGCTTAGGGCAATTGCCGCCTTTATTCGCTTATCCAAGCCAGCTTGACCTCGCGTCGCAGGACTATTTTGCCCTGCCACTGCCATCGTTGTTTGCGCACCAAACGAATGTCCTGACAGGCCGATTTTTGTCGTATCGGCGCGCGCAAACAGCGAATTTTTCGCTTTACTTCGTTTGATGACTTCATCGATTGCGAAATGCACATCGCCTACACGTAAACCAAGATTATTCATCGTCATGGCGGCCTTCATGTCATTGATAGCAGCCGCCTCATGCTTACCCTTCCAAACGGATTCATCGCTGCCCACATGCTGCATATGCACCACAATAAAGCCGTGGCTGGCCCAGTGTTCGCCCCACGTTTTGCCACCGGATTTCGAGCTCCCAAGGCCGTGTGAAAACAAAATAACGGGAAATAATCTTGTCGCCCTACCTGAACTGACCGTATTTACTTTAGGTGCAAATATTCGCACGGGCAGCGTACGTTCACGAGCGGTGTCGCGCCACTCTTCATCAATTTTCTCAATTTGATATTGGCCGACTTTTTCGTATGGATTAACGAACGCTACCGACGCTTCTGCATGGTTTGAAATTACAAACGCCAAGCCGCATGACGTAAACACCACCAGCAAGTATTTCCAAAAAAACGGGAAGGCTTTACGAACAGTCATGAATTTTGTTCTTTCGTGGGTGAGCCAAATTTGCTGTGGTCTCAACGATTAACGTTGGCGATGTTGACGCGCTGCTGCCATTTCTTGTTTGTCGATGAAACCATCTTTATTCGTATCGAGCTTGTCAAAGTTTTTTGCAAGCTTCGGTGCCGTTGCATCTGCCTCAGCACGGCTAATGCGCCCATCATTGTTGCCATCAATGGCCTTGAGTTTAATTTCCGTTCTTTTCGCTTGTTGCAATTGCATTTCATCTTTGGCCAGATAACCATCTTTATTGGTGTCAACTCTGTCAAAGACTTTGGCGACGCCTTTGTATTTAGACGCCTCTTCACGTGAAATTTTGCCATCACCATCAACGTCAATTTTATGCATTTTTGCTCTAGGCCCGTCTGACGTCGGTGCGGCATTTGCGATACTCGCAAATATTGTGGATAACGCGATGAGGCTAATCGCAAAAATAGTGGCGTTGATATTGTGATTCATTGTGGACTCCATTAAGTTGAGTGATACAAAGTAGAAAGCCGATGAAACGAAACATACTGCACTCAACGCCAAAAGATATTTCAAGACGACGACAAAACGTAACTCGCTGTAACATCATTGCGGTAAACCTGCCGTAGCCAACTATTTGCACTTACAATCATTTACAACTGTTGACCGTCAACCGCGCGTTTTAACGGCCGCAGAAACTATGATGACAACATGAGCCAAACCACCCAAAACACCCCACCACGTCATCGCATACTAGTCGTCGATGATGACCTGCGTTTACGCGATCTGCTAAAACGTTATTTAACCGAGCAAGGTTTTGCCGCAGATACCGTGGCAGACGGCGCGGGGCTAGATCGCGCGTTCACGCGCAATCGTTATGATTTAGTGGTGCTGGACGTGATGCTGCCGACTGAGGACGGCTTTGCGATCTGTCGCCGACTACGCGCGGGGGCGAGTGCGAGCGTCGATGCAAGCCTGATGAATATCCCCATCATCATGCTTACTGCGAAGGGCGATGATGTGGATCGTATTCTTGGGCTAGAGATGGGAGCCGATGATTATTTAGCCAAGCCATTTAATCCACGTGAATTGGTCGCACGTATTAACGCGGTGTTACGCCGACAAGCGCCTTTACCTACGCCAGGCGCACCGTCATCCACCGATGAGATTGTGCTATTTGGGCCATTTAGCTTAAACCTCGGCACGCGCGAATTACAAAAAGACGGCAACACGATACCAATGACCACCGGCGAATTTGGCATGCTCAAAGTATTGGCTGAACATCAACGAGTGCCGCTATCGCGCGATAAATTGACAGAGCTTGCGCGCGGCCGTGAGCATGACACGTTTGATCGAGCCATTGATGTGCAAGTCTCAAGACTGCGTAAGCTGTTGGGTGAAGACCCGACCAACCCACGCTTTATTCAAACCGTTTGGGGACGCGGCTATGTGTTTATTCCTGACGGCCTTAAACAATAGTTAGCAATAATTAGCAACAATTCGCAAAAATCAAACCGCATTCAACACTATTCATGAAGTGGCTCCCACAATCTTTATTGGCACGCTCGGCCATTGTGCTGCTAGTGGCACTCGTTGCAAGCCAGCTCGCCTCGGTCGCACTATTTCGACACTACTCGCGAGAGCCTCGGGTGCAGTTATTAGCCATTGGTTTTATCGGACAACTCAAAACCATCCGCGCCGCGTTAGAAATAATTCCGCCCAATCAACAGCGTGAATTTTTACAAAAGCTTCGTGAAGAACGCGGCATGCGGGTATTTCGGCTGCGTGAAGAGGAGCCCATGGAGTTAGCGCCTGATATTCCCGCGCTGCGCGTTATCCGCAAGAAAATGCGCGAGGAGCTGGGGGCAGAAGCGGAGATTTTTGCGCGCACACGCCCGCAAAAGCCCGACGCGCCACCACTGCTGATTACACGATTGCCCGTTAAAGATGCAACGTTTTACGTGGTATTTCCCCGTAGCCGTTTGATTGAACAAGATTACACGTGGGCATGGGTTGGCTGGGGCGTATTTGGCGGCGTGCTGTGCCTCGCGGGCGCGATGTTTTTAATGTGGCGAGTAAATCAGCCGCTCAAAGCGCTGGTGAACGCCGCGCACGATATTGGACAAGGTAAAAATATCGAACCGGTCAAGGAAATGGGACCTTCCGAAGTCAAATCGGTTGCCGTTGCATTTAATCAAATGCGCGCAGATTTACTCAGACTCGATAAAGATCGTGCGACATTTTTAGCCGGCGTCTCACATGATCTTCGCACGCCACTTTCACGATTACGTCTTGGTATCGAAATGCTGCCCGCTGATGCCGCCACGCGTAACGATATTGAAAAAGATATCGAAGACATCAATGACGTGATTGATCAATTCATGAATTTTGCGCGTGATGAAAGCCGCGAGACGGTCGAGCCTATCGACTTAAATTTAATCGTTCGTGCCGCGATTAAAAGCGCCTCACGGGGCAATACTCAAATTGGCATCACCAGCGATTTGTACGATCCACTGATCATTAGCATTCGACCGCTTGCGATCAAACGCGTATTGACAAATTTGATTGAGAACGCGATCAAGCACGCCCGCACCGATATTCACATCGTGACGCGAATTGACGATGATCGCAATGCCATTTTGAGCGTGATGGATCGCGGTGGCGGCATTGCTGCAGACGACATAGAGCGCCTAAAGCGGCCTTTCACGCGCAAAGATGACGCCCGCAGTGGTGCCTCTGGCGCAGGGCTTGGCTTGGCAATTGTTGATCGCATTATTAAAATTCACCAAGGCACATTTCAACTACTGCCGCGCGACGGCGGCGGGCTAGAGGCGCGGGTAATATTGAAATCAAAACAAATAGAACACTAATATCGGCGGGCGATTCAGGGCTGAATGGCTTCGAAACGCTCGCCTAGAATCAATTTAGCAGCGTTCGCCGCGAAAATGTCCCGCGCTCCGTCGTAGATGCTTCACCAATAATTCATGTGGTTCAAATTGAAAATTGGCACGCTCGACAGGACTTGAACCTGTTACCCCCAGCTTGGAACGTCGGCACTATGTCCGGATGAGCTGCGGGCGCGTGGGAGCGGTGATGACGATGATCACCGCGAGAAGTAACGTGTAAGAACCATCCGCTATTTCCGATCTAGTGGAGACAGAAAGTTAGTGCGATGTTGCAGGCGCGTTAAGGCGTGGTAGCTCGTACGGGTGTTGCGAGCAAGCGAACGGACTGGTTTGGCGGACAGCATTGCCGAAGCCATCGTATTCTTTGGTGATGGGATCAGAAAAAAAACACAAGCACTGGCGGGCTTTTCGGCGCATAAATATCCGGTACTACCCGTGGGTGCTCGTGTTTTTAAATTTCACAGCAGTCTATCCTTAGTGGATACAGCCGTTTAATTTGTGAAGAAATTTTGCTTAAGAAGTTAACGTCGATGAGCGCTCTTTTACGCTGCCCCCCATCCCTAAGCGCAAGCAAATATCAACATATGTACCCTGCACTTGTTTATATCAACATTTTGAATGAAAAATGGCACTGCAAATCGCAAAGCCAAGTGTGGTTGTCAAGGTTGAGCAGCATGCGAAAGCAAGTGGGCTGACCTAGACCGCCGCTGTCGAGCGCGCTGTTGACCGAATGCTTGGCGAGATGCCCAGCCAGCGAAAATCCCATCAGCACACGAGCCTAACGGCTTTGCTTTACAACTTGATCAGATTCCTGATCGAAAAGATGCGTTTGATCCACTTATGTGGGGTGAAGACGGGTTGCCAAAATGATCGTCATTGATACATCTGCCAGGTTTGCAACAAGCGTGGCACCTGCGTTTAATGAACCAGAGCGCGAACAATTCGTTGAAACTATCCAACGAGCTACCAAAGTATTGATCAACACAATATCAGTTGTTGAGGCGCGGATGGTCGTACACGGGCGCCACGGCCAGCGCGCGGTGGTGCTGGTGGACGATCTACTGAGATTACCCATGTTTGAAATTGTTGCTCCAACTGAGGCCGAAATGAATGCGGCATATTCGGCATTCGTTGCTTTTAGCAAAGGTAGTGGGCATCCCGCAAGTTTGAATTTTGGCGATGCGCTAGCTATGCGCTCGCCAGGGTGCGTTCACTGCCAGCACTGTTCAAGGGCGATGATTTTTTACGGACGGACATTGCTGTTGCTAGCGCGACATGAAACCGCCTGAATATGCTGCGCACATTTGTGCCGCTATAGAATCAACGCGGGTGGCGGTAATGGTTTTACGGTCGGTATTGCCAAGAAAGAAATCCTCGCGACGATCACCGCGAAAAGTAACGTGATAAAGACCACCCGCTACCTTTAACCTGAGGACGCGATTTTGGTTTAGCTGCTCTTAATTTTGGACGGAATACTATGTTCAAAGACATGACCCCATTGCTTTATTGCTTTATGGTAGCGGCGCGTGGCGTCCTGCCCGATGCACCCTTGGCCGATAACTTTGCAACGGCCTATTACGAGCTTCTTAGGCTCTTGCGTGCAACACATCAACAAGGCATCGATGGTTCGTATGTCGAGGCAGCGAGAGTAAATGCAATGCGATTAAATACCGACTGTCATCAACTTTATCGAACTGTCCTTTACCCTCGTATTGAAGCCATCGTGGAAAGTAATGGGGATATAGCCGAATTGGTGAAAAGCTTACTTGGCGTTGCGACATCGCATCTAGCGGATTGCGATATTGGGCTACCGCTCGAATTTCAGGGGTGCCGCATAAGTTATGAGGCGGGTTACTTTGTCGGCGCTGTTCGCCGTAAATTTAGTAAGACTGGCGAATTGGCTACTTCCGTAGCCGAATGGTGCTCCGCATAGTCAACCAAACACTTAAGATGGTAAAAGTTGGCGCGACTCCGGATTTGTGCAGTTGTGGGGGCTTCAGGGCAAGAAGTAGCGTTGATTAGGCTGACCCTCTGGCTGCGGAAAACCGTTGGACATTTCGGAGACCCGGCAAACATCAGAATGAATGATCATTAAAGGTGAGCCTTCTGAGATGCAGAAATCAACCATCGAATAGTCTCTTCGGCGTAATACTGCAAATTGGCCAGTTGGCCGCCAAGATGAGTATGGTTAGATATGCGCAGCGTTCCGTCTATGCTTCGCTGCAATTTCACTCCTCGTACTCATATCGGAACTTACCCGGTGGCAACATGAATTTGGGAACGGGGGTGCCAGGCGTTACCAGAACGACATCGGCAGGCGCGGCAGTCGGCCCATCGGCCTCATAAAAAGCATAGATCAAACGCCGACTTTTGTCAGAAAGCAGGCTGACGGGAATATCGACCGGGGTTCTATTCGCCAACGTGCCTAACCATCCAGCGCGTTCACCAACTCGCTTGGACGGCGGATGAAGCACCTGCAAATCATAACCGCCGGTCGAATAGTCAAGCACGGGCGATCCATCTTTCTTTCGAATCACAACGGGACCAGAAGGTGCAAATTTGGAAACGGCTTCTTGAAACACGGCGTTCCCGGGTAGCGGTACATTGCGCTCAAACATGACTGACTGGTCAATCGTGAGTGGGTCAATCTTCGTTAGTTTTTTTAGTTGGGCAGCCATCATTTCCAATGGGCCTTCACCGGGCCAAAGTAACGGCACCTTAGCGGCGTGTCCATAACCAACATAGATAAATACTTTTGCGTCGGGTTGCTTGCTGAATATACTGTCGACAATATTTTTTGCTTGTCCAATTTCCCGCGATAGGATTTGCTCAGTCCTTGACAAATTGCCCTCCGGCGGCTCCGGTTCGTAAGGGACGAGCGTCCAGCCAGACGCTTTAGTTTCTCGTAGAAACTGTGCAAACACGGGTTCTCTTACGTAGTAGCCTGAGATTAAGTCGACGTAACCTTTAGCCAGAGGATCTAAGCCGACTTGGGGGGTAAGCGCCTCAACAGCGAGGTAAGTGAAGCCGATTTTTTTTAGCTCTTTGGCAAGCTTTAGTGCGAATGCCCGGTGCATTGGCACATGGTGCGCTTCATTGAGGATGACGACTTGCCGATTGGTTGCCATTTTAACAATGGCAGAAATCGCGTCCTCAACGCTTGCGGCGGCAATGATTTCCTTGTTCGCAGGCGAAATTTCAATGCGGCCGCTGGGATATCTAGCGTCAAACGCCGCAATTGCCCCTTGGTCGTCTCCAGTAAAAGTCCGAATATTTCCGAGATGTTGTAGCTCTCGTGAGTACTGCCTCACGATTGTTCTTCGCTCATCGGGGGTGGGCGATTTCGAAAATGCCAAAAACGCGGGCGCTGCTGCGGCCTCGGCGGCCTTGAGTTCTGCCATTAAGCGAATCTGAGGCCTTGCAACAAATATCTTGAGCGAACTTTGCGCTGGCGGGATGGTAGTCTGCGCAAGTGCAGTAGAAAATTGAAACCCGATGACGACACACAAAATATAACGTTTCATATTTGTACCCCCAGTGTGGGAAAGGGAAGATTACCGCAGGCGTTCCAAGCTTCTAAATTGTGTGGTTATTTCCGCAAATAAAATCAAAAAGATAAAAGTAGTTTAGTGTACCAATAGTTGCATCGCAAAGACATTGAATGTTATGTGTGAAACGCTTGGAGATTCTATTCAAAAGAGCTGGAAAGGGCGGACGGGAAAGGCGGTCTAGGTAACGGCTGCATTCACCGCTGGAGGAACGGTTACCATTGTGCGTTTGTGCGGAGTTGCGTAATGTATACCGCAGAGCCTGCGTTATACATCGCTAACTGCGGTGTATATCTTTCATAAAAACCTCTCAATATTGGATTGAATGCTGAAAGCAAGTGAATTTTATTTTTTCGATTTTCAGATATAAGAATATTGTAAAAACCACGCACACCGCCATCAAAACCTGCACGTCTACTTGACCAATTTCGCGAGCAAATTCGCTCTCGTCACTGTATCTTAAACACTGAAAAAATATACCTCTGCTAGATGCGGTTTTTTATACGTCGGCACAAATTGAAGCACCCACGTGATATGAGCGCGCAGGAAGTGGTTGCCTTTCTCTCGATGCTTGCAACGGTACGCAAGGAGTCGGCATCGACACACAATCAGGCGCTAAGTGCGCTGCTTTTTCTGTATCGCGACGTGCTGTGCTTGGAATTGCCGTGGATGGATGACATCAAACGACCGACCGACACAAACAAAACGTATGACGCTCGAAAGCGCGCTTGTCATGGTTGACTTCGGCCTGAATACAAGTGACGCGCAAAGCAATGACCTCGGACTCTGGAGGCGTGCACCGCCATGTGCTGCGCCGTAGAAAATGCCTACGATGAACATGAGCATGAGCCGACGTGAACAGTACATTTTCAAAAATCTATCGCAGGTAATTGATGTGCGTTGTGGCAGCTATCGATTGAGGTAGAGGGCTGGGTTTTTTTGCGTCGTCCGAGCGAGCGTAAGGAGCGAACTTGACGGAAATGTTATGCAACGTTCTGCATGTTGTTGGCGTAGTCGCAACCTGACGTTGGTGGCGGTAGTAACTTGCTGTCTTGGTGGTAAAGCGCGATTGTTTCATCGACGATTTGGCATAGCCGTTCGAAAACGGCTATTTCATCCAGGCCGTGGCAACCACCATAGATGAGACCCGGTGAGCTTCCGACAAAGCACTGATCCTCGTCTGACCACTCGACAATTTTTGCGTACCTAGTGCTTTCATTCATAACGTTGACTCCTCGATGCTGCGTTTTACAGCGCGGATTGGGAATTGCATTTCGTCCTCGCCAAATGTTCCTGATATTTTGATCGGTCTCGAGACGCTCGGGTGGACAAAGTTTCGGTGGCTGCCTTTTCCACCACGATTAACGAAGCCGGCACACTCGAGTTCACCAATAAGCTCTTCTATCTTCTGAGCTACGAAATCTCCATTGAATGATTAGTCGCATACCATCATCGTCCGCTGTGTCACTTGTATTGAATTGCAATCAATGTGGAAAGAATAACGAATATTATCAATGCCAGCACAAAATGGCGACATCGTTAGCAATAATGAAGAGTTACCGCAACAATATTTATTGGCACGCCCGACAGGACTCGAACCTGTTACCCCCGGCTTAGAAGGCCGGTGCTCTATCCGGATGAGCTACGGGCGCATAGGAGGGTGATGCTCACCCTTGGTTGCGAGTGACTTTACAAGCTGACTTTACAAACGGCGCTTGCCGATTATGCGCTTGTTGCTGGCTGCTAATTTCATGTGGGGAACATGAAATAAAAAATGGTCGGAGTGATAGGATTCGAACCTACGACATCTTGCTCCCAAAGCAAGCGCGCTACCGGGCTGCGCCACACTCCGATTTGCATATTGTTACCTTTAATGCAGCCGCAAATTATACTGTTTCGCGCCTCATCCGGCAAGGCTGAATCAAATAAAAAAAGACGCCATACGGGCGTCTTTTATATTTTTCAGTAACGATTTGCTTATTGCGGAGTTGAATCGGCCTGACCTTCAGCAGGCGCATCAGTACGCGCTGGCTTAGCAGGCGCATCAATTAACGCTTTCATTGATAAACGCACGCGGCCTTTGTCATCAGCTTCCATCACTTTGACTTTCACGATTTGGCCTTCTTTCAAATGATCCGCTACGGCGTTCACGCGCTCATGCGCGATTTGCGAGATATGTAGTAGGCCATCTTTGCCCGGTAACAATTGCACAATCGCGCCAAAGTCTAATAGCCGCACCACTGGGCCTTCATAAATACGGCCAACTTCGATCTCTGCGGCAATGGCTTCGATACGCTGCTTGGCGGCTTCACCAGATTCACCTGAGAAACATGCGATCGAGATCGTGCCGTCATCTTGAATATCAATCTCGGTGCCAGTTTCACGCGTGATCGCTTGAATGACCGCCCCGCCCTTACCGATAACTTCACGAATCTTATCGGGATGAATTTTGATTTTAATGATGCGCGGCGCGAATTGGGATAACTCTGAACGAGCCGTTGGCACGGCTTGTTTCATCAGCCCTAGGATATGCAAACGTCCTTCTTTGGCTTGCTTGAGCGCCACATCCATAATTTCTTTGGTGATGCCCATGATCTTGATATCCATTTGCAGCGCGGTGATACCAGCGTCAGTGCCAGCCACTTTGAAATCCATGTCGCCCAAATGATCTTCATCACCCAAAATATCAGTCAGCACCGCAAATTTGCTGCCGTCTTTAATCAAGCCCATCGCTACACCGGCTACGTGTGCTTTCATTGGCACACCGGCATCCATTAGTGACAAACAGCCGCCGCAGACGGAGGCCATTGATGACGAACCATTTGATTCGGTGATTTCGGAGACTACGCGCATCGCGTAGCCAAATTCGGCTTCTGTTGGCAACACAGCCGCTAACGCACGTTTGGCTAGGCGACCATGACCGATTTCGCGGCGCTTTGGCGTGCCAACGCGGCCGGTTTCACCCGTGGAGTACGGTGGGAAATTGTAGTGGAACATATAACGATCTTTATATTCGCCTTGCAGCGCATCGATCATTTGTGAATCTTTGAGTGAGCCTAAAGTTGCTACCACCAGCGCTTGCGTTTCGCCGCGCGTAAACAGCACGGAGCCGTGGGTGCGTGGCAATACGGAAGTGCGAATCGAGATTGGACGCACCGTGCGGGTATCCCGTCCATCAATACGCGGCTCACCATTCAAAATCTGGCTACGCACGATTTTGGATTCAATCGCAAATAGCAATGAAGACACGGTATTTTTATCTGGTGCGCCCTCGACCCCGGTACACAGTGTGGAAACCACACGTTTGGAAATTTCAGATAATTTCTCGCTGCGCGCGCCTTTGGATTTAATGCGGAACGCTTCATTTAAATCGTTGGCTGCCATGGCGTTAATTTGATCAATCAAGGCTTGTGGTGGCACCGGTGCAGTCCACGCCCACGGATCTTTGCCAGCTTCGTCGGCTAAATCAAGAATGGCGTTAATCACGGCTTGCTGCTGCTCATGACCAAACACAATACCGCCGAGCATGATGTCTTCCGGCAACTCCAGCGCTTCAGACTCCACCATTAATACGGCAGATTCTGTACCCGCTACCACTAAATTCATGTGGGAGGCTTCTAGCTCGGTCTTGGTGGGGTTCAAGATGTATTGGCCGTCAATGTAGCCTACACGTGCGGCGCCAATTGGGCCTTCAAATGGCACGCCAGATAATGTGACCGCCGCCGAGGCGCCGATCATAGCGACGATATCAGAGTCAATTTCAGGGTCGCATGATAAAACGGTGGCAATAATTTGCACCTCGTTATAAAACGCATCCGGGAACAGTGGGCGCAGTGGGCGATCAATCAAGCGGCTGGTTAAAACTTCTTTTTCAGACGGGCGGCCTTCACGCTTAAAAAAACCTCCGGGGATTTTGCCCGCGGCAAAGGTTTTTTCTTGATAATCGACTGTCAATGGAAAAAAGTCTTGGCCTTCTTTAGCGTCCCGTCGTGCGACGCAGGTTACAAGTACAACCGTATCATCGAGCGAAACCAATACGGCGCCGTCCGCTTGGCGGGCAATTTCACCGGTTTCTAATGTGAGCGTGTGACGCCCATATTGCAATGTTTTCTTAATGGCTTTCATGCGGGAATTTCCTTGATGTTTGCTGTTGAATAAAAAACGGTTTCGCAATCATTGCGATGTAACAAAAATGCGTTACTAAAATAGTACGTACAAAAAAACGGTAAAAAATAATGAAAAAGCCCCGCTGCCTTTTTGGGGGACAGTGGGGCTTTAATGGTTCGGGCTAATCTCGTCTCAACTAGTAACGATTATTTACGCAAGCCGAGTTTTTCGATTGTGGCACGATAGGTGTCAAGCTTGGTGCGCTTCAAATAATCAAGCAAGCTACGACGCTTAGAGACCATACGCAATAATCCACGGCGACCGTGATGATCTTTCACATGCTTCTTAAAATGGTCAGTTAATTCGTTGATGCGCGTGGTTAACAACGCGACTTGCACTTCTGGGGAGCCAGTATCGCCTTTAGCGCGACCGTAAGTGGCGATAACTTCTGCAGTTTTGACGGTAGTCGTCATGATATTTCCTTTATCAATTCAAACGTCTTATCGCAGACGATTGCGGCGTTGGGCGAGTGCTTACTAGCAAGGCGCGAATTATAGCCCAATCAAGCTAAATTTCGCAACAAAATCAGACACTTTGCCTTGCGATAGCGTAGCATGAAAATTAGAAAGTCTAGTTATGGCGGGCGTTTTCAGCACAAACCAGCCGGAAATACACGCCATAACTAGATTTCATAATTTCAAAGAACACCTTCTTAAAAATAGCCCACTATTGGCATTGCTGCATTGTGGCATTTCGATGTGCCGCTTTCGCAAACATCTGAATAAGCAATGGATACTCAGCATTTGCTGCCACGCGCGACGCCGTCCCATCGTCCGACACATCGTTTATAGCCGATGTTGGCCATGTCGAAATTGCGAGCGCAGGGTTATCAATGAGCACAATGGGCGCACCGAATTGATCGAACGGCTGAATATCTAACGTCATGCCGGTAAATTGTGTCGGTCCAAAAATCGTCGCGAAGGCGACATCCGTCGCATCAAACCCCGTTCCGATTCGCACCAACCCATTACGCGGACAAATCCGCGTTGAGTCGAAAATAAACCAGCGATTGCCCACATAGGCTTCTACATACGCATGAAAATCTGTCGGCCCCAATGCGACATCGGCACCGTAATCGTAGCCGGCAACAAATCGCGCTGGAATATTGAGTGCGCGCAATAGCGCAATGGTTAAATGTGCAAAATCACGACACACACCAGCGCCGCTTGCCAGCGTATCCACGGCTGAGGTTGTCGGGTTTGAAGCGCCCGGACTAAACCGTACGTTGTGATAAACCCAATCACTAATAGCCTGAATACGTTGATAGCCACGCGGCAGGTGTCCAAAATTCGTGTTCGCAAAATGAAATAATTTATCCGATTCACAATACCGAGTCGGCAATAAATACGCCAACGTCTCTTTCGGTAATTCTGCGATTGAATGTTCTTGTAACTCAGCAGGGTTTGCTAAAAAGTGCGCAACGGTGACTGAGGCTTGGTAATCAAGCTTAACGGCGCCACTGGTTGCTGAGAATCGAATAAACCGATTTGGCAAATCCTTTGCTTCATAGCCAACCAAATTGGCAGCGTTAGAAACCGAGTAATGACTTGTGAGCGATTGTTGATGTGCAGTCTCTGAGACTTCGATGTTAAAGATGAAGTCAGACGGCCCATTGACGTAGTAGCCAAGCACGCAACGAATGTCGAACCGGATGGACGCATTCATCGTACCCACTCCATCGCACGTCGCCCTGCTAACGCGCTGAGTGTGGTGACAATAGTTCCCCACGCCATATCAATGCCAACAAGTTTCCACGACCATGGTTTTAATGTCGCCATATTTGTTAAATCGTAAGTGCCATATGCCATGAGACCCAGCAATGCCGCCGTCAACATCGTGTGTGTCCAAGTTGACGAGGTGCTGGGCTGCACAATTAAGAAAAATATACCCCCCACATACAGCGCATAAAACAACGAGGCGGCGAATAGCCGTGGCGTTTGTAACGCCGTTTCACCAAGTGTGGCTCTAAATACATCGCCCATGACAAACTTGATCCACAAAATGTCAAGCACCAGCAGCACAATCAATATTGCAAAAATTGCAGCGGCATATTTCATAGTTCGATCCTTAACAATTTTCATTTAGTTGATGATGTGGCGCATGCTTCAATAGTTCTGGGTCATCCCGGACTGGATCAAAATTTGGCTTTTCGTCGCGCTCTTTAATGGGGATTGGCCGCTCCGATTGCGGCGCGGGGGGCAAACTTCGAGGGCTGAACGGCTTAGGTGGCTCGTGTAGCTTAGGTAACTCTTGCGGCGTTAAACGATGTTGAAAATTTACTTGTATAGTCATTTGCGGCAACCATCTCTACTATTAAGATAACGAGAGTTTAGGTGGCTAGGTAAATCCTATACGTCAGTCGCAAACCCTTCAAAATGTGGGCGTTTACCTACAACAACGTCCGCACATCAAGTATTACCCATCCGGCTTCACTAACTCTGGAATAGGTGTTTTACAAATTTCATAAAGCCAGGTATAACTTTTTAATTAAGAAGCGCTTGCGCCATGAAACTTCACCTCAACCTCGTCGCCATTTGTCTTGTTTTAATTTCAGGGTGCGCGGTAACAACAAAAGATTCACGAGAGAGCAGGATCGTTGACGTCACCGCGGCGGAAATCGCCTTTGCGGAAGCGATGGCGAAGCGCGATCACTATGCGTTTTTAAGCTTCATAACAGCGGAAGCCGTATTTTTGAACGGCGGCGAGCCGCTGGGGGCACGGCAAAAATTGGCGCGTACTGGAAACGTTTTTATACAAGCACAGACGCGCCATTTTCATGGAAGTCAGATTTAGTAAAGGTTCTACCGTCCGGCGATTTGGCGCAATCAATGGAGCCTGTGGCCGCCGCAAACGGGAAAACTATTGTGCACTTTTACTCGACCTGGCGGCATGAGACTGACGGCAAATGGCGCGTTATCGTTGACGATGGCTACGACGTTTATGCTCCCGCCAAACCGTAAGTAGATGGTTAGCGTAACGCCATTAACCGCACCGGGTTTAGGCGCGGCTGGTCGCGTGCGTTAACTGAGATTGAGATTGCACCAATGCCTAAAAAGCGATTGCGCTCTGAATAAACACGGTATTCGGATGTTGCATTGCCATGTTCAGTTTCTGTTGCGTACGGTTGGCAAAATGCGGGCGCTGGCAGCCAGCCACCGTTAGAAAAAATACGCGCATCGTCGTCAGTCAACGATATTTTTATCAGCGCGGCACAGAGACTATCTGCTGCACACAAACGGTTATCGCGCTCGGCTTCATTCATGTTCGCCAGCGCAGCGAGTGTGTGCGAGTGTGACAATGTAAACCCGCCTGTTGCTGTACGCCGAAGCGCACGCAAATGTGCGCCGCAATGTAGCGCTTCCCCGATATTTTCCGCGAGTGTGCGGATGTAGGTGCCTTTGCTCACTTTGCAATCTAGCACAAGACCATCGCCGTCAAAGGACACTAGCGATAGACTAAAAACCCTTATCAGGCGCGGTGTTCGGGGCACCTCTATACCTTGGCGGGCGAGTTTATAGAGCGCCACACCATTTTGTTTAAGGGCGGAATACATTGGTGGGGTTTGTAATTGCTCACCGACAAATTGGGTGAGAACGCGTTCAATTTGTTCGCGTGTTACGTTAATTTCACGTCGCGCAATGATGTCGCCCTCGGTGTCGCCGGTAGCGCTCACTTCACCTAACTTGAGCGTGGCAACGTAAGATTTTTCAGCGTCCAACATGAAGCGTGAAAATTTAGCGGCTTCGCCGAAACAAATAGGCAATAAACCAGTGGCGAATGGGTCAAGCGTGCCAGTGTGGCCGCCTTTGTCCGCGCGATATAGTCGCTTGGCAGCGGCCATCGCTTGGGTCGATGAAAGCCCGACAGGTTTATCGAGGAGTAAAACCCCATCGACCGGACGACGAATGATTTTGGCGAATGGGGGCGGTATGCCTAACCCACTAGCATTACTATCCGCGTAATCAAACACCGTCTTGTGGGTGCTTGGCGTCGTCGGCGACCGCGTCGCTAATTAGCTTTGATAAATGTGCACCGCGGGCAACCGTATGATCAATCTCAAAATGAAGCGCCGGCACCACGCGAATGGTGAGGCGCTTAGCCAGCTGCATCCGCAAAAAGCCTGCCGCGCTATTGAGCCCTGCTTTGCAAGCGTTCACTTCTGCCTCATCGCCGAGGTTTGTAAAAAAAATCTTCGCGTGAGAATTGTCTCGCGCTAACTCCACGTCAGTTAGGGTGACCATTAAGACACGCGGGTCACGCATTTCTAGGCGAATTAATTCTGCTAATTCGCGTTGAATTTGATCCGCGATTTTACGATTACGGGTATCTGTGGCCATCGTTGTTGACGACCTTAGCGCTTACGCTAAGGTACGCGCTACCTCGGTGGTCTCAAAGGCTTCAAGCTGGTCGCCTTCTTTAATGTCGTCGTAATTTTTCACTGATAAGCCGCACTCAAAGCCCGATTTAACTTCTTTCACATCGTCTTTAAAACGCTTCAATGACTCTAATTCGCCGGTGAAAACCACCACACCTTCACGTATTAACCGCACTGACGAGGAACGTTTGATGAGTCCGTCTAAGACGAAGCAACCAGCAACGGCACCGATCTTCGATATTTTGAATACGCTACGAATCTCGACCATGCCCAACACGACTTCTTTGATCTCTGGCGAGAGCAATCCGCCCAAGGCCGCTTTAATATCATCCACCGCTTCGTAAATAATATTGTAGTAGCGCACCTGCACGCCGGAGGATTCGATGAGCTTACGCGCACTGACGTCCGCCCTGACGTTAAAGCCAATCAGCACCGCCTTAGAAGCAAGTGCCAAATTGACATCAGACTCAGAAATCGCACCGACAGCGGCTAGCACGACGCTGACTCTAACCTCAGGCGTGGAAAGTTTGGCCAATGCGTGTGACAAACCTTCGTAGGAGCCTTGTACATCGGCCTTGATGATAATGGTGAGCGACTTGGTTGCGCCCTCGCCCATTTGCTCGAATACATTTTCGAGTTTCGCGGCTTGCTGCCTAGCAAGTTTCACATCACGATATTTACCTTGACGGAACATGGCAATTTCGCGCGCTTTACGTTCGTCATTGAGCACCATGGTGTCTTCGCCTGCGCCGGGAACGTCAGTTAATCCTTGCACTTCCACAGGAATGGAAGGCCCGGCCTCAAGTACGGTTTTGCCATCTTCATCAAGCATGGCGCGTACACGACCAAATACACCACCAGCTAACAACATATCGCCTTTTTTGAGCGTGCCAGACTTAACTAAAATAGTCGCCACTGGCCCACGGCCTTTGTCTAGACGCGCCTCAATAACTACGCCTTTCGCAGGTGCGTCTTTGACTGCTTTTAATTCAGCCACTTCCGCTACAAGCAAAATCGCGTCGAGCAAATTATCAAGCCCAACGCCAGTCTTGGCCGATACCGGCACAAACATGACATCACCACCATATTCTTCGGGCAAAACATCGTTAGCAACCAAATCTTGCTTAACGCGCTCAAGGTTAGCCTCCGGTTTATCAACCTTATTTATCGCCACAATAATGGGCACATTCGCCGCCTTCGCATGTGCAATGGCTTCTTTGGTCTGCGGCATGACGCCATCATCAGCCGCCACCACCAAGATAACAATATCGGTTATGAGCGATCCGCGTGCGCGCATGGCGGTAAAGGCTTCGTGACCTGGCGTATCAAGGAAAGTAATCACGCCCTTGGGGGTTTCCACGTGATAGGCGCCAATGTGCTGCGTGATACCGCCAGCCTCGCCTGAGGCAACACGCGCACTGCGAATTTTATCGAGCAACGACGTTTTACCATGATCAACGTGACCCATGATAGTAACCACTGGTGGACGTGTCACCATATCCGCTGGACTATGGTCAGCAGATTCTTCCAGATAAGCATCGGGATCATCGGCTTTGGCCGCAGTGGCGTTATGCCCCATTTCCTCTACAAGCAAAATCGCGGTTTCTTGATCCAGCACTTGGTTGATAGTGACCATTGAGCCTAACTTCATCATGGTCTTAATAACTTCGGCGGCCTTGACTGACATTTTTTGTGCCAACTCACCAACGGTAATGGTTTCAGGCACCATCACGTCATAGACCATCGGCTCCGTTGGCGCTTGGAAATTCGTATCGGCGTCGATACCATCTTGCTGCGCCTTGGCGCGGCGACCACGCCAACCTTCGCGACCACCAGTGGCGTCACCTCGGGTTTTAATGGTGCGACGCTTGTTAGCATCATCAGACCAAGTGGATGTTTTGGCAGCAGGTTTTTTGACTGTCTTTTTGTCAGTTTTAACTTGCCCATCGGCATCTTTAATGACCGGACGATGGAGCGTGCCTGCGGTGGCCGCGACAACAGGTGGTGGGTCTTTTTTAAGCACCACACGCTCACCAATACGTGGGCGATTGGGGTCAATAGCCTCGATGGCAGGCGCTTTCGCTGGCGGTATTGCCTTAATAATTTTAGTTGTTGGTGCGTCTGATTTTTTGACGACTTCAGGCGCTTTCGCTAGCAAAGCCGATGCCGGCTCTTCAACGATTTTCGTAGCAGCCGCGTTTTTCTCAGCTTCAATCGCGGCTAATGCCAGCGTAGCATCGGCTTCTAGTTCTTTTTTGGTACGCTTTTTAGGAGGAGCCTTCGCTTTTTCTTCAGCCTGCTTAGCAAGCAAAGCGGCGGTGCGCTCTTCTTCGGCGCGGCGCTTAGCGATTTCTTCATCGTTAATAATAGGCTGAGCAGGTTCAACCGAAACTTCAACGACTGGCTCGACAATCGTATCTGCCTTTACAAACGTGCGTTTTTTGCGCACTTCAATTTGAATGGTGCGCGCTTTGCCAGTAGCATCAGACTTTTTAATTTCCGATGTCTGCTTACGCATCAAGGTGATTTTTTTCTTTTCATCCTTGTGACCATGCGCAGCTTGCAAAAACGCCAATAGACGTGCTTTGTCATCCTCAGTGAGCGTGTCGCCTGAGTCAGTTTTCGCCACGCCGGACGACTTCAATTGCTCAATGAGCATGTCGGGCGTTAATTTAAGTTCTTTGGCGAATTGTTCAACGGTGGTTTGAGCCATGCCTTACCTTGTCTTATACAAAATGCGAAACGTTGTGCTACAAATTTGTGGGAAAACAAACAAAATGACAGTTATTCTGCCGCCGCATCCGCAGCTTCTGCAGCATCCTTAGCAAACCACGGTGCGCGTGCGGTCATGATGAGCGTTTTGGCTCGGTCAGCATCCATGCCAGTCATCTCGGTTAATTCATCAATGGCTAAGTCCGCTAAATCTTCCATCGTTTGTACGCCCTTGATGGCGAGAGAATGCGCGGTGTCTGCATCCATGCCTTCCATCGACACTAAATCTTCGGCACCCGTTTCCATGGTCTCCTCTGATTTAATCGCCTCCGTCACAATCGCATCGCGGGCGCGACGGCGTAGTTCGTTGACGGTATCTTCATCAAAAGCTTCGATTTCAAGCATCTCGTTCAGCGGCACGTAAGCCACTTCTTCCAGATTACTAAAACCCTCAGTGATTAATATCTGCGCAACTTCTTCATCGACATCAAGATGCTTCATGAATAGTAACTGAATAGAATCTTGCTCCGTGGTACGACGTTCATTCGCGGTTTGCTCAGTCATGATATTGAGTTGCCAGCCAGTAAGCTCAGAGGCGAGACGCACGTTTTGCCCGCCACGACCAATCGCCTGCGCTAACTGCTCTTCATCGACGACTACATCCATGGCGTGCTTTTCTTCATCAACGATGATCGATGATACTTCCGCAGGCGCTAATGCGTTAATCACAAATTGCGCCGGATCTGCCGACCACAAGATAATATCAACACGTTCACCTGCTAATTCACCGGTCACGGCTTGGACGCGCGAGCCACGCATCCCAACGCAAGTGCCAATCGGGTCAATGCGTGGATCGTTCGACTTCACGGCGATTTTTGCGCGCATACCGGGGTCACGCGCGGCAGCCTTAATTTCTAACAAACCTTCTTCGATTTCAGGCACTTCGAGTTCAAACAACACGCGAATAAAATCAGGCGAAATGCGCGACAACACCAATTGAGGTCCGCGCAAATTGCGATCAATTTTGAGTAAATATGCGCGTACCCGGTCGCCAACACGTAGATTTTCCTTCGGAATCAATTCTGATTTTGGCAACAGCGCTTCTATGCGCCCTGACTCTACAATCACATTGCCGCGCTCAACACGTTTTATGGTGCCGGTGACTAATTGCTCATCACGCTCAAGAAAATCTTGCAGTATCTGTTCGCGCTCAGCATCACGGATTTTTTGCAAAATAACTTGTTTGGCCGTCTGTGCGCCGATGCGACCAAAATCGACCGCCTCCATCGGCTCTTCAATAATGTCACCTAACGCTAGGCCTTCACCGCGTTCTGGCGCATCCGTAATCGCAATTTGACGCGCTGGCTCTTCATGCTCCTCATCGGGCACCACCGTCCAGCGGCGTAACGCATGATATTCACCGGTTAGGCGATCAATTTCGACGCGCACATCGGCTTCGTCCTGGAGGAATTTGTCGTCAAATTTGCGCTTCGTGGCTGACGCTAACGCCATCTCTAAGGCAATAAATACGGTTTCACGCGGAACACTTTTTTCACGTGCTAACGCATCAACTAGCAACAAAATTTCACGACTCATTTTTTAATCTCCACCTAATACATCAATCTATTTTTGGCGCCAAGCTGTTGAGCCACACAACGCCAATCGGTTAGTAGTCATTGGTAATCAGTTAATTAGCTATTCCGAAAACCCTAAATTTCTATTTGCGGAACTAACCGCGCTTTCTCAATTTGCCCGAGTTCAACCGTAATTGTTTTTGGCGCAATCGCCTCTACCATCTTCGTCCCCGATTTCACCTTCGCATTACTACGTTTTTTACTAGGCGCCCGCTTCACTTTTGCAGCAACATCAGAAGACTCATCATGTAACAGGAAGGTAATACGACTTTGATCAACGGCGATCACTATGCCCTCAAAACGCTTGCGCGCATCCACTGCTGTGTTGAGCCTAACCTTGACCGGCAGCGACTGAAACCTTACAAAATCCGCCGCTGACTTAAGTACGCGATCAAGCCCCGGCGACGACACTTCTAGGCGCTCGTAATCCACATTTTCGACCGTGAAAAGGTGCGATAAATGATGGCTCACCACTGAGCAGTCTTCAACCGTGACGAGGCCGTTACCTACAGCACGATCAATGTAGACGCGCAGCAACCCCCGCGGCGCTCGCTCAAGCTCAACAAGCTCTAGCCCCAACGAGGAAACGGCGATATCAACTGTGGTTTCAAGATTTGCCAAACTTTGCTCCAGCGCTCGCTCGAGACACTAGAGAAGAAGGTCAAATACGCGGACCAACGCACCACGAGCGCGCTATGAAAATAACGCTAACTAACAATCAAAAACGAAAAATGGGCTTCTGCCCATAAGGCCGAAGTATAGCACTTACTGCGTTTCTGCGCCCTAGGTTTGAGGTCGCCTATCAGATTGCCGGTGACCGTGATAACGCTCGCTAGACCAATTATCTGAATAGGAATGTCTGCTTATACCCTCTTCCAAGCCGCTTAGTCCGCGCAACACGCTACCCATAAAACGTTGCACCTAGCAATCAGGCATTAATCCGATTTGTTGCATCGGTGCTGGAGCAAACGCCCAACGAAATGTACTGTTACATACAATATAAATGTTGCACAAATGTCACAAAACAGCATGAAACAAAAAGTTTATTGCCGCATAACGATAGAATCCGTCGGTAATTAATTTTTTTGACAATCTTCATCATTAATTTGTCACTAACTCGCCACAAGAAAGGTTTTTATGCAAATTTTCAAACAAAGAGCGCTGGTTGTAGCACTTGCTGCTGTAGGTGTTGCCAGCATTAACGCCGTTTATGCACAACAAGCACCAGCAGCCCCAAAGGTAGAAAAAATTGAGGTGACTGGTTCAAACATTAAGCGTGTTGATGCAGAAACTGCTTCACCAATCCAAGTCATTACCGCTGACGAAATTCGTCGCTCTGGAAAACAAACCGTAACCGATTTGCTGCGCGAGTTACCAATTAACGCCGCAGGCGGACTCACCGAATTAACCGGTTCAGGAAGCTTTTCAGCCGGTGCCGCTAGCGCGTCTTTACGTGGCCTAGGCTCGTCTGCTACCTTAGTGCTACTGAATGGTCGCCGCATTGCGCCGTATGGTTTGGCTGATCCCAACTTTGGCCAAGCAGGTGCCGTTAACTTAAACGCGATCCCGCTTAACGCCATTGAGCGAATTGAGATTTTGAAAGACGGCGCATCCGCGATTTATGGCTCTGAAGCGATTGCTGGTGTAATCAACATCATTCTTCGTAAAGATTACAAAGGCGCGCAAATTGGCGCTACCGCGAACGCGAACAAAGATGGCGACTATCGTAACGGAACGGTTACCGGTTCATTTGGTGTAGGCGACTTAGCCAAAGATAGATACAATTTCTTTGGTAATGTTGAGATCTATCGTCAAACACCAACCAAGCTTATTGACACGCTGGATTTTTTGAATCGTCAACAGTTCCGTGATGTCTACGGCACTGGTCTCATTAGCTCCTCGTTTTCACCATTTCTCACCTACATCACAAACGCAACTGGTGCTGTCGTGGCTTCCCCTGGCCCGTCATGTCCAGCAGCCAATATCGTTCCATGGAACTTCAACGGCTTTAATTTAACCGGTGCAGGCGGTGCATCAGGCAATGTTTGCCTTTTTGACAATATTTCCCCACAGATAATTACACCTAAAATCGAGCGCGCCAGCATATTTGCGCGCGGCACAATAGATCTATCGGCAACCACCCAATTATTCGCAGAAGGTAGCTTTGTAAAGAGCTCAACTTTTTTTGCCGGCCAGCCTTCCGCTGTTGGTTTTGGTGGCATTGGAACTACGTTTAACCCCAGCACCGGACGCCTAAATCCGCCAATTTCAGCGTTAGTTATCGGGCATCCGAATAACCCATTTGCACGTGTTACCACGATTCGCGGTCGTCTAAACTCCGTTGGCCCACAAGATAATGAAGTTGAAAGCAAAACAACGCGAGTGCTTGGAGGATTTAAAGCTGTATTAGGCAAATATGACTTTGAATCAGCACTTTTATATAACCTCACTGAACAGGACACCACAAACTTCAATGCCATTCGCTATGACCGTTTAGCGCGTGCATTTGGTTATGCCATTGGCGCAAATGCCGTTGGCAATCCAATATTGGTTCCTGATTTAGCTGGCGGTACGTTTAACTTTGCTAATCCTAACAGCGGCAGCGTGACGGCGGATTCTCTAAGGATTAATGCGAGAGATAACGCAAAGTCGTCATTTACCATCTTAGACGCAAAACTTTCGGGTGAAGTTGGTCAGCTATCTGGCGGTGCAGTTGGACTTGCAGCAGGTGTTGAGTACCGTAAGGAAGACCGTAACGTCAAGCCTGATGCTGAAAAAATCCGTGGCAATATTGCTGGACGCGGCGTGGCATCAGCAGTGGGCAAACGTAATGTATCCACTGTATTTGGCGAATTGGTCATGCCATTTGCAAAAAACCTTGAGGTACAAGTTGCGGCTCGTTACGACCGCTACTCCGATTTTGGCAACTCGCTGACGCCAAAAATTGCGGCGGCATGGACACCAATCTCAGGCGTTAAATTCCGCTCTAGTTACGCTACCGGCTTCCGTGCACCGTCACTGACTGAAATTACACGTTCAGCAACATCTGGATTCTTTAACGGTGTTGACGACCCAAGACGATGTTTACGACCTACCGTCACCATCGGTTGCGGTTTATCACTTCCAGGCTTAATTGTTGCTAATCCAAATGTAAAACCGGAAAAAGCTACCACAGCCTCTGCAGGTTTTGTTTGGGATGTCTCGAACACCACTAGCTTAAGCGTTGATTACTTTGCCATTGCACGTCGTAGCGAGATTACCTTCCTGGGACTAACGGAAATTTTGAATAATGAAGGGTCGACAGATCCCCGTTATGCAAATCGCGTTATTCGTGACCCCGCGAATACAAACGCTGCGGTAGTAAACGACCCTGGTGCAATTTTATTTGTCAACACCGGTTTTGATAATTTAGGTGAGACACGGGTAAAAGGTATCGATATCGATGCCCGTCACCGTATTTCACTCGGTGAAAACGGTCGTTTAGGCTTAGTAGCGTTATTGACGCACTACATTGATCAGCGTGGTTCCGGTGCGGCTGGCGCTCCTTTAGTTAGCTATAGCGGCTTTCGTAATGCACCCGAGTGGCGCGGTCAATTCTCCGCAAATTGGTCTGTTGGTAACTGGAATTCAACCGGCATTATCAATGTGCTAGGCCCAATGAAGTCTTTCTCAAACCCTGAAAGCAACGTGGGCACCGCGTTGGCGGCAATACGTGATTGCGGAAATACAGCCGGATCATATTTAGGTGTTTGTACCATTCCAACCTATGTCACTATTGATGCAAGCACAGAGTACTCCGGCTTCAAAAATTGGCGTATAAGTTTCGTAGCGCGTAATTTAGCCAATGCACGCCCATCTATTGACCCGCTTGCACGGCCATTTAATACGACTTGGTATCAACCGCAAGGGCTGAACTTCAGCTTAGGCGCACGTTACACATTCTATTAAATGTAGCTTGCACTTCTTGCCGCAAATAAAAAGGACGCTTCGGCGTCCTTTTTATTTGCTTAAAAAACAGACTTGTGCGTTCTACTTTCACAACATTATGTGAAAGTTTGCCTAGATTACAATTGCGTAACTGCAGACCCGGTTAGTGCTTTATAACGCGTTATCCTAAAAACGGCAGTTGGACGGGTGTGTGCCATGGGTATATAACACCCGTTGGGGACATAAGTGTCTGTTTTTCGGACTCTCTGGCAAGGCCTCATTTGGCAAACACGGACGACTGAGGCCGTGGCTAGGTTTATCCTGCTAGGAGGAGCAACGCCGCCAGAGGGTTTGAAAAACGTGCAATCACGCCCGCAGCCGAGTTAGCAAAATTAGTTCTAATATCGGTGAACGATGTGAACTAGTGAATTCCTTACTGGGCGCGCACTTTCAAGCATTGCAAGTGGTCAACTGCCGTTTCTAGGATGATGCTGCAAACCGTAGTTTAGCGTCGGTTGTCGTAGTGCTGCTTACAAGTCACACGGGGCGGCTATCCCCCGGCGAAGCGGACGTGACCGTTGACAACACATCAACGAAAGCAATGGCTGACCAAATCATGGCAGCTGACAAGGCTCGGCTCATGCACCAACTTGGCAGACTGCCCAAGGCTGACATGCTCGCCGTTGAAAATGCGCTTAAGGTTCATTTCGTTGCCGAAATAACGAAACTCAATGTGCAACCCAAAAAACTCGACGGCACGGCAATATAAGTAGAACGTCGAAAGGCGCTAACGTTTAAACCTATGAACGGCAGTTGACCGCTTTTATTGTTTGAACGTGAGCATGAATAAACGAGTTTAGCGGTTTAGCACGTTCACCTAGTTGGTGACGCACGCTACCGGTGCGATTGCACATTTTGCAAACTCCCTAGCCGCGTTGCTGCTCCTTGC
>Ga0105049_10000525_pt1 | contig 42268 bp, 30 predicted proteins | sample MAT06_FD_78087 | JGI IMG/M metagenome (GOLD analysis project Ga0105049, IMG submission 78087) | Freshwater microbial communities from Lake Fryxell liftoff mats and glacier meltwater in Antarctica - MAT-06 | ecosystem: Environmental > Aquatic > Freshwater > Ice > Liftoff microbial mat | place...
CCGTCTTTACACGGAATGAACCATTCATTCGATTGCGCGAGTCTTAATAATGAGGATCGCGCAATGGACTGACGCGCCTCGCGCTCCTCGGGATTGACCATCGGGTGTAGGTGTAGGTTGCGAGCTTGCCTCGCAACGTAGCGCGACCAGCGCGCTACCTACCACGGAACGAAGCTGACGGATGGGGTCTGGCGGAGATGTTAAGCTGACGGATGGGGTCTGGCGGAGATGTTTGATGTCGTCGCGACGTCTTCAATGAACCAGCGGCACGTCTCGCGCCAGCACAGATGACACTCGCCCGGCACAACGCCTCTTCGGTCGGCTCAATCACCTCAACGGTACTCTCGGCCTCCTCTATCCTTTCTGGATTATGTCTTCTGACTTGCGCGTGCCCCGTGCTGAATTGCCGGCGAGGAAAAGAGCTGAGACGTTCGGGCGACGATTGGGCCGAACTGGCGCCGCTTCACCTGCGCACTCGAAGGCGAAGCGGGCATACCGGAAAAAAAAGAAACGTGATTGCCAGCAGCGGATTACTTTCGATAGCTTTGCTTATGAAATTGGCATTCAGCACCCTCCCTTGTGCGACTTGGTCGCTAGAAAAAACCCTGCGGATCTGTAATGAAAATGGAATCGGCGCGATTGAGATGCGTTTAGGCCTGAATGAATGGTCGGGTCTAGAGATGACCCCAGAGCAGGTGGCTGGAGTGCAAACTCTCCTGAAACAGCACGGGGTGATCGTTTGCAATTTTGGCACCTCCATAGTGGTCAAGGATTATGACGCCGGGCAAATGCAGCAGATTCTTCAGTGTATTTCCTTGGCTCGGCAATTGGGTGCCAAAGGTCTGCGGATAATGCTGGGCACCTATAAAATCCGCTACTCTGAAGCGGCGGCGGCGGCGGACCAGGGAGGAATTCAGCGGTGGCTGCGGGAAGCTTGTGCGGCGGCGGCAAAGGCGGACGTTGAGATTTGGATTGAGACCCACAACGAGTTTGCGACCGGCGCCGCCCTCCGGAAAGTACTGGATGCAGTCAAGGCCCCCAACCTTAAGGTTATCTGGGACATCATTCATCCGCTGGAGCTTAAGGAAAGCATCGAGGACACCTTGGCTCTCATTGGCCATGAGATCGCGCACCTTCACCTGAAGGATGGCAAGCCTTGGGAAGATCCGGATTTGGCTAATTGGCATTACACCAAATTAGGCGAAGGAATTCTGCCCATCGCGAAGATTGTGCGCCTCATGCAGCAGAGAAATTACCCTGGTTTCTATTCGCTCGAATGGGAGTCCATGTGGCGGCCCGAGATTCGCGGGGAGGGGTTTGAAGGCGAAGTGGTCATTCCTGATTTTGCGTCCTACATGAGAAAAATTTAACCCTGAAAAATCCCCCGCCAATGAAATTTCTAATAGCCATGGGCCCGTGCGAAACCCGCGACAGCTTCTTTACGCAGAAGGCCCTCGCGGAGATCGGCCAGTACGGCGAGATCGTCTTCAATGAGACCGGCAAGTACGCGCTCGATAAGGAACTGCTGCAGGAGAAAATCAAAGACATCGACGTCTTATTTTCCGGGTGGGGCACGGCCCGCGTGGATGCGGATGTGCTGGCGTGTGCCAACAAGCTGAAGATTCACGCTCACACGGGAGGATCGGTGGCCCCCTACATCAGCAAGGAAGAGTATGACCGGGGCGTAGTGGTCTTGAGCGGCAACGATCTTTACGCCAAAAGCGTCGCAGAGGGTTGTCTTTGTTACACCTTGATTTCGCTCCGACGGGCGGACGAATACATGCAAGCGATGCGTCAGGGCGGCTGGCGGCCAACGCCCGATGTGACGCAAGGGCTGATCGGTCGGAAGGTCGGTATTGCCGGCTATGGAGCCATTGCCAAGTATTACGTCGACTTGCTGCGGTGGTTCGGCGTGGAACTTTACGTCCATTCAAACTATATCACCGACGCGGAAGTGCAGCGCATCGGGGCAAAGCGAGCGTCGCTGACGGAAATTTTCAGCCAGTGCGATATCATCTCCTTGCACGCGGCCCTGAACGACGAGCACCGGGGCATGATCACGGCTGAGCTCATTTCCTTGATTAAGGAGGGAGCGCTTTTTGTTAACACGGCCCGTGCCGGTTTGGTGGATAATGACGCACTGGTGGGCGCGTTGGCGAAAGGTCGCTTCAAGGCGGTCGTGGATGTCTATCCCGAGGAACCCTTGGAGAAAGAAAGCCCTTTGCGGAGCCTGCCCAACGTCATCACCTTTCCTCATATCGCAGGTCCCACCTTTGATATGCGCGAGAAAGTGATCTTCGAGTTAATGGCCGATATCCGCCGGGTCTGGAACTCCGAGCCAGTTAAGAACGGTATTCCTTACGAGCACGCCATCCGCATGACCGTTTGAGGCGCGCTCACTCGAAGCTGACGGAGGATCAGACATCCTGATCATGAGGCATGAGGCTGAGCTTAACTCCGTCGCGAATCGGGATAAAATGCAATTAATGCGGAGGACGCGGAGCCTGTCGTAATGGGGAAGTGGCACGGGTCTCAGGATTCACAGCGGATGCCACTGCGGTGGTGGAACCCGACCTCCGGGCGGGTTTTGCCGCGAGTGCCGGTGCCCAGCGCGCCCGGAGGTCGCGCTCCACCTCGATACCGTTCATCCGGTTTGCGCCATGACAGGTTCAGCTCGTTTCCTCGTCCCGAGTATCTCGCGGGCTGGGCTCAGGAGGGCTGAGGCTGCGGCCCGACAAGCGTTTCGCCCTACCACCTCCGAAATATCGCGGCTCGGCGGGACGCTGCCGAGTATCGCTTTCGCTGGGTAACGCCCTACCAGCGGAATCCTGGTTCAACAGGCTAATTTTCAAGAAACGTTGGTCTCACACGAATTGACCCGAAAGAAGGCCCTGCTCCGAACTATCTCCAAGTAAAAACTCGGCGCGCGGAGTTCGGTGTGTACCGGTTTTCAGCAGGCGGTGCGCATGGAACGATCATACGTTGATGCCCGGGAAATTATCTCGGACGGGAAGAATGGGTTTCAGACAAGCCAAGTGTGTTGGGGACAACCCGCTCGCGCTTAAGAGGGATCGTAGTCGAGATACGGGGCCAACCACCTCTCGGATTCGGTGATGGGCTGATTTTTGCGAGTAGAGTAGTCCTCAACTTGGTCCTTCGCGAGTTTACCCACGGCGAAGTATTTTGACTCGGGATGGTTGAAGTAGTGGCCGCTCACGCTGCTGGCGGGGAACATGGCGTTGCTTTCCGTGAGCGTGATGCCGGTGGCGGCCTCGGCGTTGAGGAGATCGAACAACGCCGGTTTCTCGGTGTGGTCTGGGCAGGCGGGATAGCCAGGGGCGGGACGGACGCCGCGGTATTTTTCCCGGATGATATCCTTCATCTCCAGATTTTCGGTCTGACCGTAGCCGGAGGCGTCGCGGGCTTTTTTGTGCATCAGCTCGGCCAACGCTTCGGCAAGGCGATCACCGAGCGCTTTCGCCATGATGGCATTGTAGTCGTCGTGCTTCGCCTCGAACGCCTTCGCGAATTCTTCGACGCCGTGGCCGGCGGTGACGGCGAAGCCACCGAGATAGTCGATGCGACCGCTGGCCTTCGGCGCGAGGTAGTCGGCGAGGCAGTGGTTGAATTGGCCGGCTCCTTTTTCGTTTTGCTGGCGGAGGTAGTGGAAAGTTTTGAGGACCTTCGAGCGGGATTCGTCCGAATATACTTCAACGGAATCCCCGATGCTGTTGGCCGGCCAGAAGCCGATGACGGCTTTGGCGGTGTAGCGTTTCTCAGCGACGATTTGTTTCAGCATGGTTTGCGCCTCGGCGAAAAGCTTGGTGGCTTCCTCGCCAACTTTCTCGTCCTTGAGGATTTCGGGGAAACGGCCGTGGAGTTCCCAAGCGGAGAAGAAGGGGCCCCAGTCGATGAAATCTGCGATTTCATCGAGGCTGAGGCTGAGAGCTGAGAGTTGAGAGTCGAGAGCCAGAACTTCGGAAGAAGCGGAGGAAAAGACTCGGGTGCCGAGGAATTCGGGCTTCGGGATGTCTGCGGTGGCCCAGTCGGTGGGTTGCTTGCGGGCATGCGCTTCGGTGAGCGTCAGGAGTTTTCTTGCGCCGCGGCGGTCGGCGAAGTCTACGCGGAGTTGTTCCTGCTTCACTTTCAACTCGGTGGCAAACTTGGGTTTGTGGTCGGGGTTGAGGAGTTGCGAGACGACGCCGATGACGCGCGAGGCATCAAGCACGTGGATGACGGGTTCGTCGTAATTCTGCGCGATCTTGATGGCGGTGTGCGCGGCGGAAGTGGTCGCACCGCCGATGAGCAGCGGGAGCTTGAAACCGAGGCGCTGCATTTCCTTGGCGACGTGCACCATCTCATCGAGCGAGGGCGTGATGAGGCCGGAGAGGCCGATGACGTGGGCGCCTTTCTCTTTGGCGGCGGTGAGGATTTTTTCGCACGACACCATGACGCCGAGATCGATGACCTCGTAATTATTGCAGGCGAGGACGACGCCGACGATATTCTTGCCGATGTCGTGCACGTCGCCCTTGACGGTGGCCATGATGATGCGGCCTTGGGCTTCGGATTCGGCTATTTCGATTTCGGACTCAAGCGGGCTTGCCGATCCTTCTCCTGGCGCGCTTGGCCCGCTTTGCTGAGAGCTGACAGGGTCGCTTCGTTCAGTTGCCGAATTCTCTCCTCGGTGTTCGGGCGCTTGGAAGAATCCGCTGCTGATGAGAGGGGAGTTGAGGAGGGGATCGTGGCGGTTTTCATGGAGGTAAGTTTTCGCGGCATTGCGGCCGGTTTCAAGGAGGTTTTCGGTGGCGGGATTGAGGTGGGTGCGAAGCCAGTCGAGGTCGCGCTTGGTAGGGCGGGTGAAATTAGAATTATCGAATACCGCGAAGGCGAGTTGGCCCGGACCAGTTGATTTCGTGGACAGCAGGGAGAAGACCGTTCGGGCCGCTTGAAAATGTCCGCCTGCGGCGCGTTGGATTGGGACGATGCGGCCGGTGCCTTCGGCGGCCCGACGCAAAATATTGATCACCGCGTTTTCCCATGGGCAGTACACGAAACGGATTTGCACGGTGTGGCCGAGGGCCAGGGCGGCGGCGATTTGTTTTCGGCTGCGGGCTTCGTCTTGCAACGTGCCGTCCATCAGGAGATCGGCGGCGCGCTCGACTTCGGCGACGAGCGTGGCCGTGGTTTTGCCGCTGCCTTGACCGCCGGCGTTGAAGGCGATCAGGCTGTCGGGCGGGAGAGTCGCGAGTTTCTTCTCGTAAAGCCAGTCGATGAATCCGCCCGAGGGCCCGAGGGTGGCGACGCTCCAGCGTTGGCGGCTTTCGCGGGTGGCGGAGTAATCGGGGCTGAGTTCCTGCGCGTTGTTCCGGTCGTAAACGTTATTGAAGCGCTGCACGTATTGCTGGGCGGCATCTTCTAAATCGGCGGCGAGTTCGGCGGCGAATTTCCGTTCGATGGCGCGTTCCTCGGCGGTGAGGCCTGCGTATGGTTTATAAGTGAAACCTTCGACGAGCGTGATGGTGTCGCCTTGCAGGTTTTCGCCGAGTCGGCGCAATTCACGGACGCGGCGCTTACGGACCTTTGCGGCTTCCATGTACGGCTGGAGGTAGGCGACGGCTTTCTTCATCACGCGGGCGGATTTGACGACCTGCGGGAGAAACATTTTTCCGGAGCCGAAGAGATCGCCGACGACGCGCATGCCGTCCATGAGTGGACCTTCGATGATGAGGAGCGGCTTGCCGTATTTCTTGCGGGCTTCCTCGGTGTCCTGGTCGATCCACGCGTCGATGCCTTTGACGAGAGCGTGGGAGAGACGGGCCTCGACGGTACCGGTTCGCCAAGCCTCGCTCGTTGAGAGCTGAGAGCTGAGAGTTGAGAGCTGAGGACCATCGGCGGATTTTAATTTTTCGCCGAGTTCAACCAAGCGCTCGGTCGAATCCGGGCGACGGTTGAGGAGGACGTCCTCGACGTGTTCGAGGAGAACTTTATCAACCTCTTCGTAGACTTCGAGCATCGACGGGTTGACGATGCCCATGTCCATGCCGGCCTTGATGGCGTGGTAGAGGAACGCGGAGTGCATGGCTTCGCGGACGACGTTGTTGCCGCGGAAGCTGAAGGAAATATTGGAGACGCCGCCGCTGACTTTGGCGTGGGGGAGGTTGGCTTTGATCCAACGCGTGGCTTCGATGAAATCCACGGCGTAGTTGTTGTGCTCCTCGATGCCGGTGCCGACGGTGAGGATGTTGGGATCGAAAATAATATCCTCGGGCGGGAAGCCGACGGTGTCGACGAGGAGGCGGTAGGCGCGGGTGCAGATGCGGATTTTCTCGGCGTAGGAGGAGGCTTGGCCGTTTTCGTCGAAGGCCATGACGACCACGGCGGCGCCGTAGCGGAGAATGGTGCGTGCCTGATCGAGGAATTTCGCTTCGCCCTCTTTGAGGGAAATGGAATTCACGATGCCCTTGCCCTGAATGCATTTCAGGCCGGCCTCGATCACTTCCCACTTGGAGGAGTCGATCATGAAGGGAACTTTCGCAACCTCGGGCTCGCTGCCGAGGAGGTGCAGAAAACGGTTCATCGCGAAGACGCCGTCGATGAGGCCTTCGTCCATGCAGATATCGATGACGTTGGCACCGTTCTCCACCTGTTGGCGCGCGACGGTGACGGCTTCCTCGTAGTTGCCCGCCTTGATGAGCTTGGCGAATTTCGGAGAGCCGGCGACGTTGGTGCGCTCGCCGATCATGAGGAAAACGCCTGCTTGCTGCGTGAAGGGGAGGGAGCCGGAGAGTTGGAGGGGAAGTTGAGGGTTGAGCGCTGAGAGTTGAGAGCCAGAAGCTGACCCCGGATCGATCGAAGCACCGGGGTCAGCGACCCCGGCAACAACTGAGGAAGGTTTCAGAATGTTGACCTTTCGCGCGGGTTTCGGCGCGAGGGATTGCGCGATCGCGGCGATGTGCTCGGGGGTGTTGCCGCAGCAACCGCCGGCGATGTTGAGCAGGCCGCTGGTGGCGAACTCGCCGAGGTAACGGCCCATGTCTTCCGGGCCGAGGTCGAAGCCGGTGGGCGAAAGCGGATTGGGCAGGCCGGCGTTCGGGTAACAGGAGATGAACGTGTCGGCTTTCTGCCCGAGTTCCTCGAGGAACGGGCGCATGAGATCGGGGCCAAGAGAGCAGTTGAGTCCGACGGCGAGCGGCTTGACATGGCGGACGGCGTTCCAAAACGCGCCGATGGTCTGCGCGGAAATCATCGTCTCGCCACCGCGACCGACGGCGGCGGAAATCATGAGCGGGAGGCGGATATTATCCTCGGCGAACACTTCCTCGATGGCGACGAGAGCGGCCTTGGCGTTGAGGGCGTCGAAGATGGTTTCGACGAGCAGCAAGTCGGAGCCACCGGCGATGAGTGCGCGCACCTGGCGGCGGTAGTCGGCTTTGACCTGATCGAAGGTGACGACGCGGAAACCGGCGTCATCGGCGTCGGGCGAAACGGAGAGCGAAACCGTCAGCGGCCCGATGGCACCGGCGACATAGCGGCGGCGACCGGTGGCGTTGGCGATGCGGTCCGCCCATTCGCGGCATTGGCGGGCCGAGGTGAAATTGATGTCGCGGGCGAGCTCGGTGAGGAACGGGTTTTCGATGACTGATTGATAGAACGCCGGATCTTTGCGGCCGCCTTTCTCACGTGGGTCTTCGATGAAGAATTCGCTTTGGCCGATGCTCGTGGCGGAGAAAGTATTGGTCTCGATGATGTCCGCGCCGGCTTCGAGGAAGCGGCGATGGATGTCGCCGATTTCGTTCGGGCGCGTGAGAGAATAGATGTCGCCGTTGTTCTTGAGATCTTTGAGCGCATCCTTGAAGCGGTCCGCGCGCACATCGGCTTCGGTGAGATTGTAGGTGCGGATGGTGGTGCCCATCGCGCCGTCGATGATGGCGACCCGCTCGGCGAGAAGTTTGCGGAGGGCGATTTCGGCGGAGGACTGTGGAATAGAGGAAGGCATTATATTAAACGTATCGACACATCAGGATTCGATGATGCGAAAAAAGCAACCTTGGATTGGCTGATAGGTGGAGCGGGGGAGTATAGCGTGGAGGAAGCGCAAATGAGGGTAGGAGTTATCATAGGGGAATTCGGCCAGTTCAATCCCGCAGAAACGGAGGGGTTTTGATCACTAAGGGGATTCATCTCTTGATGAATCCCATTAGCGGACAGAACCTCTACGTCATTGATTCTGTTTCGTACTGTCTACCCACTGAATGTAGCGAGGAACCAGCAAACTGATAGGTGGTCGATGATTCTTGTCGGGCCATCTTGTCCGTCAAAGCCTCGACGACGGCGGAAGCCGGGGCGAAGGCTGATCCACATCGGCGATCAAGCGTCGGTATGGAAACCGACGCCCACCAACTGAATGATTCCGGCAAAGAGGAAAGGCTTAGGACAAGAACTGCACAGCGATTGGGATTGCCTGATGTGGCTCGAGGCGGATTGGTTGGGCGTGTCCCTGAGGTTCTTTCAATCAATTCGACAAAACAGAGAAGGCCGTGCAATTCGGCCACAGTAGCGCTGCGGTAACGCATCACAAACCCCCACCGGCGACAGGCGCCGGGCAAAACCAATCTTCGACAGGAGTCGGAGGTGAAGGTGGGAGTGAGGCGCGCGGTGCGCGCAAGTAACAAGAAGCAAGTGACAAGTGCCAAGATTCCCAACGGCGAAAGCCGGTGCGGTTCTTGATCCTTGATCCTTGACCCTTGGAACTTGTGCGCCTCGCGCACACATGCGGAGTCCGAACATCTGGCTGTCGAAACTCACTGCGCTGGCGCGTGTGCGCGTGCCGGCGACAAATCTTCATCGCATAAAATGAAGCGTGAGAGTGGAAACGTTGCGGCTTTTCAAGTCGCATCACCGAAATGTCATTGCGAGGAGTGTCGCCCCGGCGACACGACGAAGCAATCAAGCTGGATCGCCCCGGCCCGCACTTGCGGGCCTCGCGATGACAAGACGGATGATGTGACGAAGGGAATTCCGTCACGGTCTGCTCTTGCCAAGTTATCAAGCAGACCATGTTCCAATCCACCTCGGCGTCCCTTCGACGCCTTCTCCTCGTCGCCGGCCTCGTGCCGGCTCTCACGGTGCTCGCGCAGGAAAGCGAGACCACGAAACTGACGCCTTATGTCGTCACCACTACGCGTACGTCCATCGCCGTCACCACGGCGGGCAGCGCGGTCGATACGATCAGCGCCGCAGATCTCGCACGCATGCAACTCACCTCGCTGACCGGTGTGCTTGGCAGCGTGCCTGGCGCACCGATGGCGGCGAGCGGAGCGAATGGCGCGGTCACGTCGCTCTTCATGCGGGGGACAGAGTCCGACCAGACACTGTTTCTCGTCGACGGAATCCGGCTGAACGATTCCAACACGGAATATTTTGTCGTGCTCGGGGGCGCGTGCGCCGGGGCGTGCGACAGTGTGGAAGTTTCGCATGGGCCGCAAAGCACCCTCTATGGCGGCGAAGCCATGGGTGGGGTGGTGGCGATTCGTGGCCAACGCGGCCAGGGCCCCGCCCAGTCGAGCGTGGCGGTGGAGGCAGGTTCGTTTGGGACCGTGCAAGGTGCAGTCAGCGCGCAGGGTGGCGATGCGAAAAGCGCTTACACCTTTTCCGCGGCGGGCGGGCACACCGACAATGAACGCGTGAATAATCAATTCGACAGCGCGACCTACAACTTGCGGCTGGACCGCCGGTTTTCCGACAGTGTGGCGCTCGGTGTGACGTGGCGCGGATTCCTCGGTCGCTACGGTTCGCCCGGCGCGGCGCGCGGCTGGGGGTCGAATAATCCCGACAACACGGAGAGCGAGAGCAACCAGCTCGCGACGATCTTTGCCGATCTCACGCACGCGCCTGCGCTCACGAGTCATCTGGTGCTTGGCGGACAAGACCGGCGTTATGTTGCGGAGAGTCCGGGTTCGCCACCGCCGAAAACGATCACCAAGAACCGTCGTGCGGTGCTCGACTGGCAGAGCACTTACATCGCGCATGAACAGCATCGCGTGACCGGTGGCTTCACCGCCGAGTTGAACACGACGCGCAACACCGGCTTCGGCGATATCAACAAACGGCAGAAGCTGTTCGCGTTTTTCCTGCAGGATGAATGGACGCTCGGGAAGAATCTATATCTCACGGGCGGCCTGCGCAGCGATGATTTTGATACCTTCGGTCGCGCCACCACGGGGCGCGTGACGGCGGCGTGGCTGACCAATAACGATCATGTGAAATTTCGCGCGAGCTACGGCACGGGATTCCGGTCGCCGAGCTTTCTCGATTTGTACGGCCAGAACGCCTACTACGTCGGCAATCCGAATCTGAAGGCCGAGAAGGCGCGCGGCTGGGATGCGGGCGTGGATTATTATTTATCCGAGAATCGCGGCACGCTCAGCGCGACGTGGTTTCAGAATGATCTGACCGATCTCATCACGTTCGATTTCGCGGCGTTTCCCGGTACGGTGAAAAACGTGGAAAAGGCCCGGACCCAGGGCTTGGAACTCGCGGCGAAGTTGGATCTGGCCGGAGCGTGGAAGGCCCGGCTCGCCTACACTTATCTCGAAGCAAAGAACCTGACGCAGGGAAAGAGACTGCTGCGCCGACCCCGGCAAAGCGGGACGCTCGATCTGTGGCACGAATTCGGGAGCGGTGTTAGTGTCGGCACCGGTCTGACATTTGCGGCCGACCGTGAGGATGTGGATGCCGCGACATTCCAACCGAACATCGACGGGGAGAATTACACCGTGGTGCGCCTTTACGGCGCGTGGCAGGCGACGAAGCAGTTGGCGGTGAAAGTGCGGCTGGAAAATCTGCTCAACGAAAAATATGAGCAGGTGAACGGCTACCCGCAGCTCGGCTTCGGTGCGTTTGCCGGAGTGGAGTGGAAATTCTGAGGGTGCTGTGGGTAGGGGCCGTTGCCCTCAACGGCCTTGGCGCTTGAGGGCAAGCGCCACTATCTCAGTTTCATCCGGCGCATCGCAGGACTGGTAGATGCTGGAGGCGCTCGAAGATTTTACTCTCATCCAAAGTGTCCGGCCAGCTGTAGGCGGCGGCGATCGCGGAATTGATTTGCTCGGTGTCGCCGACCAGCACGGCGCGGGCGGCGGCGGAGCGCAGGTCCTGCTGCGTTTTGGTGAGCGCACCAAGCGGGGTTGCTGGCGGCCAGGGGAAGGGGAAAGATTCGATGATTTGCGTGGCAGAGAGGATCGGTTGATACGCGTGCCACCAGATGGTGAAGACGGATGAGGCCAATACGGCGTGCGTGAAGTCGTCGTCGCGGGCGATCACGAGTAGGGAGGCATCGGGCAAGTGTTCGCTCTCGAACCAAGTCCACGTGGGCTTGGGCGCATCGAGCGCGGTGGCGAGAAAACGGTCGAGGCGGGCGAGGGCGTGGCGGAGCGGTAGCTGCGCGTATGGGTTGATCCACCAGTCGTCGGTTTTTGGTTCGAGGTTTTTCTGGAGGAGCGCGAAGGGGAGTTCGTGCAGGGCGGCTTCTTGCTCGCGGTAGTGCGCGGGGAAATCGATCTGCCAATGTTCGCGGAGGCGTCGTTCGGATTTTCCCACGTAGGTGCGTAATACATCGCTGTTGGGTCGGCCGGCAGGATTGGGCGTGGCGGAAAAGATTTTGGCCTGACGGGCGGTGAGGCATGCGGGCAACCACTTGGCTTCGCCGATAAAAGCGAGGTGGGCGTTTTCCATCCGTGGAAGGTGAGCGGCAGGCATGGGGTTTTTCGTGATGGGCTGAGAGATTTCATCGCCCGCCAGAGGTGGGGGCAATCGGATTGTCGAACAATTGCCAGCTTGTCAGCGAGAGCGGGACGGGGCTACTTGTTGGGTCATGCGATATTCTTGGTTGGTTGGTTTTTTTCTGGGGTGCCTGGGGACAGCTTGGGCGCTCACGGCTGAGGCGACGCGGGAGCAGGTGATCGCCGAGTTGGGCAAACCCACGTCGGTGGCCAAAATGGGTCAGCGGGAAATTCTGCTTTATCCGAAAGGCGTGAGGCTCGAGTTGGAAAATGGCCAGATCGTGGCGGCGAAGGGCATCGACTTAAGCGACAGGGTGGTGGTGTCGGTTCAGCCGACGGTGGTGGAAAAAGCCAAAGCGAAGTTGGTCCAGACTTTGCAGGAGAAAGAGAAAAGCGAGGGCAGGAAAATCGTACTGAAGCCGGATGAATCGCCTGCGGGATTGGCGCTGGTGGAAAATCCGGTTGAGCAGATGGAAAAAAAGCACGAGCAAGATCAGCAACCGAAAGCGCCCAAGCCGTATGATGTGATTGGTTTTTTCATTGGGCTCGTCTTGAAATTTCTGCTGACCGTGGCCGCGCTCAAACTATCGTGCAAATATTGGGGCGCGGAAGTTTTCTGGGACACGATTTTGATCGTCTGTGGGGTCGATGCGGCGGTGTGTGGCGGCATGACGCTGGTGGCGGAATTATTGCTGGGTTTCCCCACGTTGTTTAGTGCGGATGATCTGGTGGGGGGAATCGTAATGCTGTTTCTCCTGAAAAAGCTGAGTGTCAATCACTCGATTGGCCAGGCGATCCAACTGACGCTGACGACGAAGATATTCAGCGTGGTGGTGGGATCATTTCTCGTCACGGTCCTGCTGCGGTTGCTGCATTGATCGGGGATTGCAGAAGGGAAGAGCGGAGAGCGGAGTGTTGAGAGCGGAGAGTTGAGAGTCCAGAGCCAGACGAAGCAGCGAATGCGCGAATTTCCATGGTAGGTAGCGCGCTTGTCGCGCTACGTTGCGTTACGCTACGTTGCGTTACGCTACGTTGCGTTACGCTACGTTGCGTTGCGTTGCGAGGCGAGCTCGCAACCTACGAAGTGGGGCGTGGGCCCACCACGCGGTCGCGGCGCTCCAGCGCGGCTACGGGACTGAAAGTGGGGATTGCAGAAGGTGAGAGCTGAGAGTTGAGAGTCAGACCAAGCCGAGGTAGGTAGCGCGCTTGTCGCGCTACGTTGCGGGGCGAGCTCGCAACCTACGCAGTGGGGCGTGGGCCCACCACGCGGTCGCGGCGCTCCAGCGCGGCTACGGGACTGAAAGTGGGGATTGCAGAAGGTGAGAGTTGAGAGCTGAGAGCCAGACCAAGCCGAGGTAGGTAGCGCGCTTGTCGCGCTACGTTGCGAGGCGAGCTCGCAACCTACAAAGCGAGGCGAGCTCGCAACCTACGAAGTGGGGCGTGGGCCCACCACGCGGTCGCGGCGCTCCAGCGCGGCTACGGGACTGATAGGTGGTCGCCGATTTCCACATCGGCGAGAGAGCGTCGGGGCGGAGACCGACGCCCAACTGGGGATGCTTTGGCTCAGGGGTTCTGGCTCTTCGCTCTCGACTCTGGACTCTCGCCTTTATTTCCCGATCAGCCCGTCTGTTTCAGTTTCGTGATCTTGTCGATGACGGTGAAAAGTTCTTGGGTGTTCACGGGTTTGGCGAGGAAGCCGAGCATGCCGGCTTCGGTGGCGCGTTGACGGTCTTCGGGATACACATTGGCGGTGAGCGCGTAGATGGCGGGCGGGCGCGTGCCGGATTGTTGGCTAAGAATTTCCCGGGTGGCTTGAAAGCCATCCATGACCGGCATCTGCAGATCCATGAGGACGAGATCGTAGGGCTGGCGCAGGGCGGCTTCGAGCGCGAGGCGACCGTTCTCCGCGAGATCGGGCTGGTAGCCGCGACTTTCGAGGATGAGGCTGATGAACTCGCGATTGATGGGATGATCTTCGGCGATGAGAATGCGCAGTGTCTGGGGCGTGATGACGGGTGGTTCGACCGGAGCGTTGTCGGCGGCGAGTGTCCGCACTGGCGCTGGCTGGGCGCAGATGAATTCGCCGTTGACCGTGAAGGAAAAGGTAGAGCCTTTTTCGGGGATTGATTCCAAATTAATCTGACCGCCGAGCATGCGGACGATGCGATCAGAAATGGCAAGGCCGAGTCCGGTGCCGCCGTAATTGCGGGTCGTGGAGGAGTCGACTTGACTGAAGGGTTTGAAGAGGCGGTCGCGCTGGCTCTCGGTGATGCCGATGCCGGTATCGCTGATCGCGATGGCGAGCGCGCCGGAGGTCGGCGAGGCGGGGATGCCGGGCGCGAGAGTCACTTTAACCATTACGGATCCTTGCGTGGTGAATTTGACGGCGTTGCCGATGAGATTGACGAGGACTTGGCGAAGGCGGAGGCGGTCAATCACGATGGTGTCAGGCAAATCGGGGGTGGTTTCCAGCGTGAAGGTGAGATGTTTTTCGGCGGCTTTGGGCGCAAACATATCCGTGACTTCGTTGAGGAGCGGGAGGAGGTGGACGGGTTCGGGATGGAGATCGAAACGGCCGGCTTCGATCTTGGAGAAATCGAGAATATCGTTGATCAAGGCGAGGAGTGCCTCGCTGCTCGTGCAGATAGAGGAGAGCCAGGTGATTTGCTGGGCGTTGAGGGAGGTCGTGGTGAGGAGGAGATCGGAGAAACCGAGGACGGCATTGAGCGGCGTGCGGATTTCATGACTCATGACGGCGAGGAATTCACTCTTCGCCCGGTCGGCGGCTTCGGCGTGTTCCTTGGCGGCGATGAGGGAGCGCTCGGCTTCCTTGAGGGCGGTGATTTCGACGCTGGAGACGATGATTTCGCAGACCTCGCCGTTTTCCCGTCGAGGGCGCAGGAGAACAAACAGTTCCAGTCCGTTGGTGGACGCGTAGGTGGTGGAAAATTCCTCACCGGCCCAGGCGCGGGCGTAGGCGGAGTTGATGCGGGCGGCATGGGCAGGCGGGGCGAGTTCTTCGATGCGGCGACCTTCGACTTGATCGGCCGTCAAGCCGAGGCGCTGGAGGAGCTGGCCGCGGCATAGGGTGTGCTCGAAGCCGCGTGGAGTCAGGCGCACGCACTGAATCATCCCTTGTTGGAGTTCCAAGGTCTGTTGGTAGTAGCGGCTGAGTGAGGCGATTTTGCTTTCGGCCTCGCTGCGGAGTTTTTCGTTGGCCTCGGTGAGTTCCTTCGAGGTGGTCTCGAGGGTGTGTTCGATGAAGTCGCGATCTTGGCGGAGTTCGATGTAAGCATTCTCGATCGCGCGGAGAAAGCCCTGCCACTGCGGCGACGCGGGGTCGGCGGAGGGCAGGTGCTTGCGCAGTTGGCGGGCGAGAAGTGAATCCATCGTGGGATCAGGCGGCTTCGGTGAAGACGGTGAGGGTCATGGTTTGATTGTGGAGATCGCAACTGTGGACGAGCCCGCTCGGGCAGATTTCGCCATAGGAATAAAAACCGGCGGCGGCGACGCCGCGACCGATCTGATCGAGGACGGCTTCGACTTCTTCCTCGATGCGCTGGCCCATGACGAGGCGGCGGCCGACGCAACTGACGAGGACGGCGAAACTGTTGGCGGGATCGGCGGAGTGGAGCGCGATCTTACCGGCGGATTCGGCACCGCCGACGAGGGCGTCGGTATTGGCCTTCATCAGGCTGACGTAGTGGCCTTGAGGAATATCGCCGGCGAAGGTGAGGGATTGTTTGTCTTCGTCGATGGCGAGGATGGTGCGGACGAGACCGTGCTGGGCGGTTTTGTCGGGCAGGAGTTCGAGCGGGAAGAGGAGGCCGGTGGCTGGAAGGCCAGAGGCGCGGTCGCCGAGATAGGATTTATAGAGGGAAAGTGCGGGCTGGCCGTCGAGGGTGAAGAGGACATTGCCCACGGAACTCGTGACGAGGCGACGGGGTCCGAAGGCTTCCCAGCCGCCGGCGGAACCGTGCGTGAGGGTGAGATGATCACCGTAGAAACCGATAGCGACGACGCGTCCGGGGCTGATGTCGCGACCGAGGCCGGCCATGGTGCGCTTGAAGTTGGAACCATCCCCCGCGAGACCGCCGGTGACCTGAACGGTGGGAGGAAGACTGGCGCGAAAGCCGGTGGTGAGTGAGGTGCCGTTGACGAGTAGGCCGTCGCTGAGGACCAAGACGTGTCGAAGATCGGGTGCGGCGAGGCGGGCGCCGAGCGTCGCGGCGGCTTGGTGGCTTTCGCCGGCCTCGGCGACGAGAATGCTTTCCGCGCGCACGCGGGTGCTGGCGAATTTAATGCAGAGGACGGCGAGAGTGTCGTCGGAGACCGTGGCACCGAGGATTTCTCCGGCGGTGCTGCAACCGGCGCAGACGGCGCCGGGGTAACGATCGAGCAATTCCGAGAGCGCGCCGGTGGTTTGTCCGAGCAGGGCGGAGGAACCGAAGTAGAGGATGAGATCAGCTTGAGCGGGAGCGGAGGCGAGGGCTGGGGACCAGCCGGATTGAGGGTGCCAGGTCAGGGTGGTGGTTTTCATGTTTCAATTTTGTGGGTTGGAATAATTGGGGGAGAAAGGGGAAGGCCTCAGTTGGTTGCGGCGGTGTTGAACGGAGGTGTGGTGATCGAGGGCATGGGTGGCGTCGTGGTCGAATTGGTTGGGGGCAACGGCGGCAGGCCGGCGGCAGCGCGAAGAGCGGCGCGAAGTTTTCCGGGGTTGGCCGGTTTGAGGAGATATTCGGAAATGCCCAGCTTCGAGAGGGCGAGGATTTTGGTGCGGTCCTGCTCGCCGGACATGATGGCGACGCGCAATTTTTGCAGGGCGGAGTCGCCTCGGATTTGTTCAAGCAGCATGAGTCCGTCCATCTGGGGGAGACGCAGATCGATCAGACAGAGATCAGGGCGAAGGCCGTCGCGGAGTTGTTCCAAGGCGTTGACCCCGGTGGTGGCTTCGACAATTTCCCAGTCTTCTTCCTGATTGATGATGGCGGCGAGGGCGGTGCGTTCGACGATATCATCTTCGACGATCAAAACAGTTTTGTGCAGGAGATTGCGCGTGGCGACGATGGGGGCGGCGGTGGCGACGGGCAGGGTGGCGATGATTTGGCGGAGGGTGGCGAGCACTTTGTCGCCGACGTAGGGTTTCAGCATGAAACCGCTGATGCCAAGTTTTGCGAGAGCGATGATGGTGTCGCGGTCGCGGGTCGCGGAGGCGATGGCGACCGGGAGTTGTTTGAGGGCGGGATCGCGGCGGACGCGTTGGAGGAGTTCCATGCCGTCGATCTTGGGCATGCGCAGATCGAAGAGACTGAGCTGAGGCCGAAGTCCGTCGCACAACATATCGAGGGCTTGCTGGCCATCACCGGCCTCGATGATTTGCCAGTCGGGCTCGGCTTTAAAAATTTCCTTGAGCGCGCTGCGCTCGAGCTCGTCATCGTCAACTACGAAGATTTGTTTCATGGTGGCGGATTAGTGAAATTAGACAGTGGTAGGATGGAGCAAACGTTCGAGGAGAGCGGCGAAAACTTGTTCGGTTTCACGAAGGATGGGTTCGATTTGGGCGAGCTGTTTTTGATCAGCCAACTTTTCCAATTGGGCGCAAAGTTCGGCGAGGCGGGAGTCATTCATGTAGCGGGCGTTGCTCTTCAGCGTGTGGGCTTCGAGGGCGATCGTGGCGGTCTGCTGCTGGGTGAAGGCGGTGCGCATTGATGCGATGCGGCGGGGGGATTCGCGGATGAAAACCGCCGTGAGTTTCTCGAGCATGTCGGGGGACATGGCTTGATTTTCATCAGGGGTTGAGGTCGCGAGGGCGGCTTCAGCTTCATCGAGTGAAGCGAGGAGTTCGGCTTCGCTCAGGCCGGGAGGTGCCTCGTTCGGAGCGGTGGGAGCGGTGGCGGTAACCGGAATCGGGGCCGGGGCCGAGATTTTGGCGCGGGTTTGCAAGTGTTCGATGGCTCGGGCGAGAGCGGCGCCAATGGCGGGAGAGCGCACGGGTTTGGTCACGAAATCATTCATGCCGCCGGCGAGGCATTTGGCCCGGTCGTCGGCGGAGGCATTGGCGGTGAGCGCGATGATGTAGATTTCCGGATCGGTGGCTCCGGTGGCGGGATCGCGGATCAGGCGCGTGGCGGTGAAGCCGTCCATGATAGGCATGCGATTATCCATGAGGACGACGTCGAACTTTTCCTTGATGAGTCGATCGACGGCTTCGCGTCCGTTCACGGCGAAGGCCATGTCGCGGTGGCCGAGGAAGGTGACGATTGATTCGGCGACGGTGCGATTGGAGACATCGTCATCGACGACGAGGATCCGCAAGGGTCGGGCGGGGGCGGAGCGCGGTGGGAGGGGATGTTTGGGAGTGGTGGCGGTGGGAGGGGCATTCACCGGCGGCTCCAGTGGCTTGGGAGCAGAGCGGACAACGGGGGCGGGGCACGCGGTTTCCGGGCCGGTTTTGAAGCCGCCGGAAAAAGCGAAGGTGGAACCTTGGCCCAGCGTGCTCGTGACGTTTACTTCCCCGCCCATGAGTTCCGCCAGGCTTTTGACGATGGAGAGACCGAGACCGGTGCCGCCGTAGTGACGAGTCGTGGAGGATTCGGCTTGGGCGTATTTTGCGAAGAGGCGGGCGCGATTTTCTTCACTGATGCCGATGCCGGTGTCGCTGACGGCGATTTTTAAGAGGACGGAACCGATGGAGATGGGTTCGGCGGAGAGGGTGACGCTGACACTCCCTTTCTCGGTAAACTTGAGCGCGTTATTGATGAGATTGCTGATGATCTGGCGCAGACGGGTGGGATCACCGAGCAGCACGGGGGGGACGCTGGGGGCGACTTCGTGATGAAAGGCGAGGCCCTTCGAGGCGGCGCGCATCTTGGCTGACTCGAAGGCGGCTTCGAAATATTCGTACGGATGAAAGGGAATGGTTTCGAGCGTGAGTTTGCCTGCTTCCATTTTGGCGGAGTCGAGGGCGTCGTCGAGGAGGTGGAGCAGGGTATCGGCGCTGTCGCGGGCGAATCTGGTGTAACGGCGGGGCTGGGGCTCGAGGGGAACTTGCTGGAGCAAATCGAGCATGCCGATCACGCCCGCGAGCGGCGTGCGGATCTCGTGGCTCATGACCGCAAGAAAATCGCTCTTGGCCTGAGTGGCTTCCTCGGCGGTTTTTTTGGCGGCGAGCAGGGCAATTTCCATCTGCTTTCTGGCGGTGAGATCGACGCATATGCCGACGAAACTGCAGACCCGGCCAGCGGTATCGTAGATGGGATTGGTGGCGACGCGCCAAGTCACCAGACGTGAATCGGGGGTGAGGTAATCCGCTTCGAAACTCGTGGGTTGACCAGTGATCGTGGAACGGACCGCTTCATCGATTTTGGCCCGGGTTTCAAGCGGCCAGAGATCGGAGAATTTTTTGCCGAGCACGTTGGTTTCGGTGAGCCTGAGGGCGTGGAGACCGTTTTGGTTGACGGAGAGATAGCGGCCGGCGAGGTCGAACATTTGCACGCAATCGGGCGAGCCCTCGACGAGGCTGCGATTGCGTTGTTCGGAGAGCGCGATTTGGGCGGAGCTTTCGCGCAGGCGTTCCAGAGCTTGAAATGATCCGAGGACGATGGCGACAATCAGCAAGGTGATCAATAAGACCGGCAGACGGGCCTGTCGGATGCGCGCATCCCAATCGGCGGCGGCGATATCGAGTTCGAGGTAAGCGAGGCAATGGTTGTTGGCATCGAAAATGGGGACATCGCCGAATACCCACGTGCCCCAGCGATCAGTCTCCGGACCGAGTACGAAGGAGTGGTTGGAGGCGAGCCCGGCCAAATAATCCGGGGTGGCTTCATCATAGGCTTGTCCCGGAGGGGAGTAGTCCTTCGATGCAGGGTCTTCGGAGTCGGCGAGAAAATAGGCTTTCTGTTCGCGGATACCGGCGAGCAAAACAAATCGCAGATCCGAATTGGCGTGGCGCATGGCGATCAACTGCGCCTTGAGTTTTAAGTAAGCGGGATTCGTGAGGTCAGTTTCATCCCAGTGCAGTTGACTGACGTCTTCGGCGTGAATGGCCGCTGCTGCGATTTCGGTGCGAGCCAAAATTTGTTGGCGCATCATTTTGTCCTGATGCTCGCCGGTGAGGTTGGCACCGAGCCAGCCCGTGAGACCGATCAGGATTATCCCGAGCAAACATAGGGTTTGGCGGCGTTGCCGGGACGATGATTGTTCGGCGGTGCTTGGGGGATTATTATGCGCGAGCTGATGATGATAAACAATGATCGTTAAGAGAAAAAACAGCGCGCCGCGCACAATCTGAGGAGAGAGAGCCGCGAAGAGTTCGGCATTGACGGTAAGCAGGGTGAGATCGGGCCAGGCGGTGAGGAGCTGGCAAGCGATGAGGATTAATCCTGCGGGGCGCAACAGGCGGGCAGAAGCCAGGGAGTGGGGGGCGTGGTTCCCGTGCCACAAAGTAGCGGCGGCGCATCCTCCCGCGAGGAGGGCCAACGTAAATCCGGACCACGCGGCACCGGTTTCTCCAGCCCAAAAAACAGCCAGAAGAAATCCGCCCGCGAGTGGGAGATGGATCCAGCGTTTCACGCCTGGGGAGAAACTGGCGCGGGCAAACTCGAGCAAGCATAAGGATGCGCCGGCGAGGAATGCCTGATTGATAAAAGTGAGCAGGGGGCTTTCCGTGCTTTCGTAAATCACTACTTCGATTCCAGTACGTATCGCCTGAAGGAAAGCATACCAAGCAAACCAACGCCATGGTTGGAGTGACGCATCGCGCTGGCTTATTCCCCGACTGGCGGTGGTGAGGAGCAGCAAAAGCCCGCCCTGCAGGATGAGGACAAGGTCCAGATTCAGCGAGAGTAGGCGGGACATGGTGGAGCTGTGAGAGAAAGCGGTGGCCCCCGCCGGTACGGGAACGTGATATAAACCGGGCGTTACCCTCTTGTGACGGCTCAAGGCACCTGAAACTTAAAGAGAAACTGGCCTGCCCTGAAGCGGTAGCTGGCGTGAAATCGAGCACGGAGCTTTCGGGACAGGGTCAGCCCACAAAAAAGGCCGCGCTTGGGGCGCGGCCGAATGGGAATTTAAAGAGGCGCAGGATTACTTGTTCGGCATCTGCGACTGCAGGGTATCGAGTCGTTTTTGCAGTACGTTCATCTCGGTGACGAGGCGCTCTTCCATTTTCTTGCGCTCAGAACTGTTGACGATGCTCAGGGAGGTGGCATCGCGCACCACATTCGCCGGCAGGGATAAAAGGCGGGTGATGAGGCCTTGATCCTTGAAGCTGCTGAGATAGAGCGCGGTGAGCTCATGGGTCAGCTTCATGGAATCCTGCGCGATGGTCTGCGATTGCATGACTTGGTTGTTCAACTCTTGGTTACGGGCCATCTCCGAGGTGAGGACGCCGCTGATCTGGTTGGAAATGCGCTCACTGTATTGGTTGATGGAGTCGCGCGTGAGATTTTGATCCTTGGCCATATCAGCCAGAATGGGGGCGATTTTTTCCGCGAGACGACCACCGACTTTGTCGACCTGTTCGTTCTGCAGTTTTTCGGCTTCTTCCGGCGTGCGGGCAATCTGGCCGCTGGGAGCAACTTTTTTCGCGATGGCTTCGGCGAGCGCTTCGACTTTTTCAGCGTTCAGCTTGGCGACTTCTTCCTGAGTCATGAAGACATCGGCCGAGCGTTGGGCGATGGCGTCTTTGAGCACTTTATTGACGGCTTCGACCTGACGCCGGGTTTCCTCGGCGGAGGCCTTGAGCTCGGCGGCGCTTTGCTCGCGCATCGCGGTCATTTCGATCTGCTGTTTGTCAGATAATTCTTTGACCGCCTTTTGATATAAGAAAAAACCGGCACCAATTAAAATGAGTGCGGTGAGGATGATAGCGGGAATTTGATCTTTAAGCTTTTGCCACATGTTGGTGTATGTTGGGGGTATCTAACTCTCTGACCTTCATAGCAGCTATATGTTCAAAAGCAATTCGACGTTTTATTAGATTTCTGCGATCAGTTGAACTGAATGAGTTTAAATAAATACGAACAAACCCTCTTTGATTACATCGACCGCCATACCGAGGAGCGGAGATATTGGCAGGGAAAGCTAAATGAGGTGGTTGGTCGGATGCTTGATCGAGGCGAGGCCGCGCGGGTATTGGAACGGGAAATGTGGGATTATTACACTGAGCGGAGCCAACATGTGCCGGTGCTCCGCGAGCTAAACACGGGTGGGGTGAGGCGGGTGAGTCTGTTGAACCTGACCGAATATCTCCTGCGGGTGTGGGGGCCGCCGCCCAAGCCGAAGAAAGCCCCGGCACCCGGGCTCGGTCGAGAGGGTGGGGGCTAGTGTTTGAGAATTAATTTGCCGGCCGCGATCGCACTCAGCGCGAGAGTGATGATTTCAAACCACCGCTGGCTGATTTTTCCGGCCAGCCAGCGACCGGCTAGCGCGCCTACGATCACGGCGGGTGCCAGCCATAGGTTTAGCTGCAAACTCTCCCGGTTGATTATGCCCAGATTAATCATGAAGGGGACTTTGGCCCAGTTCAGCACTAGAAAAAACACCGCGGAAGTGCCCATGAATTCGAGTTTGGGCAGTCGCATGGCCAGTAGATAAATGCTCATGACGGGCCCGGCGGCGTTGGCGACCATGGTGCAAAATCCCGCCAGCACACCGCTGACCGGTGCCAGTAGTCGTGGCGTGGATGTTGTGTGGTCAGAGGTCGGCCTCGTGGCGTTTTTTCGCCAAAAATGAAATGCCAGCATGGTGAGCAGGATGCTGCCGATCAGGCGAGACGTCCAAAGATCGTTCAGTCTTCCCAGAGTCAGCCAACCCATGAGCACGCCACCAATCGTCCAAGGGAAAAGGCGCCACAAATGTGACCAGACGAGGTGCTGGCGGTAGAGCCGCACGGCGAAAATATCTCCCATAATGAGCAGAGGCAGAATCACGCCAGTCGAGGCGCGGGCACCCAGCATATCCGCAAAAACCGCCACGAACAACATCGAGAGACCCGGTACACCTGTCTTGGAGAGCCCCACGCTCAGGGCTCCGAGTATTAACACAAACCACTGCCAATGGTCGAAAGGTAAGCTGGTCATGAGGGAATTTGCAATGTGACCGTGAGGTGCGGCATGTCGCATAGTCAATGCCTCGCGCGGGGGGAGGTGCTGGGCAAAACCAGCGCCCTCGGTCAGATAGGTGATTAGCGATTGGATTGTATAACCCTAAAGCACGAATCGGTTTGGCCGATATACCCCTTAGTCCCTCCGGACCTATCTCTATGAATATTTCCCCCCTCCCGTTTTCTTCAGCCTATCGGCGATCTGGTTTCAGCTTGGTAGAAATGATCGGTGTGCTTGCGATTATTGCTATCCTTGCGGTCGTCATCGTGCCCAAAGTTTTCACGACCATCGCTTCGGCGCGCATCACGAATGCGGCCGGATCGGTCACTGCTCTAAAATCCACTGTGACAGAATTCGCGGGCAAGTTTGGCACCGTCCCCACGACAGTGGCCGCTTCCCGGCTCGATGATCTTTTTCTCACGGCCGGTATGCTGGATGGTCGGTTCGTCGTTAAAATTGGCACCCAGCCAGCCAATCCACCGATCGTCGGTGCGACTTGGACCAATGTTGCGGGCCCTTGGACCGCTGCGGGCGGGGCAAGTCAAACGACCCAATCCCGGATCATCGGGGTGGTGTCCAATGCGACGGCTCCTTCGGCGGCCAACGGTGCCAATTATCAACTTAACGGCGTCACCAGCTTGCCCGCCGGTTCTCGGATCGTATCAGCCGTGATCGTCAACGTGACGGGCAATGAAGCGCGCGAACTTAGTTTGAAACTCGACGGCGATGCCTACACCGCCGCGACTGCCGTGCTGGCGGATGCCGCCGGCAAGGTGGTCTACAATACCCCGAATGGGGCCGGACTCACCACCGTCTATATTTATCTCGCGCATCAGTAATCTTCGAAATCAACCGGCAGGGGCACTTGCCTGAATTGCGGGCCGGGCCGGGTCGCCCTCGCGCCAGCATCCCATGGCTATCACCACCGCAACACCTCCCACGCAACGACTGGGCGACCGTTTGCTCGCCGCTGGGCTGATCAGTAGTCATCAGCTCGAGTTGGCGCTGCGCGAGCAAAAGCGCACGGACAAACGCATCGGCATCGTCCTGCATGAACTCGGCTTTGCCACTGAGCAGGACATCGCCTCCTTCCTCGCCTCGGATGCGCAAACTCCGACCGTCGATGTGCTGAAGCTTGAGATCGCGCCGGATGTGATCGATCTTTTGTCTTACGAATTTTGCAAGGAGGAGGGCGTCATTCCGTATCAGCGCAACGCCGATACGTTGAAGCTGGTGATGGCGGATCCCTTTAACGTGGTGGCAATCGACCACGTCGAACAGCTCACGCGGCTGCGCGTCGAGGTGCTCAGCGCGCCGCGGCTCGATATTCTCGACAAGCTTTCCTCCGTGAATGATCGCGAGGGCTCGATCGATCAGACGATCGATGACTTGATGAAGATTGGCGGGCGCAAGGGCAGCGATGAAACGACGGCGCCCATGATGCGCGCCATCGAGCAGATCATCGGTGCAGCGGTGCGAAAATCCGCGAGCGACATTCATTTTGAACCGGATGAAAAATCCTTCCGCATCCGCATGCGCAACGACGGGGTGCTCCAGCCGTTTTTGTTGATCCCTAAAGATCTCCAGGATTCCTTCATCGCGCGCATCAAGGTCATGGCGAATCTGGATGTTTCGGAGACGCGGCTGCCGCAGGATGGGCGCTTTAGTTTTACGCTCGGCCGCAAGGAACTGGGTTTGCGCGTCTCCTGTTTGCCGACCAACTACGGCGAGAGTGTCGTGCTGCGTATTTTGGACAGCGGCAATCTGCAGCTCGAACTCCAGTCCCTGGGCTTACGGAAGGAATCCGAGGTGAGTCTGGCCAGCGCGGTCGCCCGGCCCCACGGGATCGTGCTCGTGACCGGTCCAACCGGCAGTGGGAAAACCACCACGCTCTACACCGCGTTGAACAGCGTGAACCGGCTCGAGCGCGCGGTCTTTACCCTCGAGGATCCGATCGAATATAAACTGCCACACATCCGGCAGACGCAGGTGTCCGATAAAATCGGGCTCACGTTCAGCGCCGGGCTCCGCACTTTGTTGCGGCAGGATCCGGACGTGCTGCTCGTGGGCGAGACCCGCGACAAAGAGACGGCGCAACTCATGGTGCGCGCGGCGCTCACGGGGCATCTGGTTTTCAGCTCGCTGCACACGAATGATTCCTTCAGTGCGATCCCGCGCCTGATCGATCTGGGCGTGGAACCATTTTTGTTGCCCGCCACCCTGCACTTGATCATCGCGCAACGTTTGGTTCGCCGACTCTGCAAGGTTTGTCGCGAGCCCTTGGCTAATCCTGCGGCTCATTTGAAAGCGTTTAATGTTCCGTTGCCCCCCGAGGGTGAGCCGACGCTTTGGAAGGCGCAGGGGTGCAAGGAATGTCGTCATCAAGGCTATCGCGGCCGGGTGGCGATTTTCGAAATGCTGGTAATCGACGATGATTACACGGCGGTGTTACACAGCGGTAATGTCGAGAAACTGAAGGCGCTCGCTCGCGAGAAACACATGCCGTTGCTCTTCGATGACGGATTAAGACGGGCTTTTGCCGGCGACACGACCCTCGAAGAAGTTTTCCGCGTAGCCTTCGCGAGCTGACCATGAGCGTTTACCATTATCGCGCCTATAATGCCACTGGCCAGACGGTGTCTGGCGAGTTGGAGGCTGATGGGTTGCTCACGGTGGAAACGCGGTTGCGCAACATCGGCCTCTGGTTGCTGGAGGCGAAAGAAGGCGAGGGCATCGTGACGGTGGAGTCCAACCGCCTCACGATCAAACGCGGCGATCTGGTGAGTTTCTTTGTGCAAATGTCCCTGTTGCTTCGTGCGGGGATCACGTTGCCCAGCGCGTTGGATCGGTTAACCGAAGATTTTAAGGACACGAAACTCGGGATGGTGCTCGCCACGTTGCGCGATAAAGTGGCGATCGGTCAGCCGCTCCATCAGGCGATGGCTTCGTATCCGCAGGTTTTTTCCCTCGAGACGATGGCGATCGTGCATGCGGGTGAAGTGAGCGGACGGCTGCCGGAGGTTTTTGAAAGCTTGACCAGTTACTATGAATGGCTCGACGGGTTGATCGGCGAAATTCGTCAGGCCCTCATATACCCGCTCATGGTGATGGGCGCGTCGATGGCTTTGGTCGTGCTGCTGTTTACTTTTGTGGTGCCGAAATTTGTGAGCCTGCTGACGGATCTCTCGCTGCAGGTGCCGTTGCTGACGCGCATCGTGATGTCGATTAGCAATCTGTTGGTGCATGGGTGGCCGGTGCTTTTGCTCCTCGTGGTGGGCGTGCCGGTGGGTTTTAAAATCGCGCTGCGCTCTCCGGTGTTTGGCTGTGCCTTTGATGAGGCCTTGATGAAGCTGCCGATCTTCGGGCCGTTGATCGGCATGTTCGCCCTGTCGCGTTTCACGAATAATCTCGGGATGCTTTACCGGGCGGGCATTCCCCTGCTGCGCGGTATTGAAATTTGCCGCAAGCTCGTGGGCAATCGCGCCATCGAACGTGCCTTGGGCGAGGTGCATCGCGGGGTGCTCGAAGGCACGCCGCTGAGCAAATGCCTGGCCGCGCAACCCATCTTTCCGCAGACGCTCGTCACGATGATCGCGACGGGCGAGACCTCGGGCACCCTCGATTTCGCGCTGAAGAGCGTGTCGGATTATTACAACAAGATCATCCCGCGGCGGATCAAGATCGTCTTCGCCATCTTCGATCCGGTGATGATGATCTCGCTGATCGCGGTTGTCGGCGTCGTGGCGCTGGCGGTGATTTTGCCGATTTTGCAACTCTGGGACGCCCGATGAAAACCGCTGCACCAATTTCCTCTTGCTGCCTTGTCATTGCGAGGAGGTCCGCCTGCGGACCGACGAAGCCATCCAGTGAGCTGGATCGCCGCGTCCGCCGCTGGCGGACTCGCGATGACAGAATAAAGGAAGGAAGCCCGCGCGCGGGTTTCACTATGATTGAAATGATCGGCGTGCTCGCGGTCATCGCGATTTTGGCGAGTGTCATCACGCCGAATGCCCTGCGGGCGATCGAGCGCGCGGCGGTCACCGCTGAAGCGCAGACGCTGCGGAATCTCGGGGGGCAGGTGAAACTCTATTTAAGCGCCCAGGGCACGGCGCCGACGTCCGCCAATTGGACGGTGGCGCTCGGCAATTATGCGGATCTCAGTCCGAGTGATATCGCCGTGAACAAACGCCAGATTGCGCGCGTGTATCTTACCGATCCTGCGGTGGTGCCGACGCGGCGGGTCATTATTCTTTCGAGCATGCGGACCGGCCTGGCCTTGCCCACGGCCGCTAATATTAACACGGCGGTGCGCTTCCAGGATATTTGGCAGACGGCCGATGGCGCCTTGCCGACCGCGTTGAGTTGGGGCGGTTGGGCGGCTTGGAGTACGGTCTCGAGTAGCGGAGAATTTCTGCGCATCGAGCGCGTTAATCTTTCTTCGGTGTATAACACCGATTTGCAAAGCTTCACGATCACGTTGAATAATCGCGGCGCGGCCACGGCGAGTTACAACATCGTGCTCGCCGACGGCACCATCCAAGCCGCCGTGAATGTGCCCGCCGCCGCCACGGTGATCTTCGCGAATCGTCGGCCGAAAGAACGCTTCAATCTCTATCTGGCCGGCGGCGGTGCCACGCTGGACTACAGCTATGTGCTCAGCGCGACGGGGAAAACTTTTGATTTCAACGGGGTGAACTGGATTCCTCAATGAGCGTCACGCAAAAAATTCCCGCGCCTGCGCCTGAGCCGCTCGTCGAAGCGACGCCGAAGGCTCCGATCTGGCGGCATTCCGCCCGGCTCAGTGATGATGTTTTGGGCATTGGCTGGTTGTATGGCTCGTTGTGTATCGCGGTGTTTAATGGCAAAAAAATGACCGATAGCTGGTCCGCACCCGCGGCGCGGCGCACGATGGAGGAGTTTGCTCTCGCCCTGGACGAAGCGCTGACGAAGTTGGATTTCACCGGCACGGAGGTTTTTCTTTTGTTGGAGCACGATAAGTTTGTTCATCAGCCGGAATCGGCCCCGCCGCTATCAAATAAGGCCGTCCATGCGTATCTGAAAGGCCACGTGCAACGCCACGAGAAGGAGTATGGCAAGGTGCTGTGGGTGGAACAGCAGACGTTGTCGGTGAAGCAGGAGCATTCCTACATTCTCCATCTGTTGCCGCACAGCTTTTATACGGAGTTAAACAATCTGCTGCTGGCGCGTCGGCTGGATCTCACCCGCATTTTGCCGCTGGTGGTGCCCATCAAGCGCGAACTTGATCGCTTTCCCATCGCGAAAGATCGTCCGGTGCTCGTGGCGGTAGAAGCGGGAGCGGCGACCGTCGTCATGGTGGCGAAAGTCAGTGGTCAACTGATTTTGGCCCGCACCATTCTTGCTTCCTGGAGTGCGGATCCGGCGCGCATCGGGATCGAGATCAACCGTTCGCGGCTTTACGCCAAACAGCAATTTGGCACGACGGTCGAAAAGATCTGGCTGCTCGGCCAAAACAACGCGTCCACTGCAGAGGTGAGCGGGAAGTGCGGTGCGGATAAACAGGTGATGGTGTTGCCCACCGAACCGGTGGAGTGGCTCCAGTCTGTGGCTAAGCTTTCGCCGCAGCAGCCGATCAATCTCGTGTCAGGTTATTTGAAACAAAAGCGCCGCCAACGGATTCTTCGTCGTTGCGTGGTCGGCGCGTGTTGGGCGGGGTTGGTGTATTTTCTGATGGGTGCTTGGACGAGTGATCGGGCCTGGGAGAGTGAAAAACAACGCCTTGCTCGGTTAAAGGCGAACGAGCAGGTGATGACGGCTGAACGTGAGCGCTTGGTCGCGCGTAATGAAATGGTGGTGCGCGGGCAGGCTTTGATTCAGCAGGCGGAGGACACACGTTTACCTCCGGTGGCCGGAAAATTTCTCGCCTATCTGGCCAGTGTGCTGCCGGGCGAAATTCGTCTGAGTGATCTTTCGGTCAAGTGGGAAGGGGCGTCCGGCGGCTGGTCTTTCCGGATCGAAGGGTCCATTGAAGCGGATGAGGAAACGGCCCGCGAAATACTCGGTGCGTTGCAAAGACAATTAGGGAAGAGCCCGCTGCGGGTGCGGTTTAATGCTACGGCGCAGGCGGTGGTGGCGATGCCGGTCACCTTGGGGGCGACGGTCCCGGAAGAGCAACGATTCAGCCTGGAAGGAGGCCTGCTTGAAAACTAAACTCATCGCCTTCGGTCTGCTCTGCTGGCATCTGCTGACCGATGTGCCGGGTTGGCCGGATGCACCCCCATGGATGCGTTGGCGGCGGGCGTTGCCGCTGCTGGTGCCTTGCGTGGGGATTTTGTTTTTGGTCTCATGGAATCTCGTCGGTCGTGATCCGCGGATCCGCGCTGAGCGCGCGACGCATCAAGCGCTTTTTTCCTTGGAGGAGGAGATTGTCTCTCTCCGGTTGAGTTGTTCGGAACAGCAGGCGCAGGATCTCGCGATCAGGATCGCGGGAGCGGATAAGTTGCTGCTCGCTGATCCGGCGGAACTCGGCCCCATCTTGGCCGCGCTAAAAAAAGAAGCGGTCGCCCGTCAATGGGACGCCACTTTTCAAGCGGGCGATACATCCCTGGAAAATACGGATGCTGCGGCTCAGGTGTATTATTTGCCGGTGCGGGGGAAGTTGGTGGTTAACCCGGCTGATCCGAGCTCGTTTGCGTCGCTGATTGCCCTGCTTGAGCGTTATTCCTCAACAGGTAAGAGAATAGATCTCACGCGAGTGGCTATTCGTGCCGATGAGCAGGGACGGTATGCCGTCGAATTAAATCTCCGGCTGGCTTGCCGACATGCCCATGAAAAAACTTCTCAATAAACCTTGGTTTGTCGGCACGCTCGCGCTCGCCGCTCTGTTGCTGGTGGGGCATTCGGTGTGGGACGGCCTTAAGGGAAATGCGGTTGGTCGATCAGGTAGCGCGGAGGTGTTGGCAGGGACCTCGGCTGCTCCTGAAAACGAGACCGCCACTGAGGGAAATAACAAGCTGTCGGTGCGCGATGCTTTGAAGGAACTGATGATTCCTAAAATTGTTTCGCGTGATCCGTTCGCCCAGCGGCATCGCGGCGAAATTGAAACCGTCGTGGCCGCTAAAGTCATCGCCCCAGCTTTGGTTGATACCCTTCATCTCTCAGCGCTCTGGACGCAAGGCGGGGAGACTTATTCTTTGATCAATGATCGCATCTGCCAAGTGGGGGATGAAATTGGCCGGCTAAAAATCGAGTCCGCCTCGCAGGATGGCGTCTGGGTCACCCATTGGAAAGGGCGGAACTTTATTTCGCTCGGCGGGGATTTTATTCTGAAAACACCCGCTGCGGTTTCCACTTTTTGAGCACCATGATAACTTGCATTACTCTTCGAACAGGACGGTGGTTCCTCCCGACGTTGGCGCTGAGTAGCGCTCTGCTCGCGCAGGAGGCGACTCCGCTTCCTGAACCGGTGGTCGCGCCGGTGGCTGCTACGGAAACTTCGAGTGAGCCGGTGGTGGTCGCCCCCGTCGTTGCGTTGCCCGCTCCACCGCCGGTCGCCCCGGTCGTGGCGGGGTTGTCCCCGGCCGCCTCATCCGCCCCGCTTAGTTTTCGCGCGGATAATGTGCCGATCAAGCAAGCGCTCGCGCTGTTCGCCCGCGCCAATCATCTCAACATCGTGCCCGATCTGGATGTGGAGGGCATGGTGACGGTGGAGTTTCAGAATCTGCCGCTGGATCTCGCCATGCGCGCACTCATCGAAGCCAACGGATATTATTTCGTGCAGGATGGCCCGCTGCTTCGGGTGCGCAACCGCGAGATGCGACTCTTCCAGATCGATTATATTCATGTGACGCGCTCGGGTCAGGGTTCCAACGCCGTGCAAATCAGCTCGGGTGGCGGCAGCAGCAGCAGTGGTGGCGCCGCGTCCAGCGGTGGGAGCAGTAGCGAAGGTTCGACCATGACGGTGACGAACAGCTCGACGATTAATTTTTGGGGCGACCTGAGTGAGCAGCTAAAGTCCATGGTTTCAGCCACGGGCAGTTATACGATCAACAGTCTGGCTGGTACCGTGATGGTGCGCGACAGCCACCGAAATATCGAGATGATCGCCCAATTCATCACCAACGTGACCGCCAGCGTCGTTCGCCAGATCGATCTGGAAGTGGAAATCTACGAAGTGGCGCTGAACAATTCGAGTCAGCTCGGAATTAATTGGGCTTACGTTGCCGACACGCTGGATACCTCATTTAATACGATACCCGGACTTACGCCCGTGACTGGCCAGCTCGCTCTGGGTTCCGGAGGCGGGCTCATTGTGCAAACTCCGGTGTTCGGTGCGCCCCCGGGCGCGCCCGGAATTCGCCTGCAGCACCAACGCGGAAATCTGGGCGCCATTCTCGACGCGCTTAAACAGCAGGGTAATCTAAAAGTAGTTTCCCGCCCCCGGCTCCGCACCCTCAATAATCAACCGGCCGTGGTGCGCGTCGGCCAGGACTTGCCGGTCTTTGTGCGGCAGGTGACCCAGTCGCCCGGGAATCCTCCCGTCATCACCACCAATGAGACGATCCAGACGATCACGGTTGGCACGGTCCTCTCCATCACTCCGCAAATTTCCGCCGATGGTCTCATCACGCTGGATATCACGCCGGCGGTCAGTCGTCTGGTTCGCACCGAGACTTCCGCCACCGGCCAGACCAATGCCCCGGTCATCGATATCCGGCAGGCCTCTTCGATTGTGCGCGTGCGTGACGGCGCGACGATTGTGATGGGCGGATTGGTGCAGGACAATGCCACCACCACGCACCGGAAAATCCCTGTCCTCGGGGATATTCCCCTGCTCGGCAAAGCCTTCACCGGTGAATACAAATCCTCGGAACGCACCGAGTTGGTTTTCTTTCTCACGCCCCGGATTATCCATGACGCCGCCTCCGAAGCCTCGGCGAAATCGGAAGGCAAATAACTCGGGCGCCCGATACTTTCAGCCGTAATCCTCCCCAACCATGATTAACCGGTCCTACAAAGTATTGCTGGTCGAGGACGTGCTCATGATCGCGAAGATCACGGAGAAGATGCTGAAGATGTCGCCGACCAATAAATATTATACCGTGTGGAAATCTCGGCTGGATGATTCGATCCAGACGCTCAAGGGCGAGGAGTTCGATCTCATTTTGCTCGATCTCAATCTGCCCGACAGCAGCGATCTGGACACGGTGAGCCGCATTATCGAAGTGGCGCCGGAAGTGCCGATCATCGTGTTGACCGCGAGCAGTGGCGATGAAATCGGCCTGCGTGCGGTGCAACTCGGAGCCCAGGATTTCTTGGTGAAAGGTGATTTCAACCACCTCGCCCTCGACCGCGCGATCAGCTATTCCATCGAGCGGCACCGCTTGCAGCGCACCATCCGGCAGCTCGCCGTGCTGGACGAACTGACGGGACTCTACAACCGGCGGGGCTTTAACACGCTCAATCCCGATGTGATTCAGCGGGTCAAGCAAACGGCCTTGCGCGGCTATCTCTGTTTTTTCGATCTCGATCGCTTCAAGCAGATCAATGACACGCTCGGCCATGCGAAAGGCGATGAAGCCTTGGTGGAATTTTCATCGACGCTGCGGAATGTGTTCCGCAAAGACACGCTCCTCGTCCGGCTCGGGGGCGATGAGTTTGTGGCGATGGGCGTGGAGCAGCACCCGGATCAAACCATGGAAGCGTTGCGCATGCTCGAGATCGTGCTCTCGGTGCGGAATAAAAACGGGGTTACCGGTTTTAATTTGGAAGCGAGTGCCGGCGTGGTCTACTTCGACCAGAACGGGACGCCTTTGATCGAGGAACTCACCACGGGTGCAGATGCGGCCCTCTACAAGAACAAGGAAAGCCGGCGCCAAGCCCGTGGGGCCGCGTCGGCCATCCATCCAGCCCATGAGGTGGTGACATGAGCACCAGTACCTTTTCCGATGCAGGCGTGGAAATGGCGGTTCGCCTGCGCTTGGCTTGTGAAGTGCATGATCCGAGAATCGTCAGTCATTTGGACCGGGTAAGTCGCTACGCTTGCGAGATTGGTCGGCTGGCCGGACTGCCCACTGCGCGGCTCATCCAGCTGCACTACGCTGCGCCTCTGCATGATCTGGGCAAGATTGGCCTGCCGCTGTCGTTGCTGAATAAACCGGGTTCACTCACTGCGGAGGAGCGGGAGACGGTTAAAACGCACACGGTGATCGGCTATAAAATTCTCGAAGGCAGCGCGTGGCCCGTGATCCATTGCGCGGCCCAGATCGCGCTTTCGCATCATGAATGTTGGGACGGCAGCGGCTATCCGTATGCCCTGCGCGGCGAGCAGATCCCGGTTGATGCGCGCATCGTGGCGGTGGCCGACGTGTTCGACGCGCTCATTTCCCATCGCGCGTACAAGCCGGCGTGGGAGGAGGAACACGCGATAGCCGAGATGTTGAAATTGCGTGGCATCAAGTTTGATCCCGCCATTCTTGATTTGTTCATGGCGCATCTCCCCGAGATGGCCCTCCCGGCGGAGACGACCTGAGACGTTATGCCCGGCTGTGGACAAATTTTCCGGGAGGGTGTGCGGTAGAGCTTATGGTGAAATTGCCCGCGCCGGATTGTTACACGAAATTATCGCGCTGCGGCATTTCTGCTGTTTACAAAAACAAAAAGCGGATTCATTCGGTATTCATCAGTCATCCACTCGATGGAAAAAACCTTAACGGCGGTCTCACAATCCACGCGGCAGTCAGTTAGCATCCGGGCCAAGACTTACGTTCTCGATACGAACGTTCTGCTGCACGATCCTCAATCGATCTTCAAGTTTCAGGACAACAATCTCGCGATTCCCGTCGAGGTCCTGGAAGAACTCGACGCCATCAAGGGCGAGCAATCCACGGAGCGGGGCCGCAATGCCCGCCGCGTGCACCGGCTCCTGCAGGAGCTGTTGCCCGACTCGCGCTCGATGCACGAGGGCGTGAAGCTGGAAAACGGCGGCACGCTTTCCGTCATCATCAACCGCTACCTCGTCGAGAATAACTGGTCGTCGCCCGCCATGCAGCGGCTGCGCGCCGTGCTCTCGGATTTCACGAAGAAGGACAATCGCATCATCGCCAGCGCGCTCTTTGTGCAGGAAACATTTCCACCGCCCACGATTCTGGTCACGAAGGATGTGAACGTGCAGCTGAAGGCCCGCGCGGTCGGGCTCGAAGCCCAGGATTATCTCAACGACAAGGTCCCCGAGGCGCCCGACACTGATTCCTATCCCACGATCGATCTCGATGTGTACGAAATGCAGCGCTTCTGCTCGGAGGGCCACTTGGAGTTGTCCGACAAGGTCGCGAAAAGACTTTATCTGAACGAATACCTGCTGCTCATGACGCCCGAGGGCAAGACGATGCCCGGTCGTTATTTTGGCGAGGGCGACGTGCGTCGTCTGCGCTTTCCGGAGTTTGTGAAGGCTCCCGGCGGTATTCCGATTCGCCCCCGCAATCTCGAACAACAATTTTTTCTCGATGCGTTGATGGATGAAAGCATTTCGCTCATCACCTGTTTTGGCAAAGCCGGCACCGGCAAGACGCTGCTCTCCACCGCCGCCGCGCTCCACCAGACCACCGACGAGGCTTCGCATTACGACGGCCTGTCGATCTCGCGGCCGGTGATTGCTCTCGGCAAGGACATTGGATTTCTGCCCGGCACGCTCGAGGAAAAGATGAAGCCGTGGTTGCAGCCCTACCACGATGCCCTCGAAGTGCTCATGCCCTCGAAGCCGCAAAAGGATCAGCAGTTCGCGGCCAAAAAAGTCGGCAAGAAAAAGAAAAAACACGACGACGTGATGGCGATGATATCGCCGCCCCAACCTTCATATAGTGGTGGCGGCGGCAGCAGTGGGGCCGCGCCGATGAAACCATACGAGCGGTTGATCAAGAGCGGCGTGCTCGAGATCGAGGCGCTGGCGTTCATCCGCGGACGCTCGATTGCCCGGCGGTTTTTCATTCTCGATGAAGCGCAGCAACTCACGCCGCACGAGGTGAAGACCGTGATCACGCGCATTTCCGAAGGCTCGAAGATTGTGCTCATCGGCGATCCGGCCCAGATCGACAATCCTTACGTCGACGCGCGCAGCAACGGTCTCGTGTATTGCCACAACCGGATGAAAGGCCAGTCGCTGCACGCCCACGTGAAGCTCTCGAAGGGTGAGCGCTCGCGCCTCGCCGAACTTGCGGCGGATTTGCTGTAAGCGATCGACGCAGGGTCGAGCGGGCAGCGATTTTTGTAGGACCGGCGCTTGTCGCCGTGCCGAAATGCGCGAAGACGGCGCGGCCACAAGGGCCGGCCCTACTTCCGAACGATCCTTACTCCTTCGCCTCGGCTTCGACCGGCTGATCTTCATCCACGGTTTCCTCTTCTTCCGGGTCGAGCAGGCTGGGTTCGTCTTGGCGTTGGGCCAGCCACTCCATCACGCCGCTAAACAGTCCGGTGAACAGCAAATCGCCGAAGAGAGTTTTTTGGAAAAAATAAATCGTGGGCAGATACTCGGGATGTCCGGTGGTTAACGCCTGCCACCAACCCGCGAGCGATTTGCTGTAGAAGGGATCTGTGAACCACGATTGGGTGTTGGTCACCAAATAAAACAGCAGGGCGCCGAGAAAACTGCCACTGAGCAACCACCGCCAGGATTTGCGTTTCGCGACCCAGGTGCCGAGGAAAAGCGCGGCGGCAAAACAGCTCGAGCGGGCGAGGAATCCGCCGAACGACCAGTAAAACCCGTACTCGGTGGCATGGAAATTATTCAGGAAAACATCCGATAGTTCGAAGGCGAGAAACGACAGCGCCCACATCCAAGGTTTACGGAAATAAACCGAGCCGCAGAAGGCGATCGCGCAGAACGGGGCGAAATTCGACAGCGACAGATCCAGCGTCGGCAGCAATCGGCTGAGTACGGCGAGCAGGATGAGAATGATGGCGGCAAACATAGGCAGTCAGTTGAGCAGTTGCGCCCGCGTGCTCAAAACAAAAATTCGGCGCAGTGGGAGTCGGGGATGGAGCAGGGCGTCGGTTTCGACCCCGAGGCTTATCGTCGAGAGGGAAACCGACGAGCACCTGCGGACTCTGGTTTGGCTGAGTAACGCGTCTTCAGGCTGTGTTCCACCCCGTCGCATGTACTGCCGCCCCTCGCCTCAGTTTTCCGCTTCGCGGGCCAGCAGCCAGAGCAGATCAGAAAGGCGGTTCATATAGTGCATAAGCAAGGGACGAATCGTCCGGCCATGCTGGCCGAGCCCAACTAACCGACGCTCCGCTCGGCGCGCCGTGGTGCGGGCGAGGTCGAGCGCCGACGCCCCCAAGTTGGCTCCCGGTGTGGCCCAACCGTCGAATTTCGGCTGGCGGGCCTCGATGGCCGCCACAGCAACATCGAGGCGGGCGAGGGCGGCCTCATCGATCTTAGTGAATTTGGATTCAGCATAGCGCTTGGCATCGGTCTCGGCACAGACGACTTCGCCCATCAGGGCCACCAACTCGTGTTGGATTCTTTCAAATTCGGCGAGGTGTCGCTTGTCGGGCTGGGTCGCTTTGATGAAGCCAATACTGGCGTTGAGCTCATCGAGCACACCGACGGCTTCGATCTGCGGATGATTCTTGGGCACGCGTTGTCCGTAGAGGAGGGAAGTCGTGCCGTCGTCCCCCTTCCGGGTGGCAATGGAGTGTGGGTTGGGTAGGGGGGATTCGGCCATGAGATTGAATTAGTTGATCCGATGGCCTGAAGCGGCTGACGACGTGATGGCCGGGTGGTACGGGTCTCCTGACCCGTGGGGCAGGGGATCACGGGTCAGGAGACCCGTGCCACGAGTGAAGCGATGGCCAGTGCGATTCATTTTTATTTTTTCGCGGCTTCGCGGGTGGCTTTTTTCAACGCCTTGATCTCGGGATCGATCAACTCGAGCGTGGCTTTGTCCATCCGGTCGATGAAGAGAATCCCGTTGAGGTGGTCCGCCTCGTGTTGAATGCAGCGGGCCAGCAGTCCATTGCAATGCAGCGTGTGCGGGGTCCCGTGGGCGTCCTGAAACTTCAGGGTGATTTCATCCGGACGCACGACATCGCCATGGATCTTGGGGAAGGAGAGGCAACCTTCTTCATAGATCGTCGTCGGTTCCGGGACGGCCGTCACCGAAGGATTCACGATGACCAAGGGCATGAACAAATCGATCGGCGTATGCGCCCCGTCGAACTCCCAGTCGAATTCGCTTTCGGTCTCCCGCAGATCCACGACGCAAAGCTGGAGGGCTTCGCCAATTTGCTGGGCGGCGAGACCGATGCCATGGGCGCCGTGCATGCGGTCGATCATCTCGGCGGCGAGCTTTCGCAAAGCATCGTCAAAATGCGTGAGGGTCGCGCCTTTTTTGCGCAGGATGGGATTGTTGAAGTGAACAATATTCAGCGGCATGGGTCGTAGTGAGAAATACTATCTTCCTGAGTAATATTCCGGCAAATAAATTTGTTTTCCCCAAATAGTCCACTATGACCTCTTCCATGAGTACCCCCACCGCCGACCCGGGCCCAAGATCTCTTGCTTGGGTGGCTTTGTCGGTACTTGGGCTGGGTTTGCTCGCGGTCGCGTGGATGTTGCCCGCCAATGTCAAGTCGCTCAACCCGGCGCTGCTCCGTGAGGCGGGCCGCGATACGCCATCCGTCAGCGCTTTTAGTCGTGATTTGCTGGCCCTTGATAAACCCGGTCCGGCGGCGCTGGTTCTCGACGCCGCCCGGCTGGTCAAAGATCCCGGCGCTGGCGCGCTCGGGGTGATCTTCGAGGGCTTTCAGAAAAAACATCCCGAGATGGTGGCATGGGGCGGTTGGGATGTGGCGCTCGATCCGCTGTTGACTATCCGAAATGTGGGTTCCCCCGCCAACTCGACTCCCGTGCTCACATTTATGGTGACCCAAAAGGCCCGGGATAACCTACGAAAATATCTCGAGCTGTCGCGTTTGCCGGGCGTGCAAACCTTGCTGAAGACCGCTGAGCTGACCGGTACCAAACGCTTCGTCCCCGCCCGCCGGCCCGGTGGCCAGCCGCTCGAAGCCGTTATTTTGCTCACCACGTATCTCTGGCAGACGGAGCACTTGGCGCCGTCGCTCCAACGCGAAGTGCGTGAGCAAGCCGAGATCGCCGTCACCACTGGCCAGCTCGGGCCACTCGAAGATTTCTACATCGATATCCTCACCTTGGGAAAAAAGCTTAACTGGATTCAACTTTCCGAGCTGCTGCGCACCGCCACCAGCGCTTCCACCGTCGCCCAGTTCGCCCATCTCACGCGCGTCGCCCCCGAGCATTTGCCCGTCATCTACACCGCCGCGCTCATGGCGAATAGTGCCGACGGCGTGGCCCGTTATCTGATCACCCACGGCAAACCCGGCATCGAATTTCTGCGGGAGGCCCTCGCGTTTAATGAAGGGGCCGTCGAGCAACTGGTGCTGCGCCAGGTGCCGGTCACCAATCGTGTCGGCATCGAATACGAATTCGGCGCCTCCTTCGCGCTGCACCGGCCCGAGTTGGCGCTGCTGGTGAAATACGCGGCGTTCCTCGCCGGTATTTTTCTGCTGTTCCGCTCCGTTGACCTGAAAATGTTTGCGCGCATCGAGTCGGCTTTGCCCGGCGCGTTTCCGCGCATGGGCAGCAGCGTGCTCGCCGTCATCCTCACGTTTATCTTCTTTGTCTTCTCCGAGCCGTTCCTGCTCAAGGCGGCGGCCTCGACCGATTATCAGGTCAAGCTGCTCATTCCCGTTCTCGGCCAGCTCACCGGGGCCACCCCCCACCAAGTTTCACCCACCACAACCATGGAATTCAAAACGCTCCTCTCTATCTCTGTCTTCGCGCTCCTGCAGGTCGGCATGTATATCATCTGCCTGCTGCGCATCGCCGACGTCGCCCGCCAGCCGATGCCCGCCGCCGTTAAACTCAAGCTCATGGACAATGAGGAGAACCTCTTCGACAGCGGTCTCTACATCGGCATCGCCGGCACCGCCACCGCGCTCGTGCTTCAGGTGCTCGGTCTCATCGAGGCAAACCTCCTCGCGGCCTATTCCTCGAATCTCTTCGGCATCGTGTGCGTCGCGCTCGTGAAAATCCGCCACGTCCGGCCCTACAAGCGCAAGCTCATCCTCGAGGCCCAGGAAGTCCCGCTCGCGAGCTATTCTCCCTCTTCGCTGAAAGCCTGAGCCTCCGGCCATGAATAAGACCCTTCTCTTAATAATGTGCGACTTTCTGTTGCTCAATCTCCTGGCGCTCACGAGCTGGGAGAAAGCCGAGCCACCAAGTCAGCAAAAAGTCACCGCCGTGAAACAGGTGGAAGCCAGCGCCCCGGCCGTCAACGCCGACATGCTTGAACTCATGCGCGTTTCCCTCGAAGACGAGAAATCCTCCCGCGAGCAACTCACCGCCCAACTGAGCAGCACCCAGACCACGTTGACCGAGCGCGAACAGAATGTCGCCCACCTCGCGCAGCAAAAGAATCAGCTCGAAGGCGCGCTCGCCACCACCTCGGCCAACGTCAAGGAATTGGAGAGCAAATATTCCAACGCCACGAACGAGGCGTTTCTCACCAAGGAACAGTTGGCCAAGATGCAGCGCGAACTCGAAGAACGCAAAGCCGAGGCCGAACGCCAAGCCGCCAGTCTCGCCGTGCTCGAGCGGCAGAACAGCGACGCCCGCCAGCGCATCGAAAATCTCAACATCAAGGTCGGCGTGGCCGAACAGGAGAAAGGTTTGCTCAAACAAAATCTCGCGGAAGCCAAACAGCAGGTCGAAGTCGAGCGCACCGAACGCATCAAGGTGCAGGCGCAGACCGCCCAGTTGACCGAAGGCGTCGGCCAGCTCGCCGAAAAATCCGGCGAACTCTCCAAGGAAATCCGCGACAACAAACCGGTTAATCCGAACGTCATCTTCGCCGATTTCCTCGCCAATCGCGTCAGCACCGCAATCACCACCCGCCGGCCCGGCCTTTTCAGTCCCACGCTGAAGGACAAGACCGCCCAGACCATTCTCGTGACCGATGGGGAGCGCACTTACGCGCTCATGCACGTCAGCGACACGCCTTTCTTCCTGTCATTTGAAAATCCCCCGGATTACGAACAGATTACCGGCAAACTCAGTCGCGGCACCTTCGGCACGCCCTTCAAGGAGCTGCGATTCCTCGCCGCCGATCCCCGCATCGTCGTGGCCCCGGTCGATGATGCCTTGGCCGCCTTGATGGGTGCCAAGATCTACAAACTCGCGACCGATATCTTCAAGGCCTCCGAAGCGTTGTTGGTCCGCGCCGATGACGGCAAATACGGCGAGACGCCCTTCCGCATCGACACCGCCAATCCCGGTTACGTGCAGGTGGACAACCGGATTGTCACGCGACTCTTTGGGGAGTTCACCCCCAAGAGCGGCGATCTCATGTTCAGCAAACAAGGCGACCTCATCGGCATCATGGTGAACAATGGCTATTGCGCCGTCCTCGGCAGCTTCCGCGCCTCGCAAACCCTCAAGGTTGGCGACACCGTCACGCAGCCCAAGACCGGCCCGATCTTCTCCGACCTCGCCGCCCGCTGGCAACGATTGCCGATGAAGCTCCAGTGAGCGGGTGTCATTGCGGGAGGGGCTTTATGCCCCGACAGAATCACCGCTTGTGGAGGGCCAAGCTCCCGCGAGGCCTCTCATCCTAAAAAATGCATGGAGAGACACGGATTAGCCCGGAGGAGAATGGGTTTAACGAAAAACCGTCTTTCCCCTCGCAGGTGATGCTTAATCAGGGCTGATGTTTTCGGCCTCACCTTCATCCGGGTCAATCGGTGCAATTAGTGTCTCCCGGCTATTGTCAAATTTAGGCTCACCCCAACGTTTGTTGGTTTTTAGACTTTGCCGTATCTGAAGGGTAGCGGCGGTTGCCCTCAACCGCCACCCACGGTGGATTATGTTCCGCAAGGTCGTTGAGGGCAACGGCCACTACTTGATAAGTCCAATGATCATGAGCTGTTGTGCATCCCGCTCGAACAAAAAAACTGACCCACGATCCCGCTCATGATACTCGTCTCCGACATTGCGAGGAGCGCAGCGACGAAGCAATCCATGCGAGTCACCGTAACAGGGATATCTCAAAAGCCAGGCCCTTTTCTTATGCGCCGAGTCTTTTGCCCAGTAAAAAAAAACGGCAAAAAACTTTTGCCGAAAATCAAAGTTTGCCGCTGAACCGTGTGGGCGGCTTGTTTCGTCTATGACCACTCCGGGGAAAATGCTCGTTTTCGAGTCCCATTAACACTGTTCGACAGCACGGTGGATTTTTGCACGGCGAGCTGGCGCGGAAATGACTCCTCAGCGTGCGCGGATCTCCATCGCGGTGTAAAGCCGCTCCTACAGCGCGAAAGACTGTGCAAAAATCCGCCGTTGTTCGGCAGGGCTTGCTTGCACGCGGTCTCGACAGCGCGGGCGTGGGACTCAAGGCTGCAGCTTCACCTATGAGCACCCTCCCTGACTGCTTCTATTGCCGCAAGGATCAGCGCCTGCACGACCTCATGATCGAGCTGGTCCCGCTCTCTGTCTCGACCCTCTTCCTTTTCAAGGAACAGACCTACCGCGGCCGCTGCGTCGTGGCCTATCACGGCCATGTCAACGAGCTCTACGAATTGCCCGACGCCGAGCTGGCGAAGTTCACCCTAGACGTCGCCCGTGCCGCCAAGGCCATGCGCACCTCCTTGGGCGCGGCCAAGATCAACTATGGGGCCTACTCGGACAAGCTCCCGCACCTGCACGTCCACTTGGTGCCGAAGTATGTGGACGGCCCCTCCTGGGGTACGACCTTCACCATGATGCCCGACCCGAAGGTCTTGCTCTCCGCCGAGGACTACACCGCCCTCGGGACAAAGATCCGTGCCGCCTTGAGCTGAACGCGGCAAGCGCAGGCCAAGTTGAGCAAACTGGCTCGGACAATATCAATTCTGGTCGATGCCGCAGACCTGTGGCTGGCACCGATAATTTTGCGATGAATGTTTCCGGAAAGCCGGATGCGGGAAATCCGCCCGTCCGGTTTGACGAGGTGCGAGGAGTGCGGCGGTGAACTGACAACTTCGGTCGATTCAATCACCTCAAGTGCACTCTCTGCCTACTCTACCCCTTCTGGATTTCTCACGCCGCGAGGGAGGACGGATATGCGCGAGCGATCGTTGCGGGAGCAGCGCGGCCTGTGCAAGACACCGGCAACTTTCAGCCTGATCCGCACCAGCTCCGTTGATTTTTTTCGCCTCATTTCATTTTTTTGTGATTGGTGAGGAAAATTACTTTCGCCTCTTTTCACGCGGGCCAACGCCTCGCGTCGCTACGCGAAAATAATTCCGAAAACCGTTTCTACCCCTATGTTCTCATTGCTCCGGCTACGTTCG